>ERZ857965.3158-NODE-3158-length-12749-cov-2.724594_pt1 | contig 12749 bp, 11 predicted proteins | sample MGYA00519758_ERZ857965 | MGnify/ENA primary metagenome ERZ857965 (study PRJEB31778, sample SAMEA3449381) | human gut metagenome | biome: human gut; feature: human-associated habitat; material: faeces | place: United Kingdom | collected 2010/2012 ...
GTCCCGTGCGGCCTGATAGGTTTTGTGCTCGGCGGCCACCTTCGACCCGACGAACAGCTGGTCGCGGGGAATGCCGCACGTGCGCACGCCGGCCCCGACGCCGTTCTCGTTGCCGTAAGCCTGCGCCGTATCCACCATCCGGTAGCCCAGGTGGACAGCCGCCACTACCGCATCGGCTGCCGCGTCGTCGTCGATGAGCCAGGTTCCCAGACCCAAGCGCGGAATGCGTGCGCCGTTTTCCAGGGCATAGGTCTGCTTGAGTATGCTCTCTTCGGACATACGACCCTCCTTTTCCGATTGTTTGTCTTCAGTGTAGGTGCTGCGGTCTGCTATGTGTAATACTTCGTATAGCTACTTTGAAATACGTATTGCGTATAGCGAAAGGTTGCTGATGGAGATTCGGACCTTGCGATATTTTTTGGCGGTGGCGCGGGAACAGAACCTGACGCGGGCGGCCAATGTGCTGCATGTGACGCAGCCCACCTTGTCGCGCCAGATTGCCCAGCTGGAACGCGAGCTGGGTTGCACATTGCTGGAGCGCACAAATCGGTCGGTCGCCCTGACCGAAGAGGGCCTGCATCTGCGCCAGCGCGCCGAGGAAATCGTCGTCTTGGCCGACCGGACGAAAGACGAGTTCGCCGAAGACGATGCGGCGCTTTCCGGTACCATCCGTATCGGGGCGGGAGAGACGCGCGCCATGCATACGGTCACGGATGTGCTCGCGCAGATGCGCCGCGATTACCCACAGGTGCGCTGTGAACTTTCTAGCGGCAATGCCGATGCGGTGGAGGAACGGCTGGCCCATGGCCTGCTGGACTTCGGCGTGTTCATAGAGCCGGTGAAGCTCGATGCCTGCGATTGGGTGCGTCTGCCGGAGCCCGATCAGGTGGGCGTCATCGTCAGTATGCATACTGCATGGGCGCAGCTTTCGCGCGTGACGCCCGAGATACTTGCGCGCATGCCGCTGCTGATCAGTTCGCGCAGCAGCCAACGGACGTACGACCTGGGGAAATGGTCGGGCGGAGCCGTTGATTACGGAAAGCTGGACATCGTGGGCTCCTACGATCTGTTCGGCAACGCTTCGCTGCTGGTGGAGGCCGGCGTGGCCTGCGCGCTGGGGATAGACCACCTGCTGCAGCTGGAAGGCCGCAACCTGCGCTTCGTGCCGCTGGCGCCGGCCATGCAGGTGAGCTCGGTACTCGCCTGGCGGCGGCTGCGCATCCAGACGAAGGCGAGCCGCGAGTTTCTGCGCCGCCTGCGCGTCCAGGTCGAAACCTGACAAGGAACCTGACAAGGAACCTGACAAGGGGACAGTCCCCTTGTCACCACTTTGCGAACTTGTCACTCCGGAATCGCCGCGAACATCATATGCGATATCGCGAAGATGGCGGCAGGAAAAGCAAAGGCCCACCGAGAGCGCACCCGTCACAAAGGCAAGCACTCACGATAGGCCGGGTCGGCGGGAGCGAAAAGCTCCCGCCCTCCTTTGATGATCATACCACGGAAGGAGCGCGATATGAATTACTGGCTGGTGGCAATAGGCGCAATCATCGGCACGGTCGTGTACCGCGCCATAGCGAGCAGCAGGTAGGCATGGCATATTCGGAAGCCCAGAAGCGCGCTACGCTGAAGTACCGGCGCGACCTTGTCACCCTTGTCACTAATCACCTGACAAATCGCCTGACCCTTTGTCATGCTTTGTCAGGTTCTGACGGCTTCCGTGCAATCGTAGGCGTACACCCACCAACGCTGGACCTCGGCCGTGCCCAGGGCGGGCACGGCCGCATTGCGTTCCAGGAACAGATCGGTTTCATGGCCGCCGAAGCGCACGCGATAGCGATCGGTTTCCCGGCTGCGTTGTTCGTGGGCGGCGGGTTCGATGCCCAGTACCTCGTCGATGAAGAAGCTGCGCCCGTCGCGCCACTGCACGGCCACGGGCTCCACGGTGCCATCGCGTGAAAAGCGTGCCACCACATCCACGTACTCCTTGTGCACGCGCCGCGGTTTGCCGTCTATGCTTCTGTACTGCATCATGCCCCGCGGGCCCCGTCCCTTTCGTGGAGAATCGTCGCCGCTCCTTCCAACTCCTTCATTTTAAGCGAACATATGTACGATTGAAAGGAGGAGGCATGGCGGCAAAAATCGCAAAGAGTCGCATGGTGCGCACCTGCCTGTGCATCGACTTGAAGACGTTCTATGCCAGCGTGGAGTGTGCCGATAAAGGGTTGGATCCGTTCACAACGAATCTGGTGGTAGCCGATCCCACCCGCGGCGAGAACACCATCTGCCTGGCTATCACGCCGGCTATGAAGGCGCTGGGGGTGAAGAACCGCTGCCGTATCCGCGACATTCCCGCGGGTATCGATTACCTGGTGGCCATGCCGCGCATGTGCCGCTATATGGAGGTATCGTCCCAGGTGGTGAGCATCTACCGGCGCTTCGTGGCTCCCGCCGATCTCCATGTCTACAGCGTGGACGAGTGCTTCATGGAGACTGCGCCCTACCTGGCGCTGTACCGTACCGACGCGCGCATGCTGGCGCACCGTATGATCGATGCAGTGCGGCGGGAAACGGGCATCACCGCCACGGCGGGCATCGGCGACAACCTGTTCCTTGCCAAGGTGGCGCTCGACATACTGGCAAAGCATGCGCCGGACGGCATCGCGCAGCTGGACCAGAAATCCTTTCGCCGGCGGTTGTGGTTCCATCGCCCCATCACCGACATTTGGGGCGTCGGCCCGGGCACGGCCCGTCGCCTGGCGCGCATGGGCGCGGTGGACCTGGCGGGCGTATGTGCGATTGCCCCCGAGCGGTTGCGGCGGGAATTCGGGAAGAACGCCACGTACCTGATCGATCATGCTTGGGGACTCGAGCCCTGCACGGTGGCCGACATCAAGGCCTATGTGCCGCGTGGCCATTCCCTGTCCAACGGGCAGGTGCTCATGCGCGATTACGCGGCTGACGAGGCGCGCACCGTGGTGAAGGAGATGGCGGCGGAAAGCGCGCTAGAGCTGTTCGAGAAGGATTTGTGTTGCAGCGGCGTTTCGCTTTATGTGGGCTATGCGGGATTCGGCGGCGCGGGCGGCAGCCGCCGGCTGCCACGCCCCATGGCTAGCCGCAAGGCACTCACCAAGGAACTGCTGGATCTATTCGCTGTCCATGTAGATGAGCATCAGGGCATACGGCGCGTCATGCTGGGATTTTCGGGCCTTGTGCCCGCCAGCCAGGTGCAACCTACCTTGTTCGATGCGTCGGAATGCGACGACCGCGAGCAGCGGGTGGCCCAAGCGGCCAGAGCGGTGCGGGGGCGCTTCGGTGCCAATGCGCTGCTTTTGGGGAACAGCCTGCGTGATGAGGCCAACGCGCGCGAGCGCAACCTGCAGGTGGGAGGACATCGTGCCTAGAACGGAATCAGCCGATCCGCATATCCCTGACCTGGGAGAATGGCCCGACTTGGACCCGCTCGAGCGTGAACGGCGCGCGGCCATCCTCGCTGATGTTCGTTATCGCGTTGCAGTCGACGGACCGCGGGTGGCAGTGGGAACGCCCGGACGCGGCCGCCTGTTCATGCCATTTGCCGCGCTGAAGGGCTATGGCGAGATGATCGCGGAAGGGGAACGGGCCGAACAAGAATAGCCGGCGGTCTGCCCGCCGGGCTCGCGACATCCTTGATGCCGCGTTGCCCATAGGGAATTTCCCTTTTGCCCCGGGGCGGTTTTCGTCGGTGCCCGCTGCTTGACGGCAAGGAGCATGCGCAGGTTTCTCGGAAACGGTACCCCCGAAACGGGCGGCAGGCTACACTCCAGAGGGACGAAATGAATCGAAGGGCAAGGCTCTGGGCGGCCTCTTTTTATGAGGGGGAAGTGGCGGAATATCATGCAGCAACTTATCGGCGGTATCGAGGCGGGCGGCACCAAGATGGTGTGCGCGATTGGCCGGGCAGATGGCACGCTGGTCAAGCGCGGCGTCTATCCGACCAGGTCGGCCGGGGAAACGGTGGAGGACCTCTGCGCCTTCTTCAAGGGGTCTGGCATCGCAGCGCTGGGCATTGGCACCTTCGGGCCGGTGTGCCTGAATCGGGAATCGCCCCGGTACGGCTGCCTGCTGGCTACGCCCAAGGTGCGCTGGCGGGGCTTCGATTTCGCAGGCACCATGCAGCGCGCGCTTAGCGTGCCGGTTGCCATCGACACGGACGTGAACGCCGCCTGCTTGGGGGAACTCACCTTCGGCAGCTGCCAAGGGCTCGATTCCTGCGTCTACATTACCGTGGGCACGGGCATCGGCGTGGGCGTGTGCGTCGGGGGCAAGCCGCTGCACGGCATGTTGCACCCGGAAGCCGGGCATCTCACTGTGCGGCGCGCGCCGGGAGACGATTTTGCCGGGGCGTGTCCGGTGCATGGAGACTGCTTCGAGGGTTTGGCGTCCGGCCCGGCGATTTGCGAGCGCTTCGGCGTTGGGGAGGCATCGGATCTTGCCGATGACCAGCGGTTCCTGCAGCTCGAGAGCAGCTATCTTGCCCAGGGCATCGCCTCGTGCATCTTGGCGTACGCACCCGAGCGGATTGTGCTCGGCGGCGGAGTGCCCGACCATATTCCCCGTCTGCTGCCGCTTGTTCGCACCCAGGTTACGCGCGAATTGAGGGGCTATCTCGACACGCCCGAGCTGCGGGATTTAGACAGTTATCTGGTAGCACCCGGTGGCGATCAGGGCATTCTGGGCGCCATCGCACTCGCTTCCCGTGCATGAGGAGTCGAAACGGCGCCCAATCGGTGCCGATGCGTTGCGGCAATTTCGGCGCCCGCAGAGGCGAGTTTGCGCCGCCGCTGGAGCTTCCGCCGGCGGCGCCTCCGCATCGGCTGCAACTAAGCCGCCCCTGCGAAGCAGGCAGCATCCTACTGAGACACAGGGCTGAAAACATCATGCGGTTTGCGGCGACGTCCAAGCGGGCCGGTTAAGCGAAGCGCTCTCTATATTGGGCCTCAGAGTATGCCATGCCTACCTCCTGCTCGCTATGACGCGGTACACGATCGTGCCGATGAATGCGCCGATGAAGACGCATACGGCCAGTTCGATATAGTCCATGTTCGCCTCCTATGCTAAACTTACCGTGTCGGGCGGAGCCGAAGCCCCGCCCTTTTTTCTCAGTCCCGCTTGATGTGCTTGCCTGCCTTCTTGCGGGACATCCTCGCTTTGGTGATTATCAGCTCGGTAAGCAGATTAGCTGCCGTCGTACCTGCCACCGTGGCGAGAATCACTACTATAGCGCTCCCTGCACGCGCGGGGATAATCGGCGGCAATATGGCGCATAAAGACGCTTATGCCCAGTGAGCGGGGCGTCCCTGGTGGGGCGGCCTAGAATGGCCACTCACCCACGGTTTATGGCGGGGCATGCGCAGGCCCGACAGATTTCCGACGTGATCGCCGTGAGCTTATCGGTACGAAATGCAGGTTCTTATTGATAGATTTGCAGGCAACGTCGAAATGCCTTTCGCTTGGCTGACAGGCAGACGTCCCGCTGCCCAGTTGCTCACGTAACAAGCAGCAAATGTATTGGACTTGTGGGCAGACAAGGCGGATGAAGCGCCTCTTCTATCTGGTTGCTCCGCCTCCCATAGTATTGTCAAGCACGTCAGGGCGAGGGCGGTCTGGCAGATGGCGAATGTCGCTCGCATGGTGCCATTCTCCGATCGGCGGTCCATTCCGGACGCGCCGCCATCGTGGCCCGCCCTCCGCATGGAGAGCTTGGCGGGCCAGCCTGTATGTAATGGGAGGGAGCCAGATGGATAATCCAGCGCGAAAGGGGAATCACGGCGTTCTTTCGAAGAAGGCTATCGCAGGCTTGATCTTTGGGACTGCGCTTCTGATCGGCATTATCGCGGCGGCAATCTTCGTGCTAACTGGGCGTATGCAGCCCGACAACACTGCCTTGGCGGCGCTGGAAGGCGACGACAAAGTCCAGGTGGTTCAACAAAATGACGAAATTGCATTCTTGGGTCCGGACCGCGACCCCGGCAATACCTACGGGCTGGTGTTCTACCCGGGCGCCAAGGTCGACTATCGGGCATACGCGCCGCTCCTGCACAAGCTTGCATCGCGCGGCTGGATCTGCATCGACGTTTCGATGCCCTTGGACCTGGCCATTCTCGATCAAGACGCTGCGACGGATGCTATGAGCCAGTATCCCCAAGTCGAGCACTGGTATATCGCCGGGCATTCGCTTGGAGGCGCCATGGGGGCAAACTACGCAAGCTCCCATGCGGACAGCCTTGAAGGACTGGTGTTGCTCGCCGCGTATTCCACACAGGACATCTCCAGCAGCTCTCTTAACGTATTGAGCGTCTACGGTTCAAACGATGGCGTGCTGAATAGGGAAAAGTATGTCTCCAATCGCGCGAATCTGCCAGATTCGGCAAAGGAGCTGATCATTTCCGGGGGTAATCACGCGCAGTTCGGAAGCTATGGCGAACAGCGGGGCGACGGCGCTGCCGGCATTTCGGCAGAACAGCAGATAGCGCAAACGGTTCGCTTTATTCAGAAGACAACGCGGCAATAGCAATTTCCGTTTCGGGGATTAGGTTTGGAGGAGCATCTATGGACAACGATGATTTCGATTACGCGGAAGCCTTCTGGCGGCATCGCGACGCCGAATCGGCGGCAATGCCGCGCGCAGAGCTCAAAGGGGCGATTGAGGACTTCCTGAAATCTCACACGACGTTGGCGCTCGCGACGGCTGTGAATGATTTCGTGCGCTGCACGCCCCTCGAATACGTGTACGATCAGGGCGTTCTGTGGATGATGTCCGAAGGCGGGCTCAAGTTCAGGGCGCTTAGGACGAACCGGAATGTCTGCGCCGCCATTTTCGAGCCGTTTGGCTCCGGCGCGCTTCAGGGTATGCAGGTTACCGGACGCATAGAATTCGTTGACGCCTGGAGCAGGGAATATAATAGCTTTCTTGAGCTGAAGGGCATCAACTCGGATCTCATTCGGGGAATGGAACGTCCCATGCCTTTGCTAAAGTTGGTGCCGACGGAAATCGACTTTCTGAACGCGGGATTCAAGAAACAGGGTTACGGGCCACGGCAGCATCTCGATAACGAGAATGCCTAGTGCCCGCCGCACTGGGCGGCGCGGGTTGTTGCTACCATCGCTCCAGGCAATTTCCAGTGCGTTCCTTGTCTTATTTCCAAGATGGGGGCAAGGGAACGGAACCAGAGACACGAGGGTGATTGATGCTGTTATCGCTTGCGCCAATGGAGGGTTTGACGGGACACATATTCCGCAATGTGCATGCGGAGTGCTTCGGCAGCCTTGACCGCTATTACACGCCGTTTATCACGCCGCCCCATGTGAATTCTGCGTTCAAGGGCCGTTCTTGCAAGGAAATCGATCCGCAGAACAACCGGGGGCTGAATGTGGTACCCCAGCTGCTGACGAAGGATGCCGACGAGTTCTTGTGGGCGGCTGCCCTGTTGGCAGACGAGGGTTACGGGGAGGTCAACCTGAACCTTGGGTGCCCGTCGAAAACCGTCACGGCGAAAGGGAAAGGTGCGGGTTTCCTTGGCAGTCTGGACAACCTGGAGGCGTTCCTGGAGCAGGTGACCGCCCGGTCTCCGCTTCCGGTTTCGGTCAAGACGCGCATCGGCCTGCGCGATGAGGGCGAATACGACGATATCCTCGCTGTGTTCTGCAAATTTCCGCTGGCAGAGCTCATCGTGCATCCGCGTCTGCAGAAGGACGTCTACCAGGGCATTCCGCGGCAGGAGGCATATGGTGCAACTTTGGAGCGCGCGCCGTTCCCCGTTGCCTATAACGGCGACATGTTCAGCGTCGACGACTTGGATGCGCTGCTGCGTGCCTATCCGGATACGCGCCATGTCATGCTGGGCAGGGGCATCCTGACGAACCCTGCTCTTGAGCGCATGATCCGGGGTGGATCGCCCGCTTCCCGCCAGGAACTGGAGCGGTTCCACGACCGTTTGTTCGCCGCGTACCAGGCGGAGATTGGCGGCAACGCGGTATTCCGCATGAAGGAGTGGTGGTTCTACGCCAAATTCGCCTTTGCGAACCCGCTTTCGGTCAAGCGGATTCTCAGGAAGGTGCGTAAGGCAGGCGAATACGAGTCTGCGGCCCGCCGCATCTTCGCAGAGGAGGAGCTTGCGCCCGTTGCCCGATTCTTTCCAGAAGGTGCGTAAGGCGCCCATCGCGCAGTAGCGGTGCCTGCGCGATGGGCGCCTCGATGGGGCTGCCTGAGCGCGTCGAGCGCGTCGGCTTGCTACTTCGCGGACATGACGATCTCTCCCGGTGCGCCTTCGCTGCCGGCGTTCGGGTCCTCGAACGTCTCGCGGTCGAATTCGCCTTCCGACTTCGCAACTACTGTGGTGACGATGGCATCGCCGGTGATGTTCACCGCCGTGCGCAGCATATCCAGAATGCGGTCGATGCCCATGATGATGGCAATGCCCTCAAGCGGCAGCCCGACGGAGTTGAATACCATGGAAAGCGTGATCAGTCCCACGGACGGCACGCCCGCCGTGCCGATGGACGCAATCGTGGCCGTGAGAATGACTGTCGCGTAATCCGTGGGCGTCAGGTTCACGCCGAACAACTGGGCCGTGAACACCACGGCCACGCCCTGCATGATAGACGTGCCGTCCATGTTGATGGTGGCACCCAGGGGAATGGTGAACGATGCCACCTTGCGGTGCACGCCGATGCGGTTCACCAGCGTGTCGATGTTCAGGGGAATCGTCGCGTTCGATGAGTCGGTGGAAAATGCGAACAGCATCACGTTCGCGAACTTCTTGAAGAACTTGATCGGATTCATGTGCCCGAATATCAGGAATATCAGCACGTACACGATAAAGCATTGAATGCCCAGCGCGATAACCACGCCCAGCATGTACTTGATAAGCGGCAGGAACATCTCCACGCCCAGGTTCGTGAATGTGCGTGCCAACAGGCAGAATACGCCGATCGGGGACACCAGCATAACCGCTTCGGTCATCTTCATCATCAAGCCGTTGAACTCCTCGAAGAAGCGACGCACGTGCTCTACCTTGCGTCCCATAATGGCCATGAGGATGCCCAGGAACAGCGAGAAGAAGATCACGGCCAGCATGTTGCCTTCAGCCAAGGCGTTGAAGGGATTCGTGGGAATAATGCCCAGCAGCGTGTCCATGATGCTGACATCGGACGTCTGCACGTTGTTGGCGGAGGCGTTCGACGTCAGCTGGCTGGCATCCACGCCCAGGCCGGGGTTGATCAAGTTTCCTACGGTCAGGGCGATGGTCACGGCTAGGGCCGTGGTTGCAATGTATGTGCCCAGCGTCTTGCCGCCGATGCGGCCGAGCGTCTTCACGTCGCCCACGGACGCAGCGCCGCACGCGATGGAGCAGAACACCAGGGGCACAACAAGCATCTGCATCAGGCGGATGAAGCCCTGCCCCACGAACTGGAAGATACCGTTCACGATGATGTCGTCGCGGACGGTGCCCGAGGGCACCAGGTAGTGGAAGACCACGCCGCAGGCAATGCCCAGCAGCAGCGCAATCATGATTTGGCCGGTCAGGCCAATCTTGCGCTTTCTCTTTCCTTCGATCGTGTCGACGGCGGAAAGCTGCTCTGGCTTGTTCGATTTCGATTTACCCGACTTCGGCAGATTTGGTTTCGACATATTATTCACCTGCCTTTGCCAAGTTCAGCCGTTCCAGATACGTGCGGATGTCGTCTTGCCAGGTGGGCGGTTCCATCAGACCAGTCAGGGCGATCATCATGTCGTCCAGCACCACATTTTCCGCCGTCGATGGGTCGGGCGCGGCGTCGTGCACCAGGGCGGGGTCGGCGCCCATGATGCGGTAGACTTCGCGTGCGAAATCCGAGCGGCTGCACAGCCCCTTGTCCACCACGTGGAACGTGCCGTATTCGCCTTCGCGAATGGCCTCCAGTAGGAAGCGCACCATGGTGTCCACGGACGTGGGGCACGCCAGCTGGTCGGCTCGTCGCGTGGTTTCCCGACTGTTCTTGGCGCAGTCGATGATCGAACCCAGCTGCCCGCCGTCGGCATGGTAGACCCAAGACGAGCGCACAATCAGGTGCTGCGGGTTCAGCTCGCGTACGAACTGCTCGCCGGCAAGCTTCGACTTGCCGTAGAGCGTGTCGGGCTCGGGGCGATCGAACTCGTCGCGGGGACTGTACTGGTGCCGGGCGAACACGTCATCGCTGGATATCTGCACCAGCAGCGTGTCGATGGCCTCGGTGGCAATGGCCAGATTGCGCGGCCCCAGCGCATTCGTCTTCATGGTGGTCAGCCGGTTTTCTGCCGTCTGCGGCTTTTCAAGCGCCCGGATGAGCGCGCGCATGCCGTCGCCGGTCAGGCAAACCCGCGTCGGGGCGCTCGGCTCTCCATCCCCCTCCGGCAAGGCCGCCCACGTCGCCGCGCCGACGATTCCATCGACCGCAAGCCCGCTCTTTTTCTGGAATTTCCGAACGGCCTCCCGCGTCTTTGCGCCGAATTTGCCGTCCGCCGCGTCGTTTAAGAAGCCCAGCGTTTGCAGCGCCGTTTGCAGCGCGCGCACGTCCTCTCCGCTGCTGCCCATGCGCAGCGTCCGCCTCGGCTTGAGCGGCGTTTCCTCCCCTGCGTCTTTTCCCTCGTCCTCCTGCGCGTCGTAATCCACCGCCAGCCGCGCCCAATGCGTGAACGTCGTTCCGCGAATCGGCCGACGCACCACGCCGTAGGCGTGCCCGCGCGCGTCCACCTCCTCCCCATGGCCGACGCTCACGCCGGTGTGCGTCATGCGCCCGTCGCGCATCGTGAACAGAAAAATTCCGGCCTCGTCCGGCAGGGTGTCGATCACGTCCTTTTCCTTCCAGATCCCCGCCGCGCGCCATTGGCTCGTCGCCCCGCTGGGCAGGCTGACCCCGGCGCGCCGCGCCACGTCCCGCGTCAGTTGGGCGCAGTCGTAGCAGGGCTTCCCGATCCATTTTTTGCCGTATCGCTCGATCTGTCCGGCATAGGCCGGGTATTGCCGCATCTGCTGTTCCATTCGCGCGCGTGTGCAGATCCAGCCCGTCGCGCCGTAAATATAGCCGCAGCCCACGAGCGCCAGCGCCCGAGCCGTCATCGCGTCTCTCTTTGAAGGCATACAAAAACCCCCTTTCCTTCCATTTTACGAAGGAAAGGGGGAGTCTGTTTATGCTTTTTCCCTGACCCATTGCCGGAGCGAGGCGAACATCGCGTCCTCCCCCTCGTCGCGCAGCTGGGTCAAAAAGCGCGCGAGCAGCGCCTGCGTGTCCGGATGCATATGGTCGTGCATCTTGCCGCGCTGCAAATACGCCAGCGGGCAGGCGTCCGTATATCGCTCGCCGTTGTAGATCTTGCTGGCGGCGATTCGGTCGCAGATCATCTCCGCCATGTACCTTCTGGGCATCGGCACGGGCACATAGCGCATCTGCGCCATGCTGTAATCCGTCCAATATTCCCAATGGTGGCGGTTGCGCCCCTTGTGGTGCATCCACGCGAGCGAATAGCCCAGCGTCCGCCGCTCGTCCTCCGTCGGCGAATGGGTGCCGTCGAAGAACTTCACGCCCTGCCAGAATTCCGTTGGGCTGTATTTGGATAGGTCGTGCCGCAGCCCCTGCCAAAGGATGCCCGCTCTGGCGCAGTGCGCGATCACCCGGTGGCGGTGGCGCGTGACGGTGCTCAAATGTCCCCAGAATTTCTGAAAACCGTTCATTCGCCCACCTGCCCCGCGTCCAGCACCTCGTCGCAGATTGCGCCGCCCAGACAGACCTCGCCCTGATAAAAGACCATGCTCTGCCCCGGCGTGACAGCGCGCTGGCGTTCCCTGGCGGTCACGAGCACCTGCCCGTTTTCGCGCACGCTGACATGCACCGCCTGATCCGGCTGACGATAGCGGTATTTGCAGGTGCAGTCAAATTCGCCTGCGGGCGCTTCGCCGGATATCCACGTCGCGTCCGTACCGACGGCGTTCTTGCTGTACAGCAGCGGATGATCCGCGCCCTGCGTGACGATCAGCTCGTTATGCGCCATATCCTTGGCGAGAACAAACCAGCGTTCGCCGTTTCCCGCGCCGCCGATGCCCAGCCCGCGCCGCTGACCGAGGGTATAATACATCAATCCGTCGTGACGGCCGACGACCTTGCCCTCCAGCGTCCGCATATTGCCGGGCTGCGCGGGCAGGAACTGCTGCAAAAACGGCTTGAAATGCCGCTCGCCGATAAAGCACACGCCCGTGGAATCCTTCTTTTTGCTGTTGGCCAAACCGGCTTCCTCCGCGATTTCGCGCACCTGCGCCTTGGTCAGGCCGCCGACCGGGAACATCGCCTTTTCCAGCGCGTTCTGCCCGAGCATATAGAGGAAGTAGCTTTGGTCTTTGTTGCCGTCCGCGCCGCGCAGAAGCAGCTTCTTGCCGTCCGCCGCGTCGCCGAGCTGGCAGAAATGCCCCGTCGCCAGTCTGTCCGCGCCGAGCTTCATCGCAAAATCCAGAAACGCCTTGAATTTGATCTCCCGATTGCAGAGCACGTCGGGGTTCGGCGTGCGCCCGCGCCGGTATTCGTCGAGGAAATAGGAAAACACGCGGTCGTAATATTCCTTGACGAAATTGACGGCGTAATACGGAATGTCGATCTTTTCGCAGACGCCGCGCACGTCCGCCCAGTCCGTTTCGCTGGTGCAGACGCCGTTGTCGTCCTTCTCCTCCCAGTTTTTCATAAACACGCCGATGACCTCA
>ERZ857965.3164-NODE-3164-length-12725-cov-3.605367_pt1 | contig 12725 bp, 7 predicted proteins | sample MGYA00519758_ERZ857965 | MGnify/ENA primary metagenome ERZ857965 (study PRJEB31778, sample SAMEA3449381) | human gut metagenome | biome: human gut; feature: human-associated habitat; material: faeces | place: United Kingdom | collected 2010/2012 ...
TAAGGGAGTGAAGTTCCAGCTCCTGCATCAGCCGGACGGCTTCGGCCTTGTTGCCCTCGCCCACGACATAGGCACCCTCGGCGGTGTCGATGGGGGCGTCGGTGCGGATGGTGCCGAGCGTGTAGCTCAGCTCTGCCATGGCGCGGTCTTCGGCCAGATGCTCCCGCTGTTTTGGCTTGATGGTCTTGTCAGCAGTGTCGTCGAGATGGGCGTAAACGCCCGCCAGACTGCCGTATTTCTGGATGAGGGTGATGGCGCTCTTCTCGCCGATGCCCTTCACGCCCGGGATGTTGTCGGAGGTGTCGCCCATGAGGCTCTTGACGTCGATGAGCTGGCGGGGAGAGACACCGTACTTTTCCTTCACGGCGTCCACGTCCATTACCGCCGTTTTGCTGCGGCCCATGGCGGTAGTGGCCAGCAGGACGGTGGTGGTGTCGCTGACGAGCTGTAAGCTGTCCCGGTCTCCGGTCAGAATCACGCAGTCTGCATCCTGCGCTTTACAGGCGGCAGCCAGCGTTCCCAGAATGTCGTCTGCCTCGTAGCCCTCACAGGTCACTACCCGGATGCCCAGCAGTGTCAGCAGCTGTTTCATATAGGGCAGCTGCATGGCAAGCTCCTCCGGCATTCCCTTTCGGTTTGCCTTATAGGACGCCACCGCCTTGTGCCGGAACGTGGGCTTGCGCAGGTCGAACGCCACTGCAATTGCATCGGGCTGTACCTCGTCCCGATTTTTCAGAAAGATATTCATAAAGCCAAAAATGGCATGGGTAAAAATGCCCTGTGTATTGCTCAGCGGACGTATTCCGTAGAACGCACGGTTCAGAATACTGTTTCCGTCAATGGCAAGTAATTTCATATATTCCTCCTGTCGCCAGAACCAATGGTGCTGACTGGTTTCAGTTTGGGCAGCACCGCACAAAGCTTATGCAGCGTAGGGTGTTGCCTTTGGGTTCTTATCTAGTATAACACATTTTTGCGGAATTGTACAGGATTTTTACAGCTCGGAAATCAATTTCCATGATAGCCTCCCCTGAAAGGGGAGGGGGACCGCCGTTAGGCGGTGGAGAGGTTTTTTATTATGACGTTTTCGGCATATAAGCGGAAACCCCTCAGTCAGTGCTACGCACTGCCAGCTCCCCTTTCAGGGGCGCCTCACTTGCCAAATTTCATAATATTGTACAATTTTAATCAATATATTTTTGAAAATTGATTTCCGTGTTTTTGCAATAACAGCGTTTCAACGTACACTGCTGCACCTGCATTTCCCACACAAAACAAAACACGCAGTCCCGGAAATCTTCCCGAAACTGCGTGTTATTTTCTGGTCTGAGTGACCCGACTTGAACGGGCGGCCTCTACCACCCCAAGGTAGCACGCTACCAACTGCGCCACACCCAGATAAAGTGCTTTCTGCACACCAGCATATATGATTATAGCATATTCCTTTCCGATTGTCAATAACTGCCGAGAAAACTATTTGTGATATAGATAAATCAAGAAACAAACTGTATTGACCGATACTCCAGAGGAATTACATTTCGCTGTCGAAGATGCACTTTTTCTCAATTGCACTACCGAATTCCGACTTCCACTGGATATGCAGGTCGCTGTTGTCCCATCCGGAAAGCGCATCATTTTCCATATGCAGTGCGATCATCAGATCATATCGGTTCTCACGAGGTGTTACATTTTCCTTGATATCCACCGCCTGGATGCCCGGAATTTTTACTGCATCCGCATACAGCGTCCGCACCTTTTCGGCAAGGTGCTTTTTGTCTACGCCCTGTATCCATTTCACAATAATATAATGTACCATATTGTTTTCCCTCCGTTTTTAGAAGTTGTTTCTGTAGAGTTTCAGCCAGTCATCAACAGAAAGACCGCCGATCTCCTCGAACACAACGTTTTCCCATCGTTCCCGTAATGACCGACCGTCATAGATCGGCGCATTCAGTAATTCATAAGCCGTATCAAATTCACAGCCATCCGGAACATCGCAGTAACCAACCCAATATGGTTTCTGAAACGCTCTCAGACAGCCCAGGTAGTGTTCGGATTTGTCAGCGTCATCGTTAAAATAAAAGCGTGTTTCATCCACCAGGAACATATGATCCCGTTCTAAAATCCACAGGAATTTTTCATAAGAAAAAGGGTTGCCTGTTGTCATATTTTCCTCCATGCCGTGCTTGTATTACTTCCAGTTTACATTATAGCACAGCAAAGTCAGAAATGCAACATTCTCCGCACAACTTCAAAAAAAGAGCATCTCAGCCAAATTAGCCGAAATGCCCTCTTTTTCTATTTACATGGAAAATCCACGCAGTTTCTTAGAATTTGCCAGCCTTAGCAGCTTCTTCAACAGATACTGCAACAGCAACAGTAGCGCCAACCATCGGGTTGTTGCCCATGCCGATCAGACCCATCATTTCTACGTGAGCCGGAACGGAAGAGGAACCTGCGAACTGTGCGTCAGAGTGCATACGTCCCATTGTATCGGTCATACCATAGGATGCCGGACCTGCTGCCATATTGTCCGGGTGCAGGGTACGGCCTGTACCACCGCCGGATGCAACAGAGAAGTACTTCTTGCCCTTTTCGATACATTCCTTCTTGTAAGTACCAGCTACCGGGTGCTGGAAACGTGTCGGGTTGGTGGAGTTACCAGTGATGGAAACGTCTACGCCTTCCTTCCACATGATTGCAACGCCTTCGGTAACGTCATTTGCACCGTAGCAGTTAACCTTTGCACGAGGGCTGTTTGCATCCTTGGAATAGCACTTGCGGAATACTTCCTTGACTTCGCCGGTGTAGTAGTCCATCTCGGTCTCTACATAGGTAAAGCCGTTTACACGAGCGATGATCTGTGCAGCGTCCTTGCCCAGACCGTTCAGGATAACACGCAGCGGTTCCTTACGAACCTTGTTTGCCTTTTCAGCAATACCGATCGCACCCTCAGCAGCAGCGAAAGATTCGTGACCAGCCAGGAATGCGAAACACTTGGTGTCTTCTTCCAGCAGCATCTTGCCCAGGTTACCGTGACCCAGACCTACTTTTCTCTGGTCAGCAACAGAGCCAGGGATGCAGAATGCCTGCAGACCTTCACCGATTGCAGCAGCAGCGTCAGCAGCTCTCTTGCAGCCTTTCTTGATTGCGATTGCAGCACCTACTGTGTAAGCCCAGCAAGCGTTCTCAAAACAGATCGGCTGAATCTTCTTCACCTGATCATATACATTCAAACCAGCATCTTTGGTAATCTTCTCTGCCTCTTCGATGGAGCTGATACCATAGCTGTTTAATACAGCGTTGATCTGGTCAATTCTTCTTTCATATCCTTCAAATAATGATGCCATTATATCGTTCTCCTTTCCAATTATTCCTGACGTGGATCGATAATCTTAACTGCATCGTCCACACGGCCATACTGACCCTTAGCTTTCTCCCAAGCTGTGTTAGGATCATCACCCTTCTTAATGAAGTCAGTCATCTTTCCAAGAGAAACGAACTGGTAACCAATTACCTCGTTATTCTCGTCAAGAGCGATACCTGTAACATATCCTTCAGCCATCTCAAGGTAACGAACACCCTTCTCCTTTGTTGCATACATAGTACCAACCTGAGAACGAAGTCCCTTTCCTAAATCTTCCAGACCAGCACCTACAGCAAGTCCGTCATCAGAGAATGCAGACTGTGTACGTCCATATACGATCTGTAAGAAAAGCTCTCTCATAGCTGTGTTGATAGCATCACAAACTAAGTCTGTATTTAAAGCTTCCAGAATTGTCTTACCCTGTAAAACTTCTGCAGCCATAGCAGCTGAATGAGTCATACCAGAGCAACCGATTGTCTCAACTAATGCTTCCTCAATGATACCGTTCTTTACGTTAAGAGAAAGCTTGCAGGCACCCTGCTGTGGTGCACACCAGCCTACACCGTGTGTAAATCCTGAAATGTCCTCAATTTTCTTGGAATGAACCCACTTTCCCTCTTCCGGGATAGGAGCTGGCTCATGCTTTGCGCCCTTTGCTACAGGACACATGTTTTCAACTTCCTTTGTGTAAATCATCTTAAGACTCCTTTCGCATGTTAATTGTAGATAAACTCGTTATCATTCGACATACCGCTAATATTTTTGCATATTTTTTTCCTAAAGTCTAGTGCAAATTCGCACTTTTTTAGATACAACTACTATTTTTCTTTTTTTGCCACAATATGGTCTGCATCCTTGTAGATATGGTTTGCCGGAATCACTCCGCGGACAGAAGAAAGCGGATAGACATTACAATTCGGGCAGATAACCGTACCCGGATTTAAAACGGAGTTGCATCCTACCTCTACGTGATCTCCGAGCATAGCTCCAAATTTCTTAAGTCCTGTTTCAATTTCTTCTCCGGAATCTCTGTTGTCCTTTACAACCACAAGTGTTTTATCCGATTTTACATTGGAGGTAATTGAACCGGCTCCCATATGGGACTTGTAACCGAGAATAGAATCCCCGACGTAATTGTAATGTGGTACCTGTACCGTGTTAAAAATGATATCATTTTTGATCTCCGTGGAATTTCCGACAACCGATCCTTTTCCAATGATCGCACTCCCGCGGATAAATGCACAGTGACGGATCTCGGCATCTTCATCAATAATCAGCGGTCCGTTCAGACATGCCGTAGGCGCAACGGTTGCACTCTTTGCCACCCAGATATTTTCTCCACGTTTCTCATAAATTTCCGGATCGAGTGTCGGACCGAGCTTTTTGATAAAATCGCTGATTCCTTTTAATGCTTCCCACGGATATGTAAACTGTGAAAGATACTCTCCCGCGATAGACTGTGATAAATCATACATGTTTTTGATTTTTGCGTTTTCCATTTTTTAATCTCCTTACATTTTAATTTTCATGATTACTGATCGTTTTTCTTTCGGACTCTTCCGTTTTCTCCAAAGCCGTTGTTTCCTCTGCGGCTGCTGTTTTCTCCGGCGGTGCCTCCCCCGGATTATCAAAATCAAACGAAATCTGATCATTTTCATATTTCAGGCAGGTGTCAAATGTATTGCCCGCCTTTGAGGTAAATCCGGCAATCTTCTGCTTCGTCTTTCCGGTCGTCAGCAGTTCTTTCATCACTTCTTCGGAAAGTTCCACCTTAGCAACGGTATGCCAGATTTTAAATCCGCACGCACATTCATACCTCCACTGCGTCTTCATCAGCATTTTGCCGCATTTCGGGCACGGCACGGTTGTCTCTTCCGGTTTCGGTTTCTCTGGAAAATCAAATGCGATCTCCCCTTCTTCCGTCAGTTTCAGCGGCGCATCAAATTTCATACCGGTCTTTGCCACAAATCCCGTTATTACCTCTGTCTTCTTTTTCATCAGAAGCTCTTTCACCTGCGCTTCTTTCAGCCGGACACTTGCGATACTTCCAATCATAAAGCTGCAGCTTTCCTTATCATCTTTTTTATGATTGGCACACATAAATCCAAACGGTGCCACTACAATATCCCCACCACACTTCGGGCACTTCACATCTTTGACTTTCTTTGGCTCAACATTGTCAAAATCAAATTTCAGCCCGGTTACTTTCCCGTTTTCATCTTTTGCGAGAGCTACGCGCGCATCAAATTTCTTCCCTGTTTTTGACTTAAACCCACGCATGGTTTCCGTAATGCCATCGTTTAAAAGCTGCCGGACCTGTGCTTCCGTAAAAGATTTCTCTGCCATCTTCCCAATGGAAAACCTGCAGCTGTTTTCATCGCCCGGCTTATAGTTAGCACATCCATAACCAAAAGAGGTCGCAATGATCTCACCCCCACAGAGCGGACACTTTACATCGCGGATCACTTTCTGTTCCACGCTGTCAAAATCAAATACAATATTCGTCTTTCCCTCTTCGGTTTTCTCCAGTTTCAGACAGGCATCAAATTTTTTACCGGTTTTTGATTTAAAACCGCGCAGGGTATCCGTATGTCCCTCCGTCAGGAGCTGCTTTACCGCAGTAACCGGCAGGGTTTTTCCGGCGATTGTTCCAATGGAAAACCGGCAGCTGTTCTCATCGTCCGGTGAAAAGTTTACACATCCATAACCGAAAGATGTCTTTTTCATCTGTCCGCCACATACCGGGCACTTTACCTCCGGAATGATTTCCGGCTCTACGTCTGAAAAATCAAATGCAATATTAACTTTTCCGTTTTCATCTTTATCTACCTTAAGTTTTGCATCAAACCGTTTGCCTGCCTTGGATTTAAACCCGCGAATGGTCTGGGTATGCCCCTGTTCGATAAGTTCTTTTACCTGTTCCTCACTCAGCTGAGCACCTGCAATTTCGCCAATATTAAAATTACATCCTGACTTATCATTCTTGTAATTTGCACATCCATAGCCAAATGGCGTGGTTACAAGTTCTCCACCGCATGCCGGACATCTGACACCAATCTTTCTTCTCGCACCGGCACCTCTTGCATGTTTCCCGGCAAAATTACTGATGCGTTCCGCAAGCGGTTCCCGCAGATCCTGTCCGATCATCTTTTCCGTTTCGGTACGGATGAAATCTTCCAGTTTCGTCCGGTAATCCCAGAAATCCACAGTTCCCCGTGTAATTCCATCAAGTCCCTTTTCCCAGGAAGCTGTCATCTTTGGATTCAAAAGTGCCGGGACAGTCATGCTCACCACCTCAAATACCATCTCCCCGAGATTTTCCGGTGTGAGCACCTGCGTCCGTTTATTCAGATTGAGGTAATGGATACGGACCAGTTTCTTAATGATCTCCGCACGGGTGGCAGAAGTACCAATTCCCGAACCTTTGATCTGTTCCCGAAGCTCTTCATCCTCAATCAGCTGTCCTGCATTTTCCATGGCAAGCACCATGGAACCGGAGGTGTACCGCTTCGGCGGTGAAGTTTTTCCCTCTTTCACCTCATATCCATCCACGGAAATCTCATCGCCCTTTTTCAGCTGATCTGCCAGATGTAGCAGTTCCTTCGGATCCGAATCTTCTTCCTCTTTCTTTGGAATTCCTGCAATTTCCAAATAACCGGGTGTCTTTAACACACGTGCGGACGCATAAAAACGTTCCTTCTTTTCCCCCACATCCACAACAGCCGTCATTTTTACATTCTGATATTCTGCCGCCGGATAAAACACACTGAGAAATCTCCGCACGATCAGATCAAATACCGATTTCTGCAGAGTATTCAGTTTCCCAAGCTCCGTGAGCTGACCGGTCGGAATGATCGCATAGTGGTCTGTCACTTTAGCATCATCGGTATACTGCGTTCCTGCAATATTTCCATACAGCTTTCTGTCGAGAATCTGCTCCACAAAATCCGAAGTCGGCTCATATCCCCGCAGACGGCTGATATTTTTATGGATTTCCTTTGCCACCGGAGTGGAAAGCACACGCGCATCGGTACGCGGATACGTTGTCAGTTTCCGTTCATACAGATCCTGCGCCACCTGTAAGGTTTCATCCGGGCTGATCTTGAATCGTTTTGCACATTCTGCCTGCAGCTCTGCCAGATTAAATAGTAACGGTGCCCGTTTTCTGGAAATATTTTTTTCGATGGATTCCACAATCGCAGGATGTCCCTGCACGCGGTCAATCAATGCCAGTGCATCCTTCTTTTCCCGAAATCCGTTTTCCTTATACAAAAGCGGCGATGCAAAGTACCCTGATCCCTCGACGGCTTTCCACTCGCCCTGGACATGTGCATCTGTGAAATTTCCGACAACACGGTAAAACGGTGTCTCCTTAAAATTGCGGATCTCGCGCTCACGGATCACGACCATCCCAAGCACACAGGTCATCACGCGCCCGACCGCAATAGCGGTGTAGGAACGGGTTCCTGCCGCATTGTTTAACAATCCTCCATATTTTACCGACATTACACGGGAAAAATTAATGCCCATGGCATAATCTTCAATGGTACGCATAATACCGGATTTTCCGAGATTTTCATAGGCAGACATCGGTTTTGCTTCCCGGATTCCCCGTTGGATCTCTTCCTCTGTCTGCGAATCGATCCAGACCCGGAGTTCCTCCATGCCGTCTCGCACACCGCCGAAATTGCGAATATTTTCCTCGATCGTCTGTCCTTCTTTTCCGGCATCTCCTGCCCAGTAGACACGGTCGATATCCTCGCGCATCAACATTCCGTGAACCACATCATACTGCCGGCTGACATCTTTGATCACATCATATTTATATTCTTTTGGAAGAAATGGCAGATCTTCCAGTTTCCACTTTTTGTATTTTATATCATAACTTTCCGGATATACCATGGCTACCAGATGTCCCACGCACCAGGTGATTACATACTTCTGGTTTTCCAGATAGCCATCCCTGCGGCCTCCGCTCACCCCGAGAACTTTTGCAAATTCCTGGGCAACCGACGGTTTCTCCGTTATGATCAGTGACTTTCCCATCTTCTATCCCCTATTGGCAAACTTTTTCTATAATTCGTTCATATCAATCAGCTCAAACCGGTCATCCGTTTTGGCATGTTCTGCCAACATCGGTTCAAACCGCGTTGCAGAGAATAAAAAGATATGCTCCGAACGGATTTTTGCCTTTTCCATGTTCTGATACAGTTCCTCGCACATCTGCGATGTCAGCTGTGGCTGATCCCAGTTACATAGTCCCACAATATTTCTGCGGTCTGTGCTCTGGGCAATAATATCAATGTTTCCTGTCTTTCCAACCCAGGTTCCGATCTTATGAACTGGAAACGGCATGCGTCCCATCTGATTCAAAAGCATCATATACTCCATGCAGACATTCCGGAAATAACGTTTCAGATATGTGCCAAGTTCCGGTGCAATGTAGCGATCGTAAAATTCATGCGGTTTCAGTAGATAAAGATCTGACATATGCGGAAATACAAATTTAAACCAGAAATTAATAAATGTATCTTTGATCTGGTATACCCCTTTTTTGGCATTCTCCCAGCCACCGGTCTGAAACGACTGCACTTTCTCTACAATATCAAAATGGCTGAGATTTTTCATATAAACACTGATCTTTGCACGGGAATATCCGGTTTTTGCATACAGGTCATTCAGTTTATTGTATCCCTGTGCAATTGCAGATAAAATTGTGTTATAGACGGAAAGTTCACGCAGTTCTGCAGAAATTTTCTGTTCTGCCATATGAAACAGATATCCCCCCTCCGTCAGCACAAGCCGGTAAATATTCTCCCTGTATGAAATTTCCGGATTCCAGGCTTCCATAAATCCTGGCACCCCACCGATGGTTCCATAAATACGGATACAGTCGCTGACCGAAAGTGCCGGAAATGTCCGGACAACTTCCAGGAAATTCAGATCTTCCACTTTATGCAATACATCAATACGACGGAATCCATCCCCGAACGCATCTTTTGCATCCTGCGTGGCCCATACAATGGAAGAAGACGCCAGAATGATCATCACCGGTCCCGGATAAAGCCGTTTCATCTTTAATTTTAAAATACTTTTGACAAATTCCGGATCTCTTTTAATTGCATACTGTGCCTCATCAATCACAATCACCAGTTTTGATGCATCTCCGCTTTTTACCCGGTTAAAAAATTCATCATAGGAATATCTGCTCAGCTTCATCTGAAAAGCATTTTGAATTTCTTCTCCCATTTTCTGCATCTGTTCCTGTGCGGAAAGCTGTCTGCATCGATAATAAAAATACTTTTTCCCCACACAGAATTCTTTGATCAGCTGTTCTTTCCGGCAGTCCATCCCACCATACAAAAGCATCAGCTGGTTTCCCGATTTTGCATACCAGCCTTCCAGTTCTTTGAGATCTGTTTTTTTTGCGTTCATCCCGATTCCTCCGTACAAAATTCCTTCTGCTAAAAGAAATTATATCACTGATTAATATCTCTCACAAGGTTTTCGGCAAAAAGAAAGAAGTGCAGTTTTTGCACTTCTCTCCCAAAAATCCGTATTTTGATTTACTGCTTATTTCTTTGTGATATATCCCTGTGCTTTCAACAGCTCTGCACATAAAACTGCACCACCGGCTGCACCACGAACGGTATTGTGGGATAATCCGACGAATTTCCAGTCATATACGGTATCCTCTCTCAGACGTCCGACAGAGATTCCCATGCCATGCTCAAAGTTTACATCCAGGCTGACCTGCGGACGGTTGTCCTCTTCTAAGTACTGGATGAAATGTTCCGGTGCACTCGGGAGCTTCAGCTCCTGTGGCACACCACTGTAATTCTTCAGTGCTTCGATCAGCTGCTCTTTGGTAGGTTTCTTCTTGAATTTAACAAATACAGCTGCTGTATGTCCGTTTAATACCGGTACACGGATACACTGGCAGGTAATGACTGGTGAAGTTGCAGGAACAATCTGCTTCTTCGCATCATCTACATGTCCCCAGATACGCAGAGGCTCTTTCTCAGACTTTTCTTCCTCACCACCGATGTATGGAATAATGTTTCCAAGCATCTCTGGCCAGTCCTTGAACGTCTTTCCTGCTCCGGAAATAGCCTGATAGGTAGTGGCAACTACTTCATATGGCTCAAACTCTTTCCATGCAGTCAGAACCGGCGCATAACTCTGGATGGAGCAGTTTGGCTTTACTGCTACGAAACCGCGCTTTGTACCAAGACGCTCTTTCTGATACTTAATAACTTCCATGTGCTGTGGATTGATTTCCGGAACTACCATCGGCACATCCGGTGTCCAGCGGTGGGCACTGTTGTTGGAAACAACCGGTGTCTCTGTCTTTGCGTAATCTTCCTCAATCTTTTTGATCTCGTCCTTTGTCATGTCTACAGCAGAAAATACAAAGTCGACCTGAGAAGCTACCTGCTCTACTTCATTTACATTCATTACAATAATATTCTTTACAGCTTCCGGCATCGGAGTATCCATCTTCCAACGGTCTCCCACTGCCTGCTCATAAGTCTTTCCTGCACTTCTTGGGCTTGCTGCAATCGTGGTAACCTCAAACCATGGATGATTCTCCAGCAAAGAGATAAATCTCTGTCCTACCATACCTGTTCCGCCAAGGATACCAACTTTTAACTTCTCACTCATTTTTCCAATCTCCTCTGTTCTTTTCTTTATACGCGGACACCTGTCTTTTACAGAAAAACATTTTTGTTTTTTGTCCGTGTTACACGAACATGTGTCTTTATAGGAAATATATTACTTGAAACCAGGTAAAATTACAAGGAACAAATTGTCCTAAATAAATAAAATATTCCTCAAATATATGTAGGACTTGCACAATCCGAAATACCGACTAAGCGGTATTTCAGGCAATACATCAGAGATGTACCGCAATTACGTACATTGCATCGCACAAGCGATTCTGCATGCGATGTGCTCCTTTTGTCTCATTTTTTCTCCAGATATGCCTCTTCGATTGCGATCACTTTCTTCATCGCCTCTTCCCCTGGTGCACCGATCGTTAGACGCTTGTTGACACAGGTTTCCATGGAGATTGCATCATAGACATCCTCCTCAAATACTGGAGAAAACTGTTTTAATTCTTCCAGACTCATATCGTCAATCGGCATCTGTTTGTCCAGACAGTACAAAACAATACGTCCGATAATTCCATGCGCATCGCGGAACGGAACCCCGTGATTTACAAGATAATCGGCAGCATCCGTCGCGTTGGTAAAGCCGTGTGCGGCACTCTTTCTCATAACATCCTTATTGAATTTCATGGTATCAAGCATGCCCGTGAATAACGCAATACAGCCTTTCGTTGTGTCGATGGCATCAAAGGAAAGTTCCTTGTCTTCCTGCATGTCTTTATTGTAAGCAAGCGGAATCCCCTTCATTGTGGTCAGAAGTGACATAAGCGCGCCATACACACGTCCGGTCTTGCCTCGGACAAGTTCTGCAATATCCGGATTTTTCTTCTGTGGCATGATACTGCTTCCGGTACTGTAGGCATCATCGATCTCCACAAACTGATACTCGTTGGAATTCCAGATAATGATTTCCTCGGAAAAACGGCTCAGATGCATCATGATCGTGGACATGGCAGATAACAGTTCGATCACATAATCTCTGTCTGCTACGGAATCCATACTGTTCATCGTAGGACCGGCAAATCCCATCAGTTCGGCACTGTAGGCACGATCCAGCGGATAGGTGGTTCCTGCAAGCGCTCCGCTTCCCAGTGGGCAATAGTTCATTCTTTCGTAAATGTCTGCAAGACGGCCTCTGTCCCTGCGGAACATCTCAAAATACGCACCCATATGATGTGCCAGTGTGATCGGCTGTGCTTTCTGCAGATGGGTGAATCCCGGCATATAAGTATGCAGATTTTCTTCCATGATCTTATTCAGTGTCACCAGCAGCTTCTTTACCAGTTCGTCCAGTTCTTTGATCTCGTCTCTGACATACAGTTTCATATCCAGCGCTACCTGATCATTTCTGCTTCGTCCGGTGTGCAGTTTCTTACCTGCGTCACCGATCCGGTCGATCAGATTGGCCTCCACAAAACTGTGGATATCTTCGTACTCACTGGTGATCTCCAGTTTACCGGCATCCACATCCGCCACGATACTGTCCAGTCCGGCGATGATCTGATTTTTCTCATCTTCTGTCAGAATCCCCTGTTTTGCAAGCATCGTCACATGTGCTTTGCTTCCCTGTACATCCTGATGGAAAAACTTCTGATCGAATCCGATGGATGCGTTAAAATTATATACAAGTTTGTCCGTTTCTTTTGTAAAACGGCCTCCCCATAACTGTGCCATAATATTCTTCC
>ERZ857965.3180-NODE-3180-length-12679-cov-2.898764_pt1 | contig 12679 bp, 8 predicted proteins | sample MGYA00519758_ERZ857965 | MGnify/ENA primary metagenome ERZ857965 (study PRJEB31778, sample SAMEA3449381) | human gut metagenome | biome: human gut; feature: human-associated habitat; material: faeces | place: United Kingdom | collected 2010/2012 ...
CGAGAAAATCCGGAAAAAAATGGCAAAAGCCCAATCCAAGTCCTCTATCCAGAAGAAAGAACAGATCAACCATAATGTACCGAAAAAACTGCGTCTCGGAGATTCCGTCAAAATTCTCAGCATGAATCTGAAGGGTACCGTACACACACTTCCGGATGTAAAAGGAAACCTCTTTGTACAGGCCGGCATCCTGCGATACCAGACTAACATCCGTGACCTGATATTGGTAAATGATGATGCTACCCCGGCAGTGCACAACACCAAAACCGGTGCCGGCAAATTAAAGATGTCCAAATCTCTATCTGTCTCACCGGAAATCAATCTGATTGGCAAGACCGTGGACGAAGCACTGATGGAATTAGATAAATATCTGGATGATGCGTATCTCGCTCATCTGAAATCCGTGCGTATCGTACACGGAAAAGGAACCGGTGCTCTGCGCAAAGCTGTGCAGGGACACTTAAAACGCCAAAAATACGTCAAAGCATTCCACCTTGGAGAATTTGGTGAGGGGGATGCCGGTGTAACTATTGCAGAGTTTGAATAATTTCAGAGCCATGAGGATTGTAAGTATAAATACGAATCATGCCCGCATGATTCAAGTCGAACGCACGTGAGACTTGGTGCGTGATTCTGGTCAGCGAAAGCTGACATATTCTTCTCAGAATCACTGCACATCCTCGCGGAGCGTTTATCTCAGTCGGAGATTGAACTCCCACTGAGAAAGATTTGTTATTACTCACCACTTGCAGAAGTGGGAGTCTCAACTCAGACTGAGATGAATATTTATACTTGTAAGACTCTTTGACGAAATGGCTCTGAAATTTTTAAGTATACTAAACACAGGAGGCCCCTATGGCAGTCAAACAAAAAATCCTCATCGTCGACGACGATGCCAATATTGCGGAACTGATCGTAGACGGAAAGTGCGGTTCGTTTTTCGGTCCCTGGTGGGCGCCGAACAATCCGCTGATGGAAGCGATGGAGAAAAACCCGGATGCGGTATGGGAGCCCTATCTGATCCGGACGACAGAGGATGGAAAGCTGCAGTATTATGATCAGAATCCGAGCTACAAATACGTTGTGGTGCGAAAAGACTTTGAGCATCCGGAGATCGTATTTAAAATGGCAAGCGTGATGTTCGATAAAATGCGTACAGAAGGACGATACAACGAAGAACTTGCTTATTATTTTCAGACCAATGTGGATTCCACGGCGCGGCCGATCTCCATCAATATTGATTACAGCGATGCGCTGCATCGCTGCTATGAGGATGTTAACGGTGCACTGACCGGGAAAAAGGATCCGGATGAGCTGCAGGTGCTCGAATATGCCTATTATGAAAAATGCAAAGATTATCTGGAAAATTCCCAGTCTGCAGACGCGGAAACCTGGGCGGCTTATGAGTCCAGGATCCGTGCCTGTGCTCTGCTGGATAATAAGGACCTGGAGGTGTGCAGTACTGTCTTTTCCGGGGAGACGGAAACCATGAAGACGAAATGGTCGAAGCTTCAGGAAATGGAAAAGAAGCTATATCTGGAAATCATCACAGGAGTGAAGGAGCTGGATGAATTTGACAGATTTGTGGAAGAATGGATGGAAGCGGGCGGAGAGCAGATTACGCTGGAGGTAACAGAAGCGGTGCGGGAAGCGAAAGGGGCTTGATTTTACCGAGGGTTTGTGCAAAAATAAAATACGGTAAAAAGGAAAGGTGCCAATGGAGGTAGTCATGAGAGGAATTGATACACCTGTCAGAAAAATGCGGAGAGAGATTTTTAAAGAGATCGCGCAGCTTGCATATCATTCTGACAATCTGAATGATGATGTAGAAGCGTTACCCTATAAAATTGTGAATCCTGAAACTCCGATTTATCGGGAAAGCATTTACCGGGAGCGTGAAATAGTAAGAGAGCAGATCCGGCTTGCGATGGGGCTGTCGCTTCGCCCGGAAGACGCACCGGTGCATGTGACACAGGGGCTGGAGGAGAGCAATATTGACGAAAAATATTACGAGCCTCCGATGATCCAGGTGATTCCCTCGGCATGTAATGCCTGCCCTGAAAATGAATATTGTGTAACAGACCGTTGTATGGGGTGTGTAGCACATCCGTGTCAGGTTGTATGCCCGAGAGGCGCGATCAGCACCGTAAATGGCAAGTCGGTCATTGATCAGAGCAAATGTATTCGCTGTGGTAAATGTAAATCAGTGTGTCCCTACGATGCAGTTTCCCATCAGCAGAGACCCTGCAGCGCAGCCTGCGGTGTGGGTGCGATCGGCAGCGATGGGTCCGGCAGAGCGGTTATCGACAGCGAGAAGTGTGTCACCTGTGGCCAGTGTATGGTAAGCTGCCCCTTTGGCGCAATTGCAGATAAATCCCAGATTTTTCAGCTGATCCATGCCCTTGAGTCCGGCAGAGAGATCATTGCACAGGTAGCGCCTGCGTTTGTCGGTCAGTTTGGTCCTGCAGCGACGCCTGGGAAGATCAAGACCGCATTAAAGCAGCTTGGCTTTGCAGATGTTTATGAAACCGCCATCGGAGCCGATATCGGAGCGGCAATAGAAGCGGAGCATTATGTGAAAGAAGTGGCAACCGGAGAACTGCCGTTTCTGCTGACGTCCTGCTGTCCCTCCTGGTCAATGCTGGCAAAGAAATTCTTCCCGGAGACCATCGATAAAATCTCCAACGCCCTGACACCTATGGTAGCGACTGCACGTGTCATCAAAAAAGAGCATCCCGATGCATCTGTTGTGTTTATCGGTCCCTGTGTGGCGAAAAAGCTGGAGGCTTCCAGAAGATCCGTTCGTTCCGATGTGGATTTTGTCATTACCTTTGAAGAGCTTACCGGTATGTTTGAAGCAAAGGGAATTGATATTACAAAGGTAGAGGCAGAAACACCGATTATGGATGCGACCTCAGCAGGTCGTGGGTATGCTGCGTCAGGTGGTGTGGCAAGTGCCATCGAGAAGTGTGTACAGGAGTATTATCCGGATACAACCGTTCATATTGAGCATGTCGAAAGTCTCGCAGACTGTAAAAAGATCCTGATGCTTGCAAAGCTGGGCAAGAAAAATGGCTGCCTGATTGAAGGAATGGCGTGTCCCGGCGGCTGTATTGCAGGTGCTGGTACCAATGTTGCAATTTTGCAGGCACAAAAAGCACTGAGCAGCTTCCAGAATGAGGCAGAAAGAAAGCTTCCGCCACAGAACGCGATGGACGAGGCAAAGTAAATTTTGCGGAGGCAGCAGAGCTTTTCCGAAAGCCATAGATCAACAAATAAAAAAGAGAAACCGTCTCGGGGAAAAGAGACGGTTTCGTTCATGGAGGATGAAAAAGTGACAAAGATCAGAACCCGTTTTGCACCCAGCCCGACCGGACGGATGCATGTAGGAAATCTGCGTACGGCACTGTACGCATACCTGGTGGCAAAACACGAAGGTGGAGACTTTATCCTTAGAATTGAGGATACCGATCAGGAGCGTTATGTAGAAGGCGCAGTAGATATCATTTATCGTACGATGGAAAAGACCGGTCTGGTGCATGATGAAGGTCCGGATAAAGACGGCGGCGTAGGCCCTTACGTTCAGAGCGAGCGTCAGGCAAGCGGAATTTATCTGGAATATGCCAAGCAGCTGATCGCAAAAGGCGAAGCTTATTACTGCTTCTGTGATAAAGAGCGTCTGGCAACCTTAAACCGGGTTGTCGCAGGCAAGGAAATCAATGTATACGACAAGCATTGCCTGCATTTATCCAAAGAAGAGGTAGAAGCAAAGCTGGCAGCAGGGGTCCCTTATGTAATCCGTCAGAACAATCCGACGGAGGGAACCACAACCTTCCATGATGAGATTTACGGAGATATCACGGTAGAGAATTCCGAGCTGGACGATATGATCCTGATCAAATCCGACGGCTATCCGACCTATAACTTTGCAAACGTTGTAGATGACCATTTGATGGGCATTACCCATGTTGTACGCGGAAATGAATACCTTTCTTCTTCTCCGAAGTATAACAGACTTTATGATGCCTTTGGATGGAAGGTGCCGGTATACATTCATTGTCCGCTGATCACAGACGAGGAGCATCACAAGCTTTCCAAACGCTGCGGTCATTCCTCCTACGAGGATCTGATCGATCAGGGCTTTGTGACGGAGGCCGTTGTCAATTTTGTGGCGCTGCTTGGCTGGAGCCCGGAGGGCGAGAATGAGATCTTTTCTCTGGAAGAACTGGTGAAGGAATTTGATTATCACCGGATGTCGAAATCCCCTGCAGTATTTGATTATACCAAGCTGAAATGGATGAACGGCGAATATATCAAGAAGATGGATCATGAGACCTTTATGGAGCATGCAAAGCCCTATCTGGAAAAGGCTCTGACAAAAGGACAGGATCTGGATAAGATCGCAGACATGGTTCAGACAAGAATTGAAGTATTTCCTGAAATCGAAGAGATGGTAGATTTCTTCGAGACCCTTCCGGAATATGATCCTGCCATGTATGTACATAAGAAGATGAAGACAACCAAAGAAAGCGCCCTGGAGGTTTTAAAAGAACTGCTTCCGCTGTTGGAAGAGCAGGAGGACTATACCAACGACGCACTGTATGCGCTTCTGCTTTCCTATGTGGAGAAAAAGGGCTGTAAGAACGGCTATGTGCTGTGGCCGGTTCGTACTGCGGTTTCCGGTAAGCAGATGACTCCTGCAGGTGCAACGGAAATCATGGAAATCCTTGGCAAAGAGGAATCTTTGTCCAGAATCCGCAAGGGAATCGAACTTTTGGAGCAGGCATAAACAGGAGTATTTTTTGCAGGAAAACAAACAGCAGCAACGGGCGATTGCCCACAATACCGGACCGGCACTGATCCTTGCCGGTCCGGGTTCCGGTAAGACCTTTACAACGGTCGAACGGGTACGGTATCTGATCGAAGTCCATCATGCAGATCCGTCCCACATTTTAGTCATCACATTCACAAAAGCGGCAGCCCGGCAGATGCGGGACCGTTTCTTTGCCCGGATGGACAATCAGTTCTTTCCGGTCACCTTCGGCACATTTCATGCCGTCTTTTTTCACATTTTAAAAACATCCTGTCATTATAATGGGTCGAGCATTTTGAAAGAAAAAGAGAAAAGAGAATATCTGCGTGCGGCTCTGCTTACGCTTCCGAAAAAATTTTATGCCCAAAACGATGGGAAAATGGACCAGGAATGGGAGCAGGGACTTCTTTCAGAAATCGGATTTATCAAAAATATCGGGAAGCTTCCAGCTGATTTTACAAGTGAATACGTCAGCAGACAGGAATTTATGCGGATTTTCGTATCGTTTCAAAAGCAGCTTGCACAGGAAAAGAAGCTTGATCTGGACGATTTTGCGGCGGCGGTCTGTCATTTATTCCGGACAAATCCGGCAGAACTTGCGCGCTGGCAGCGGGAATATTCCTATCTTCTGGTGGATGAGTTTCAGGATATCAACGCAGCACAGTATGAAGCAGTAAAGCTGCTTTGCGGTGGAAAGAGAAATCTGTTTGTTGTTGGAGATGATGATCAGGCGATCTACGGCTTTCGGGGCTCTGACCCGGCGATTATGCGTCAGTTTTTAAAGGATTTTCCGGAAGCAAAGCAGATTTTTCTGTCGGTCAATTATCGCAGCCGCGCCGGAATTGTGGAGACGGCAGGAAAGCTGATCGGGCAAAACCGGGAGAGATTTCCGAAGCAGATCGTGGCTGGACAGAGCACGTCGGATGAGAGGCAGGACGTGTGCTTTGTGCCAGAAGCGACGCAGGGGGCGCGCCGGATGCAGGGAGAAAAAAGCACTCTGCCCATTCCAACCGGCACCGCATCAGGCATTTCCACCGCTGCTTTCGGCACTAGCTGGTTGCCCTTAAGCACGGATCGCAGCGTCTTGGTCTGCGGTTTTCAAGATCGGAGGCAGGAGGCAGAGACAGTCGCAGATGAAATCGGGAAGACGTTCCGGCAGGGAAAAAGCTGTGCGGCGATTTTTCGGACGAATGCGGATGCAGTGTGGCTGGCAACAGCGCTAAAGTGCAGAAAGATTCCATTCCGCTGGAAAGAAAAGCCGAAAAATCCGTATGAAACCCCGGTCTGTCAGGACTTACTCGCTTATTTGCAGTTTGCGATGGAAGGGCGGAAACGGAAGGATTTCCTGAGAATTATGAACCGCCCATGCCGCTATCTGTCTCGCCAGATGCTGCCGGATGCAGAAATTTCATTTTCAGCATTGCGCCGGGCGTATGCGCAGAAGCCGTATATGCAGGAGATTTTATACCTCATTGTGCCGCGCTCATATCATGGCGGACGGCATCCTTTCAAAAATGATTCCAACGGTATTATACCCCTGCAGCGGTGCTTTTTCAACCGGATTCGGAGAGTAATTAAAAGAGAATGCCGGGCAGACGCCGTCGGCGGGAGAATCACGGCAGGGACAAGAGAGGGCACCTGCAGGAGCCCGGGCACACGCAGCCGGAAAGCTGGAACGGGATCTGGAAGCCGCCGACTTTTTTCAGGAACAGGCGCGGGAATTTCAAAGCCTGACGGAGCTTGAGGAAGCAATGACGGCATATGAAGACCAGATGGATCAGAACATGGCGGACGCAGCAGACACGGCAGCGCACACGGCTGCCAGCGGAACAACGGGTGCAGCATTCACAACACTCCCAATTGCCGAGCTTGTCACTATGCACGGTTCGAAGGGACTGGAATACGACGCCGTTTTTCTTCCGTGCTGTATGGAGGGCGTCGTCCCACACAAAAAGAGCAAGGATCAGGCGGCACTGGAGGAAGAGCGCAGGATGTTCTACGTTGGAATGACACGGGCGAAAAAAGAGCTGTATCTGTCGTATACGAAAGGAACAAAGGAAACGCCGGGGTTTGCGTCCCGGTTTCTTGCTGAGTGTGGGTGGAAGGAGCCGAAACAGTAGAAACGAAACAACAGAGAACTGCTATGTCAGGAATGAAAAAACTGTCGTCCGGAACATTTCCTGTATGGAAAAGCTCCGGTACGGCAGTTCTTTTGGTTTCGTTTTTATTCGTTTGCTTCTCCGTCGAGAGTAACCAGCTCATCGAATTCACAGCTGTCAAGGTATTCGTCGAACGCTTCTTCTACCTTTTCATACTCTGCATCGTCATCGATGTAGTCCAGCTGAGGCTCTTCGTTGGGGTCATTGGGATTCTCGGAGTAACGATAGAACCAAACCTCTCCGTCATCGTTCTGTCCGTTTTCGTCAAGCGGCATCAAAACGATGTAATCCTTGCCCTCTACTTCGAGAATGGTAATGATGGCACAGGTTACATTCGTGCCGTCATCCAGCTCCAGTTCTACGGTCATTTCTTCGTCCATTTCTTCAAACTGTTCCTTACCCATGGATGATATCCTTTCTTAAAAGGCGCGTCAGAGCGCGCGATAATCAGAACCTGCCTGTCACGCTTATCATACCGTAACTTGCGGTGGCATGCAAGAATTATTTGTGCTATACTGAAACAGGATTGAAAAAAGGTCAGAAGGCGGGAACAGGAACGTGAAAGAAACAAAAGAGATCAGAATGGAAAAAGGAAAACCGTATCCGCTGGGGTGGACGGAAAATGCGGATGGCAGCATCAATCTCGCAGCAGTGCTGGAACGCAGCAAAGAGTGCGGGGTCCTTCTGTATCCCAGAAGAGGCGGTGCGCCCAGACGGCTGGCATTTCGGGAAGAAGACCGAATCGGAAAAATCTGCTGCATGAAGCTGATCGGGCTGGATGCGCAGGAGTATGAATATAATTTTTACTGTGGCGAAGAGGTGATTACAGACCCGAAGGCGCGCAGAATCTGCGGCAATGAGAAATGGGGCAAAAAAATTTCCCCGTCTCTTCGCAGCGACAGCACAGAGGATGCGTTTGACTGGAAGAATGACAGACGCCCGCAGATCCCTTATGAGAACAGCATTTTTTATCAGCTGCATGTCAGAGGGTTCACGAAGCATACGTCTTCCGGCGTGACGGCGAAAGGGACGTTCGCTGGTCTGGCAGAGAAGATTCCCTATTTAAAATCGCTGCAGGTAACGGCAGTGGAGCTGATGCCGGTGTATGAATTCACAGAACTGGAAGCGGTAAAGCCGCTGCGGCAGAATGCTTATCCGGCAAAAGATCAGGAAGGAAATCCAGTGGAGGAAACCCCTCCGCGGATCAATTACTGGGGCTTTAAAAAAGGCTATTATTTCGCACCGAAAGCGTCATACAGCGTTAAGGATCCTGTGTTGGAATTCAAGGAAATGGTGCGTGCGTTCCACGCAGAGGGAATGGAGGTAATTCTGCAATTCTATTTTCCGAAAGAAATCAATCGGGAGATGATCCTGGAAGTGATCCGATATTGGGTGTACGAGTACCATATCGACGGCGTGCATCTGATGGGAGAACAGATTCCGGTGGGAATTCTGGCAGCTGACCCGATGCTTACGGATACGAAGCTGATTTATTACGGATTTCCGTATGAAGAGATTTATCCGGTGGGGCAGGTTCCGGACGTGCGCAATCTGGCGGAATGCCGGGATGAATTTCAGTATGACATGCGCCGCTTTTTAAAGGGAGACGAGGATACGCTGCATCAGGCGCTGCGGAGAATGCGCTGCAATCCGGTGCAGAACGGCGTGATCAATTATATCACCAGCTATGAAGGCTTTTCCCTGGCGGATCTGGTTTCCTACGACCGCAAGCATAACGAGGCAAACGGGGAGGACAATCAGGACGGAAATCCCTACAACGCGAGCTGGAACTGCGGCGTGGAAGGACCTACCCGCAAGCGGACAATTTTGCAGCTGCGCAAAAGGCAGATGAAAAACGCACTGGCACTTTTGCTGTTTTCGCAGGGGACCCCGATGCTGACAGCCGGGGACGAGTTTGGACAGAGCCGGGAGGGCAACAACAATCCGTACTGTCAGGACAACGAGATCAGCTGGCTGAACTGGAAGCTTACGGAGAAAAATAAGGATTTTCTGGACTATACAAAGGAACTGATTGCGCTGAGGAAAGCGCATCCGGTACTCCACCAGAGCAGAGAGCTGACGCTGATGGACTATGCGGCGTGCGGCTATCCGGATTTATCTTATCATGGAAAGGATGCATGGCGCTTGATGGCCGACCGGTTAAACCGGGAGGCAGGTTTGATGTACTGCGGTCGTTATGCCCCAAAAGACCGTGCACAGGAGGATGACTTTTTCTATATCGCTATGAACATGCACTGGGAGCCCCAGCGGCTGGCGCTTCCTGATCTTCCGGCAGGCATGCGCTGGGAAAAGGTGTTGGATACACAGGGCGATGTGGTGGAAACACAGGCCGATCCGCTGACAAAATCCATCACCGTTCCGGGACGCTGCATCCAGGTTCTGGAAAGCACAGGAAATCCGGTCAGGAAAGGAAAGAAAAGAAAAGAAAAGTGAAAGCGTTACAGCATTTTAAGACGATTACCTATCATAAGTATCTGGTGATGAAAGGATGCTTTGCGGTCGGCTTGTACCGGCAGGGCATCTGTCATGACCTTTCCAAATATTCCTGGACGGAATTTAGGGTCGGAGCAAAATATTATCAGGGAAATCGAAGCCCAAACAACGCGGAGCGGGAGGATATTGGGTATTCTTCTGCATGGCTGCATCATAAAGGACGCAACAGGCATCATTACGAATACTGGGTGGATTACAGCACGCAGAGCATTGAGGGCGGAATGGCTCCGGTGCCGATGCCGCGCAAATATGTGGCAGAAATGCTGATGGACCGGATTGCAGCGTCCAAAACCTACCGGGGAAGCGCCTATAAAGACAGCGATCCTCTCGCGTATTACAAAAACGCAAAAGAGCCGCCGTTTATGCACATACAGACGAGACGGCAGCTGGAGCACCTTCTGACGATGCTGGCAGAAGAGGGCGAGGAAAAGACGTTCGCTTATGTTCGCAGAATTTTGAAAAAAGGCCGTCGGGCAGACAGACATAGTTCCTGATGTACAGCCGGGCGGACAGACACAGAGCCAGAAAGATTTGCATACAGTGATATCAGATCTGTTTGAAACAGGGGAAAACGATGAACGGTTTTTACTTGCTGGTATTGCTGATGTGCTGCAGCTGTCAGAATCGGACGGACTGCGCAAACTGGAACGAAAGAAGAGACGCAGGAGATAACCGACAGCAGGATATGCGTATGCGGGATACGGACTGTGGCTGCAGAAACGGCGACAGGGTGCAGTACGGTTGCAGCTGCGAAAATGATGGCTGGACCGGACAGTCAGGCTGCAACTGCCAGCGGGAGAACGCAGCAGGGATGCAGCAGCGAAGCGGCGAAACTGCCGGACCTATGTCGGGACCGCAGGACTGCAACTGCCGACAGCAGATGTCGCGGCAGGGCGGTATGCAGCGTTACGACCGGGAGCTAAAGGAATCTGCGGCGTTTGACAGCGTACCCGGAATGGAAATGACAGACGGAGACCCGTATCCGGTGTACCGGGAAACGGATGAAGTTCGATAGAAAGAAAACAATAGAATGCACGCTCTGCGAGCATTCTATTGTCATGAATCAGGGGATTCATTCTCAAAGGGATGAAGTTCGATAGAAAGAAAATCAGGGGATTCATTCTCAAAGGCTGGGGATGAATCCTTTTTTCCTGTTTATTTTTCAATCTTTCATTGACAAAACAGCTATAAGGCGCGTAAACTCAGAAGAGTTTTGTAGTGATAGAGATTAAAGGAGATTAAATGGGAGAATTATTGGTACGTTACGAAGAATCAGGAATTGACGAGCGGATTTTGCGCGCAGTGGAGGAGATGGGCTTCGTCCATATGACGCCGATCCAGGAAAAGGCGATTCCGGTTTTTCTGGAAGGAAGAGATGTGATCGGACAGGCGCAGACAGGAACCGGTAAGACCGCCGCGTTTGGAATCCCGATGCTGCAGAAGATTGACGAAGAGGACAGATCGCTGCAGGGTATGATCCTTTGCCCGACGAGAGAGCTTGCGATGCAGGCGGCTCAGCAGCTGAGACAGTTTGCAAAATATATGCACAATATTCGCGTGCTTGCCGTATATGGAGGGCAGGATATCAATAGACAGATCAAGGCGTTAAAGGGCGGCGTGCAGATCATTGTCGGCACACCGGGACGCGTGATGGATCATATGAGACGCCACACGATCCGCTTAGACAACCTGAAAATGGTCGTTCTGGATGAAGCAGATGAAATGCTGAACATGGGCTTTCGGGAAGATATGGAGGCGATTCTGGGACAGATTCCGTGCGAGCACCAGACGGCGCTGTTTTCCGCAACGATGCCGGAGCCGATTTTACAGATCACCGATCAGTTCCAGACCGATGCGGAAATGGTAAAGGTTGTCAAAAAGGAATTGACGGTAGAAAGAATCCGGCAGTATCTTTATTATATCCGCAGATCGGATAAGGAAGCTGCAGCTGCAAGGCTGATTGAATATTATAACCTGAAAAGAGGACTGATTTTCTGCAACACCAAGAGTATGGTGGACGAGCTGGCAGAGAATCTGAAAAACAGAGGCATCGCGGCAGAAGGGCTGCATGGCGATTTGAGCCAGGCACAGAGAGATACGGTCATGAACCGTTTCAGAAGCGGTAATCTCCAGATGCTGATCGCAACGGATGTTGCGGCGAGAGGAATCGATGTAAACGATGTGGATGGCGTTATCAATTATGACGTTCCGCAGGATATCGAATATTATGTGCACCGTATCGGCCGTACCGGCAGAGCAGGAAAAGAGGGCATGAGCTTTACGCTGGCAAGCCGCAGGGAGTCCTTCAGAATCCGTGAAATTGAGCGGGTCTGCAAGACAAAACTGGAAGAAAAGCAGCTTCCCTCCGGAGAAGAAGTGCGTCAGCATAAGGAAGCATCTGTGCTCCAGAAAATCCGCGAGGTGATGGAGGAAGCAAATACCGCGGACTGCTATCGTGCGGTAGAGCGCTTTGAAAAAGAAACCGGCATTTCCGCAATTGAGCTGGCAGCAGCATTTTTGTATGAGCAGGTTGGCGGTGAGCCGGAAGAAATCGTGGAAGAGCCTAAAGTAGTCAGACGCGATGGAGAACGGAGATTTGGGGATAGACGCCGGGATGGATCTGGAAGCAGAAACGGTGGACGTTTCGGCGACCGTGATCAGAGAGGCGGACGTTTCAATGACCGCGACCAGAAAAATGGCGGACGCTTCGGAGAGAAAAACGGCAGCTACCGTTCGGAACGCGACGGCAGGCAGAGACGTTTTGGCAACGACAGCCGCAGATCGGACAGACGGCAGGCAGAAAACGGCGGCAGAAGAAGAACTTCCGGCGAGGGAAGCTATCGCGCAGCCGGAAGCGGCTTTAAAGGGGAGAAAAGATAACAGCAGAATGTATGCGCTGCGAACGTTCCGCTGTTATAAACAATAGAATGCACGCTCTGCGAGCATTCTATTGTCATGAATAAAAGCAGGGGGTAACAAAAATGAAAACAGCTGTATTTTATGAGCACATTTTGGAAGGCGCAAAACAGTCCGGAAAAAGTGTGGCAGAACTGATGGAGAAATGCGCATCCTGGAACATTCGGGGGATTGAAATCGGAGATGCGCTGCTTCGCGAGAACAAAGAAGAAATCAAAGAGCTGCTGGAGAAAAACCATATGCAGGTCAGCTGCAGCAATGCGTTCTATGATTTCGG
>ERZ857965.3187-NODE-3187-length-12636-cov-2.659010_pt1 | contig 12636 bp, 8 predicted proteins | sample MGYA00519758_ERZ857965 | MGnify/ENA primary metagenome ERZ857965 (study PRJEB31778, sample SAMEA3449381) | human gut metagenome | biome: human gut; feature: human-associated habitat; material: faeces | place: United Kingdom | collected 2010/2012 ...
GATCGGTATCGGTACCGTCACCGACCACATCCGTGACTTAGGCCGCATCTACAAAGAGGCGCAAATGGCCATTGAGGTGGGCAAAGTCTTTGAGACAGAGCGCTCCATCATCAATTATGACAACCTGGGCATCGGCCGCCTGATCTATCAGCTGCCAGTGACCCTATGTGAGATGTTCTTGCAGGAAGTATTCAAGAAGAATCCCATTGATGCACTGGTTCACCATCAACAAGTTTTTTGAGAACAACTTGAATGTGTCCGAGACGGCTCGAAAGCTCTTTGTCCATCGAAACACCTTGGTCTACCGTTTGGAGAAGATCAAGAAGCTCACCGGTCTGGACTTGAGAGAGTTCGATGACGCGATCACCTTCAAGGTGGCGCTGATGGTCAAGAAGTACCTGGTCTCTCGGGGCGTGAAATCCTGACTGAAAACCGAAAAAAGAACCCAGCCGACAGGGCGCAGCGTTTTGCTGTTCTGTCGGCTGGTTTTTTATGCGAAACTGTCGGATTATTTGTCCACCAGCATGGTCTGAAGCTCCTGCATGGCGTTGGCGTTCAAGAGGGCCAGCCCTCGTTCCTCATCCCCCAGCAGCAGGACGGAGGCGCCAGGTTGGAGGCGGAAGATGTCCTGGGCACGTTGGGGGAGCTGAATCGTACCGTCCTCCTGGACGGTGACTGTACCGAAGCAGTACTTCCCCTTGGGTGGGAAGGGCAGACCGGTCTGGGTGGAGTCAAAGCGCACCAGATCGTCCAGAGAGACGTCGTAAAACTGCGCCAGCGCCAGACAGTTGCTCAGGTCGGGAGTGGTCTCGCCAGTCTCCCACTTGGCCACCGCCTGACGGGAGACGCCCAGCTCCGCCGCCACCTGTTCTTGGGTCAGGTTGTGGAGCTTTCGCAGCTGAAAGAGATTGTCACTGAGTTTGGTCATTAAAAGTGGCCTCCTAACCAGATCATGTGTGGGGGAGCAGCCACCAGATAGGCTGCGGATGCAATTCCATGCCTGCTTTTTGCTGTAGATGCAGGGAAATGTCGTTGTCATCAAACATTTGACAGAAGGGGATGTGTCCACGCCGCACCTCTTGCCGGATCACATAGCGCTCCAACGCCAGCCCCAGCCCGCGGCGGCGGTATTCCGGCAGAACGGTCAGCAGACCCAGCGTCCCCTCCACATGGGTGCCGGCAAAGCCGGCTAACTGGTCGTCCACGCAGGCGCCATAGAGCTGTCCGGTGCGGATGAGATAGGACAGCTCTTCCTCGTCCTGAATCAGGTCGTAGTGCTCCAGGACAACCGGCAAGTCCCCTAAATCTAGTGGCCAGATCTCCACCTCTGGATCCCGTGCCGGCGGCGTAAAGGAGGGCCACTGGCCTTGCAGACAGCGTTGGGTGACGCAGGGATGCAGGGCTTGATATTGGGTCGCCGTGTATTCCTGGTGAGCGACCAGTGGGACATTGGGTTCCAGCTGTTCCAGCAGGGCGGCGCTCCGCTCTGGGGTGGCGGCGGAGCACTCATAGAGGAAGGGGCGCCCATTCCAGGGGGCGCGCAGGCGCAGCAGCACTCCGTCCGGCTGGGCGCAGCAGATCTCTGCCAGCCCCCGATAGATGGCCTCGGTCATGTCGATGTGGAGGTGAGGGGAGCGGAGAAGATAGGTCAACGCACGAGATGTGATGTCGGTGTACTGCATAAGAGCCTCCTGTCCAGTAGAATATACTAATACAAATGTAGCACAAGATACCATAATAAGCAAGATACAGATGCTGCATTTGAAGGAACGGGCAAGTTATGGTATGATACAATAGACCGCAAAACAAATTGCGACAGAAGAGGAGAAATACATGAAACAAAGACGGAAGAAGGTGCTTTGCTTGCTGTTGGCAGTCGCATGCTCCCTTTCCATAGGGAGCCAAGGGGCAGCGGCGTTCCAGCAGCAGGCGGACACCATCACAGACGGGGCAGAGCTGTCTCAGCTCGTCCAGGATTACTGGGAGGAGAATTACTTCGATCAGGTGGTTATCGACCCCGAGGAGGAGACAGTGACGGCGGACGGGGAGAGGACGACTCTGGAACAGACCCTGGGGCTGCGGGACACAGAGGCGGAACAGGTTATGGACTCCGCCCAGGCAGCACAGGACTACTTTCAGGACACCCCCTATGAGGCGGAGCAGACCGAGCAGGGCACGGTGATCGTCACCGCACCCTACCAGACCAAACGACTGGTGGTCAGCACGCCCACCCTCTCTACCACCTGTGGGGCGGAGGAGACGCTGTACGATGCCCAGACCGGACAGCATTACCTCCAGTACGCCACCCAAGAGGACGCCCAGGCGGCCTATGAGACTTTGTCCAACCGGTATGGGACAGACCGGTGCTTCGTGGATCAGATCTTAGATGCGGACGAGGTGTTGCAGACAGCAGGCGAGGGGCAAACGTCCTACTCCTGGGGCGCATCGTATATGGGACTGGATGTGCTGAAGGAGGCGGTGGCAGACAGCAACATGACCACCACCGCCACCGTAGCCGTGGTGGACACCGGAGTAGATGCCGACCATGCATTTTTCGCCAATGGCCGGATCTCCGAACACAGCTACAGCTTTGCCAGCGACTCCCTCTCCGGTGACGACTTGACCGATGGCACCGGACACGGCACCCATGTAGCTGGCATCGTGGCAGACTGCACTCCGGACAACGTGCAGCTGCTCATCCTGCGTATCTTCAATCGCAGCGGTCGCTCCAGCGCCACCTTGATGGCGGCGGCCATCCACTATGCCGTGCAGCAGCAGGCATCGGTCATCAACATCAGCGCCGGCTGGGACAACGGCACTGCCAATGTCTTTGGCCGTGGCATCCTGGATCCAGCCATTTCGGCGGCGCATGAAGCGGGCATTCCGGTGGTCACCGCAGCGGGGAACAAGCGGATGAACGTGGCCAGCACCTATCCGGCCTGTCACAGCCAGACCATCGCCGTGGCTTCCCTGGACAAGGAAGGGAGGTTTGACTACCGCAACTCCAACTACGGCAGCGGCATCGACTTTGCAGCCCCTGGCGTCAGCGTGGTCAGTGCAGAGGTCGGAGGCGGCACCTGCGCCAAGACCGGCACCTCTATGGCTGCGCCTCATGTGGCAGCGGCAGCGGCCTATGTGAAGCTGTTCCATCCAGACTACAGCGTGGGACAGCTCTACGATGAACTGAAAGCCTGCGCACTGGATCTGGGGGAGAGCGGGAAGGATCAGTGGTACGGCTGGGGCTGCGTGAACCTGGCGAAGTACAGCGGGCAACTCAAACCCAAGCCCCGCACCTGCGATGACTGGGAGATCACCCTCTTTCCAACCTCCTGCGTCTATGACGGCACCGCCCAGAAGCCGGACGTGACGGTTTGGGTGGGCGAGGAAAAGGTGCCGGCACAGTACTATCGGGTGTCCTATGAGAACAACGACGCTGTGGGCGAAGGCACTGTGGTGGTCACCGGCCTGGAACCCTATCAGGGGACGGTGCGGCGGAGCTTTGCCATCCAATTCGCAAAGCCCAAGCTGTCCAGTCTGGCGAACAACAAGAACGGCGTCACCGTGACATGGAAAAGCGTCCCCGGTGCTGCTGGCTACCTGGTGGAACGGAAGCAGGGCGACGAAGGGTGGCAGCGGATCAAGACCGTCAAGGGCAGTGGGATCACCCGCTGGATGGACAGCTCCAACCGCAGCGGGGAGCGTTATGGGTATCGTGTTCGGGCGTATTCCGGTGACAACACCTCCAAGGCTTCCTCTGCCCAATCCATCACCTATCTCACTGCGCCCAAGCTCGCCAAGCTGAAGAACACCGGCAAACGAGCGGTGACGGTGCAGTGGAAAAAGAGCAGCGGCGCCTCTGGCTACCAAATCTACTATGGGCAGACCAGTCGATTCAAAAAGGCCAAGACAGTCACTATTTCCAAGGGGAAAAGTACGAAAGCGGTCATCAAAAGGCTGCAAAAGAAGAAAACCTACTACGTCCGCATCCGTGCCTATCAGACAGTCTCCGGCAAGCGGAGCTACTCCGTCTGGTCCACCCCTCGGTCAGTCATCGTGAAAAAGTAAATCATCTGCAACCGGGCAAAAACCCGTTGACGAAACGGGAAGAAAGGGATATAATATCTCCAAAGCAGGAAAGGTGAGCAGTGCTAACCTTTTGCGGGAATTGCCACTGCGCACCCCTTTCTTGCCCGTGGAGGTGATGTTACGTTGAAACGCAAGAAACTATCAGAACGTATTTTACCGGACTATACACGAGGGGAAGAAATTTTTAATATGGCTTCCCATGCAGCCGGTGTGGCGTTGGGCATCGTGGCTACGGTGCTCTGCGTGGTCGCTGCGGCACGGGGGCATAACTCGATGGGCGTGGTCACCGGCGCGATCTTTGGCGCATCCATGATCCTGCTCTACACGATCTCCAGTGTCTACCACGGCTTGAGTCCCATGGTGTTGGGCAAGAAGGTGCTGCGCGTGTTGGATCACTGCACCATCTACTTGCTCATTGCCGGCAGCTACACTCCCTTGGCGCTCTGCGCTCTGCGCGGCGTCAATCCGAAGATGGGTTGGACGCTGTTCGGCGTGGTCTGGGGTGCTGCGGTCATCGGTATCATCCTCACCGCCATCGACATGGATCGCTTCAAGGTGTTCTCCATGATCTGCTACCTGGCTATGGGCTGGTGCGTGGTGGTGACCTGGAAGCCCATGACCCAAGCCATCGGCCTGGGCGGCACCGTTTTCCTGGTACTGGGTGGTGTGTCCTACACCATCGGCGCCATGCTCTATGTGATCGGCAAGAAGAAAAACAAGCGCTATGTCCACTCTATCTTCCACCTGTTTGTGGTGCTGGGCAGTCTGCTCCATTTCTTCTGTGTCCTGTTCTATGTGATGTAAAATAAGATAAGTTTCTCTCATTCATCCATTCAAAGAGGCACCCCCTGAGCTACGGCTCAGGGGGGGCTGTCGTTAGGTGGGTCACAGCAGCTGCTGGTGGAGTTGCTTGAGTTCAGAATAGGGTAAGATGCGGTGGTGCGCCAACTGGTTCCGGCTGTTGTATAGAGCGTTGATGACGGCGCAGGTGCGCTCCGGCAGGCTGATGATGTTGTGGTTCACAGCGTGTATCAGATGCCGCAGCTCGATGTCCTCCATCTGCTCGATGGCGCGGCGGAAAATGTCCTGCTCCACGCTCTGGCGCTCGCGGTTGAGCTCGCACAGCTCGCGCGCGAGCTTTTCCGCGCGGACGGGATCGTCGAATTTGGTCTCCTCAATGTGGGAGAAGACGGTGCGGATCTGTGCCAGCCAGATGCCGTGGAGGTGGTTGGGGATGGCACGGAGCATAGGCAGCTGCTCCGGCTCCTCCAATAACTCCTTCCCGATGGAAGCCAGCTCTGCACACTGAACTGCGTCCCCAAAGGAGAGGGCAGAGGCCAGCTCGGACAGGTACTTCTTTTCAAACTGGGACAGCTTCCGGTGAGACAGAAGGAAGGAGGCGAAGAAGCTCAGATCGTATTCGCCGAAAAAGGCGTCTGTCTCCAGCTCCGGCAGGTGACTGTTGATGCGCAGGCTGGTGGGCAGCAGGAGCACCACGCAGCAGCAGTGATCTGCTGCTTTCTTTCGCAGCGCTTTGGCGAAGGCTACCCACTCAGCCACCTGTGCCTTGCTGGTGAAGTGGGTCACCCAGAAGATGCGCTGTTTCAACAGACCGCTCTCCGCTGCGATCTCAATGGGGTCATCGGAGGGCAGGCAGAAGACTTCCCCTCTGCCCACCACGTCCAGCACCCACCGGCCAGGAGAGCGTTCGCCCATGGTGCTGGCATCGCACAGCTCCTCGGTCAGGTTGGGATGCACCTGGCGCACTCGGTCGTAGGCGCTCAGCCGGAACTCCTCCCCCCAGGGGAAGGAGGCGGTGGTATAGGGGATGAGGGCGCTCTCAAAGCGCACCAGGTGTGCGGTCAGCTGCTCCACCAGCTGGGACGGGCCAGGAACCACGCTCCACCAAAGTTCATACGGTTGCGGCATCGGCGAATCCCTCCAATTCTTTCCAGATTGTTTCCATATCCCCCATCATCTCCAGGAAATTCCGGCGATTGAAGGAAAACAGGGCGTGATCCTGAGATGCCCGCAGCACGTTCATCTCGGTCATCTCCTCCAACAGGGCTTGTACGGTGTGCTCACCTAGGTTGACGATGGAGGCGATGTTGAACTGCTCGCACACATGCATCAGCTCCGCCGCCGTGAAGCCGAAGGAGGCGCCTTCTACGTCCTCCAGGCAGCAGTGTGCCAGGGCGTAGGCCAAGATCTTGTAGTGGCTGCCTTCCTTGGCGTCCACGCCCAGGGTGATGAACAGCTTGTCGATGATTTGCTTGTTGAATTTGGGATCCTGGAGCAGATTGCGGATCTGGGTCTCGTCCAGGTAGTAGGGCGGTTCCTCCCGTCCCATTTGCTGGGCATTGGCCATGTTGTCAATGAGATGATAGGCGTAGTAGTGGATGAGGCCGGGGTAGTAGTTGCAGGTGGAGAGAATCTGGGAGATCAACGCCACATGCTCCGGCTGCATCCGGAAGCCCAGGTAGAACAGGGGCTTTTCCAGCAGCTCGCTGCCTTCCACATATTTCAGCGGCTTGATGCAGGTGGGGGACAGGCGGATGAAGGACTGGTTGTCATCCAGCGCCTGCCGGCTGTAGCGCAGGACATTGTGAAGACCAGCCAGGACGAACTTGAACCGGTTGTCGGTGACCGCCTGCAAATTCAGCAGCTGGTCGATGACCAGGTTGGAGTCGGCAGACTTGGTAAAGGCGTCCGCCTCGTCCAGCAGCAGGAGCAACCGGTGAACCGGTGTCTCCTCATCGTTCATGCGCTCTCGGATGGCGTTGCACAGACTGTCCCAGTCGGCGCAGTGGGGGGATTCGGGGAAGAAGTGGATCTGGGTCAGCTCCTGGCAGATGGACGCAGGCACCTCGGCGCTGCTCTGGTTCAGCAGGCTGATGACCACACCCCAATAGCCCATGGCACGGTTGTCAATCTGATCCTTAGCGCGGAAGAGCAGGGCGGATTTCCCCAACTGACGGCCGCCGTAGATGATGTGGGTGCCGTTGGGATTCAGGATGCTGTTCAGCTCCTCTCGGCGCCCCATGAACATCTCCGGAGGCACGGCGGCGCCGGAGATCTGATAGGGATTAAGCCGTCCGAAGGGCAGTGCGGTCTGGAGCAGCGCCTTCATCCGCCCCATCTTGGGAATGCCGGCTAGAAAGACGGCTAGGATGCGGTCGATGAGCAGGGTGGTGCGGGTGTTGATGCCCTCCCGCTTGAGCATGGAGGCGATGGCACGGCGTTCCGGCAGGGAGAGGGCGTAGTCCAGGAGCAGGATGATGGGGTTGCCGGTGCTGCCGTAGCTGCGGATCTTGTTCAGGATCATCTCCCGATCGGCGCGGCCGAACATGAGCTGGAGGGTAAACCCGTCCTTGCTCAGTCGGGTGCCAAAGAGGGCGATGGGGTGTTCGTACTCGGAGATGCTGTAGGCAGGTGCTTCGATGGTCACCGCCTTGGAGAGCTTCTCGCTGTCCAGGTCGGTGATGTCCTGGATGTCCAAGTCAAGCTCCGCCAAAAAGTCCTTCAAGCGGCCGTTCTGTTCCCCACGCCATTGGGAGCGAGGCCAGGAGCGGAGCATATTTCGGGCGTCCTTCTGGATGCGGTTGCGGTCGGAGTTTTCCGGATTGTAGTCGGTGTACAGGTCGTAGAGGGGACGTCCGGCGGAGATGCCATAGGTGCGGAACAGGTCATCGTAGCTGCCCAAAAACTGTCCCAGGTAGTCCGTGGTGCTCCCAGAGAGCATATAGCTCACCGGAGGCGTGGTCTGACCCTCGGCTGCCATGCGCATATAGTCATCGGCTACCGAGTATACCCGTTCCTCGATCAGGTCGGAGATCACGTCCAGGATGTTGTTCTCCTGGTTTTCCAGCACAGACACCGGCAGGGTGTTCCGCAGCTCCATCAGCCGCTCCCGATACTGTCCCTTCAGCTGTTCCGATGCCGCATTCACAGCAGCGCAGCAGGCGTCCATTTTCCGGTGATAGAAGCCGTAGTTGCAGCCGTGGTCGGCCACTGGACGGTACCACTCTCGGAACTCGTGGAGGATGCGGTCTTTGGTGCCCAGCTCGATGAACCGGTCGTACCCTTCCGCCATCTCCATCTCGGCGTTGAAGCTGTTTTCCATCCGCCGCACCTCCTGGGGCATGGCCTCGATGTTGGCCGTGACCTGCTCCTCCAGGGCGTTGATCTTCTCCAGCGTCACGTCCTCCGGCAGGGTGTCCAGGGTGCGTAGATAGCGGAGCAGGATGAGCTGCCGGCCGAAGTCGAATTCCCGCATGGCACGGCCTTCCATGACCTGCTCGGTGTACGCTGCCAAGGAGATCTTGGTGGCCTCGTGGTTCCGCACCCGTTCCCAGAGGGTGTAGTCAGGAAGGATGGATACAGACTCATCCAGCAGGGGCAGGGTGGTCTCGGTGTCCAGCTCCACCTGGTTGCTGGTCACAAAGTCCAAGTAGAAGAACTGGTGGACGTGCCGCTGTCCGGAGAGGATGGCCTTGATGTCCGCAATAGCGTCGGACAGAGCCACCAGACCGGCGTATTCGCCCAGGCGCGGTTCCTTGTCCAGCTGGGTGATCTGGCTGTCCAGCTCATTGAGGCTGTTGAGCATCCGGTTGCGGGCGATCAGATAGGCGTCGGACTCGTTGCTGTTCCGCTGCGCCAGCTCCGCCCAATGAAGGAAGACGTCGATGAATTCCTTGCAGTTGTTCCGGATGGGGATTTTTTGGGAGTTCAGCAGCGGCTCGCTCTTTCGGCGGGAATTCAGGGTGCTGGTCTCCGCCCAGAGCTTGTCGATCAGGTCATTGAGGGCTTTTTCATCGAACTGGCGTTCGCCGCCCCGAGTGGTCTGGTAGTCTTGACAGAAGGCCACTCCCTCCTCCAGGTGGTCGGTCTGTCCTTCGGCCACCGGACGGATGAGGGTTTTCATGACGCCGTTGCGGCTGAACAGCTTTTCCCGCAGTGCCTTGACGCGGGGATGGGGAGAATGACACTCCTGAAGGGGCAGATCCAACAGCTCAGACGCCCGTTTTTGCAGGCTGGCCTTCTGAGCGGTCATGTCGTCGATGCCGTTGATCTGCTGGGCGGCGCGGACGCCGAAGCCCTTTTGGAAGTGCTGGATGAAGGTACAGATCTCCTGGAGCAGTCCCGGCAGAGCAGGCAGCTTTTGGAACAAGACGCAGTCCTGAAAATAATGTTCGATGATGGGCGCTTTCAGCAGATGCAGAGAGCTGGGGTCGATCTCATCGGCAAAGAGCATCCGCAAAAAAGCACACAGCTGGAACCGGAACGCCGTCTCCGCCGAGCAGCCGGGGATGGCATCCTCGTAGACGGTCTGCAAGTTGACAAAGTTGTAGTCACAGTCCGCCAGCGGGTCGTTGTAAGCGTAGGCCAGCATTTGATACACCGGCCGCCACAGGGTGGGCGCACAGCGCACCAGGGAACGAGCGTACAGCAGGGCGCTGGGGGCGGCGTTTTGGGTGATGAGCTGGAGGGGGATCTGCACGGCGTCCGGCGAGCCGTCCTGGCCGGGGTAGGAGATACCCTTGAAGATGCCGTTGGTCACATCAATCTTGTTGTCCCGCACCGGCAGTTCCGGCAGCTTGGACAGGTCGATGGGCACCTTGGCTGGCGCGGCAGGGGCTTCTGGAACAGGTGCTTCCTCCGGTTCCTCTGCGGGTGCTTTCTGGACGGGTTCTTCCTCCGGCTCGTCTGCGGATTCTTCCTGGACGGGTTCTTCCTCCGGTTCTTCCACTGGTTCCGTCTGGACAGGTTCTGCTTCTGGCTCGTCCATAGGATCTTCCAAAGCGGGAACAGCTTCCGCATCTTCCGGCCAAGTCACAGGTGCGTCATACACCGGTTCCTCCTGCTCAGCCAGCAGCAGTACCGTGTCCAGAGGCACCTGCTCCAGGCCGTGGGTCAGCACGGTGCCGTCCTGGGTGAAGTAGAAGATATTTTGCAGGGAGATCTTGGCGTCAGACAGTGCCACGTTCCAGTCACCGGCGGTCGTTTCGTCCTGGACATAGAGGAGTACCACTTCCGCTTCCGGAATCTGTACCAGCGCCTGCTTGAAGGCAGCCGCCTGCCGCACCGCATTGGGGGCGTCAAAGAAGGGAGCCAGGAACCAAACGGTGTTGGCCGATGTAACGGTGACGCTGCCGAACCGTCTGCCCACAGTGGGGTACCGGACGGTGATGGCGTCCTCGTAGGGCGCCAGGGCGCAGAGGAAGGCGCTGCGCTTGAGAGCGGAGAGCATGGTGGCCAGACTTTGGATGGCGGCGTGGAGGACTTCCTCCGAAGGCTGGTCGTGAAAGGCGTCCAGGGTGTACTGCGCCACGACCCGTCCAGGCGAACGCTGGGCGCAGACCTTGCCGATGGTGAACACCGGATGGAACTCCACGTCAGATTCTCGGTAGCGATACCGGTCGATGTAGCCACGGTTGATCAGATCCAGCAGGGGTGTCCGGAGCTTCTTCTCGCTGATGGACACCAGATCCTTCAACTGGTCAAAAGAGAGGACATAGTACTTGGCCATAGCGGTCATGATGAGCTTCAGAGGACGGTTGCGGGTGAGCAGATCCCCGAAGGTCTTGCCGTTGAACTCGGTGGCAGATGCGCCGCTCTGTTCCAACGGCAGGGTACATAGAGATGCGTCCACCGGCGTGAGCGGGCGGCGGTCTGCGGGACTGGCGGGCTGGAGGGGAGCGGGGATGCTGGCGGGCACGGGAGCTGGTGTAGGAGTGGGTGCGGGTGCTGCGGGGGCAGGGGGCACCTGATCCGGATCCAGCTGAAACTGTCCGGCGTAGAGGGGCAGGCAGATCATCCGATCCAGCTGCTGTTCCAGTGCCTGGGTCTTGTCTGCTACGGTGGGGTCGGTGAAGTCAAAGCCATTGACCACGATGTCCACAAAAATGGCCAGGGCGGATACGAAATCGGGGTCGTCCTGGGTGCCGTCCAAAATGGCCTGCGCCTTCTCTTGATAGGGGTGCAGGGCGGCGGTCAGGTTGTCCATCCGACCGGTGACGGCCAAGAATTGCCGGAGCTGGGTGCTGCCGTCGTGGGCACGCAGCCAGGACTCCAGGGCAGGGAGTGTGGTCAGTTGGGCGGCATCTGGCTGCGGCAGAGCCTCGGCCAGAGTGGTTTGAGCGGCAGCCCATTGCTGGAGCATCTTGATGACGGGTTTCACATACTCTGTGTTGTCCAGCTGCCCTTCCTCAATGGCACGGCATAGCGGTGGGATCTTCCGCAGCAGTGGTGGCTGTAAATGTTGCAAGGTCTCAAAACTGTGACGTATTTGATCGAGGTTCATCCGTAACATACCTCCATTCAACGGATTTTTGGGTGATATTGCGTAAAAACAACCGCAAAAGCGGCGAGGTTACACTAAATCTATCATACACCAATCCCGTCCCCTGTTTCAACATCCTTCTGCAAAACTTTACAACCTCCGCCGGAACCCCCTTCTCCCTTGCTTTTTCCACCCGTTTGTGTCATAATCATGCCATCATCAACAGGAGCAGCGGCGCTCTCAGGTCAGCCTGGGTGCGCCGCTGTTTTTTTCGGAAGGAGCATTGTGAGATGAAGAAACCCATCATCGGCGTCACGCCGCTGTTCGACCAAGAGCGGGACTCCTATTGGATGCTGCCGGGCTACCTGGAAGGGCTGGAGCAAGCGGGCGCCATCCCAGTTGTCCTGCCCTTGCCGGAGGAATCGGACGATCTGACCCAGCTGATCTCCCTGTGTGACGGCCTGCTGTTCACCGGCGGTCAAGACGTGTCACCGGCGCTGTACGGGGAGACGCCCAAGGGCACTTGCGGAGAAATCTGTTCGGCACGGGATCGGATGGAGCAGGTGCTGCTGCACCTGGCGTTGGAACGGGACTTGCCTGTGCTGGGCATTTGCCGAGGCATCCAGTTCCTCAACGCCGCCCTGGGCGGCACCCTCTACCAAGATCTGCCCACCGAGCACCCCTCCCAGACCCAGCACCACATGACCCCACCCTATGACCGAGCGGTACACACCGTGACCCTTCAGCCCAATACCCCGCTGGCAGAGCTGCTGGGGGCGGAGTACATCGGCGTGAACAGCTACCACCACCAGGCGGTGAAGACCCTGGCGCCCTGCCTGGCCGAAATGGCTCGGTCGGAGGATGGCCTGATCGAGGCGGTCTGCCTGCCGGAGAAGCGGTTTGTGTGGGCGGTGCAGTGGCATCCGGAGTACATGGCCGAAAGCAGCATTCCGGAATCCGTGCGCGGCCCTCAGCACGCAATGGCGCGCGAGTTCATCGAAGCGGCCGCGGCGGCACGCAGTCGCAAATAATCGGAGGCAGATTATGGCAGATACAGTTGTAATAGGTTCGGCAAACATGGACACTGTTTATTCCGTAGCACACATACCTGCGCCGGGCGAAACGATAATATCCGGCGGCGTTATGCTGAACGCGGGCGGCAAGGGCGCGAATCAGGCGGTCGCGGCGGGCAAGCTGGGCGGCGATACCGCGTTCGTGGGCGCTGTCGGCGCAGACGCGGCGGGCGATGCACTCCGGAAGTCGCTGAC
>ERZ857965.3188-NODE-3188-length-12634-cov-9.753160_pt1 | contig 12634 bp, 10 predicted proteins | sample MGYA00519758_ERZ857965 | MGnify/ENA primary metagenome ERZ857965 (study PRJEB31778, sample SAMEA3449381) | human gut metagenome | biome: human gut; feature: human-associated habitat; material: faeces | place: United Kingdom | collected 2010/2012 ...
CTTTCGGACTAAAAACCAAACGCTCAACCGGTCTTAAAACCATTGAACATAAACATCGCATCTCGTTCAAGGCCAGCAGCATCCGGGCTCCTCTGCCTCGGCGGTCTTTCCTGCCGACAAGCAGGATTACCGTATCCGCGCTTGTGATCTCAAGCATTCTTTCATACTCGTCAAGGCTGGTCACGCGGGTATCCCTCAGCAGCTCCCGCAGGGACGGAATACCCGTCTGCGGGGTTCGCGGCTCCGCGTTTTTGATGGCCCGCAGCTTGCGGAAGAATGATTCGACGACGCTGATGTATTCCTTGGCCGTCCGTATGCGCGACACCGATCTGCCGCCCACCCACGCCGCCGCCGTCAATTCGTTCCGAATGTCGCGCGCCTCCTTCTTGGTGGGCAGCCCGATGATGCGCGACCTGTCCGGGGCCTTTTCCGGGCCGGATAGGGAATCGTATACCTTGGCGAGTGTTTTCCTGCCTTTGCGGCGGATGGGGTCTGGGCACATGTCTTCTCCTTGGCCGATCATGGCGGAGCCGGTGCCGTTCGCTGGCGAACACCCGGGGGAGGGATGCCGGCGGGGTTTGCCGGTTTCTCCTTCGGACCCATCCGACCGACGAACGTTCCTTGACTTCCTGTCTATGTATCAAGGAGTTGATTGACGGTTCGAATGGACTTTCATGGCACCCGTATGCGTTCGTGTGGCGTTTCTCGGAGGGGGTCCGGGGGAACCTTCGCGCTGGGCCGACCGGTATTCGCTGCGATGCGCTTGCGATACGGAGGCTGGGATTGTTGCGAACCAAAACGAAAAAAAACTGCGCGGAGCACACACGGGGAACGACACCATGGGCGCTGCGCCCGTCCCCGCCAGCCCATCACCCTCCACCCGCGACGAGGTTGCGCGAAGCGAAAACCTTCCCGAACCATATCGCGGCCCGAGTCGCGCCATAGTTGCACCACAAGTCAGACCACCAGCGCGACCGGCCCGCGAAAACGGCGGTTTTCCAACGCCCCCACAAGAAAAAGATAGGCGGGAAGAATAGAACAACATGATCGAACGGCTCAAACGCGAGATCAGGCGGCGCACTCGCGTCGTGGGAAGCTTCCCGGACGGGAACGGCGCGCTCATGCTCGTCTGTGCGCGCATCAGGTACGTCACCGCGAACGAATGGTCCAACCGGCGTTACCTCGACATGTCCCGGCTCGGTGACAATCTGCAGGAAGCGAACCGGTCATCGCGCCATGGGCGGGCATGATCCAAAGTGCGCAACCTTTCGGGCACTACCTCCCAAAACCTCCACTGAACGGAAAAATCAAGCCACAACAGACACTGTCAAACAGGCTTACACACCTTGAAGCATGAAAAAAGCCATCAGGGACTTCCTGATGGCTGGTCATTTGCGGTATGCGCTCCACTTATTCCTTGGGCATCGGCCTGAGGCCGCCAACGACAGCGCTCTTCACATAGGATGTCACTATAACAGTCCGAATATTGTGCATCAATCGTTTCCCATATGTCACCAGAATCAAAAGCACACCCCGGAAGCTATCCAGAAGACAGCAACAGAGGTGCCCCTAACACTATTGCGCATCACTTGGTCAAAGTCATTGATCTGACAGGCATCTGAAACATATCTAACCACGAATATAGTTAGACATGAGTGGTCAAAGTCATTGATCTGACAGGCATCTGAAACCCAGCAGGCCAAGTTAAGCGGCGTGAGTTTGTGGTCAAAGTCATTGATCTGACAGGCATCTGAAACACTCACCCCAGCGGCGGCGATCACCGACTTGTGGTCAAAGTCATTGATCTGACAGGCATCTGAAACTGTATTTCGGCTGCAATAACATCACCACAAGTGGTCAAAGTCATTGATCTGACAGGCATCTGAAACACAAAGGGTGCGTTATTGCAAGCCGGTATGGTGGTCAAAGTCATTGATCTGACAGGCATCTGAAACACTTGACTTCGGGCGAACAGAACAGTACAAGTGGTCAAAGTCATTGATCTGACAGGCATCTGAAACTAATAATATGCTGGACATGCAAATAATGGTGTGGTCAAAGTCATTGATCTGACAGGCATCTGAAACAAATGTACCGCAATGAAACGGATGCGACAAGTGGTCAAAGTCATTGATCTGACAGGCATCTGAAACTGCTGGGCGAGTTGCAGCAGCGCGTCCGCGGTGGTCAAAGTCATTGATCTGACAGGCATCTGAAACCCGTATGCGTATACGTCGCGTTGACCGAAAGTGGTCAAAGTCATTGATCTGACAGGCATCTGAAACTCGATTGACGACAGGTGTTACAATATGGAGGTGGTCAAAGTCATTGATCTGACAGGCATCTGAAACATATGGGTCGCACCCATCACGTTAGACGGGGTGGTCAAAGTCATTGATCTGACAGGCATCTGAAACCGCATGCGACATACTCAACACACGTTTCGAGTGGTCAAAGTCATTGATCTGACAGGCATCTGAAACGGTTTGCTATGCGGGAAAGCGATCGTCGCAGTGGTCAAAGTCATTGATCTGACAGGCATCTGAAACGGTTTTTAGAATACAATCTATTGTATTTCGGTGGTCAAAGTCATTGATCTGACAGGCATCTGAAACGCTTGATGACCCTGTCGGCTGCACGCGCGTGTGGTCAAAGTCATTGATCTGACAGGCATCTGAAACAAGATTGGGGGAGGTGGCGGCAAAGTCGCCGTGGTCAAAGTCATTGATCTGACAGGCATCTGAAACAACCATTTGTCTACGTAGTTGTAATACAGTGTGGTCAAAGTCATTGATCTGACAGGCATCTGAAACTGAAAAAACGTTGATTAGTACACGGGCTAAGTGGTCAAAGTCATTGATCTGACAGGCATCTGAAACTGTCTTCGGTGTTTCAGTTGGATAAGGCGGGTGGTCAAAGTCATTGATCTGACAGGCATCTGAAACTCGCTTCGGGGGGGGGCTTCCGGGCTTCTTCGTGGTCAAAGTCATTGATCTGACAGGCATCTGAAACAGCAATCACCGTCGATCATCAAAGAAAGGAGTGGTCAAAGTCATTGATCTGACAGGCATCTGAAACTCAACACCGTCATTGCCTACACCGACCTCGGTGGTCAAAGTCATTGATCTGACAGGCATCTGAAACTCACAACGATCATATCGTATGACATCCCCAGTGGTCAAAGTCATTGATCTGACAGGCATCTGAAACTTACGTTGCGCCGTCAAGATGTCGGCTTGCGTGGTCAAAGTCATTGATCTGACAGGCATCTGAAACGACGACATAACCCACGCCAACGGCAGCACGGTGGTCAAAGTCATTGATCTGACAGGCATCTGAAACGAAACACCGCGACATCCCTTGCATCGTTGGGTGGTCAAAGTCATTGATCTGACAGGCATCTGAAACTCCAAAAGCGCACTAATACAAGCTGGCGTGGTGGTCAAAGTCATTGATCTGACAGGCATCTGAAACACGACGGCACACAATATTCCCGGTGCTGCGGTGGTCAAAGTCATTGATCTGACAGGCATCTGAAACCATTAATACGATCGCGCCCGCGCAAATACCGTGGTCAAAGTCATTGATCTGACAGGCATCTGAAACTCACCTACGCCCGCCGCTACAGCCTCTACGGTGGTCAAAGTCATTGATCTGACAGGCATCTGAAACTTGCGTTTCGCCGTCAGGATGTCGGCTTGCGTGGTCAAAGTCATTGATCTGACAGGCATCTGAAACGCGACCGCGACCACGCTCGGCGTCGTCAAAGTGGTCAAAGTCATTGATCTGACAGGCATCTGAAACAAATGGTAGATTAAGAATTACCGCAAGGCAGTGGTCAAAGTCATTGATCTGACAGGCATCTGAAACCTGAAATCCTCCATGGTGAGGTTCCATACGGTGGTCAAAGTCATTGATCTGACAGGCATCTGAAACGCGCAGGACATGCAGACACTCCGCCGCGAGGTGGTCAAAGTCATTGATCTGACAGGCATCTGAAACCCAGTTGACCGCCGACCACACCCGCATACAGTGGTCAAAGTCATTGATCTGACAGGCATCTGAAACGAGTACAGGAACTCTTTGATACTCATGCCGGTGGTCAAAGTCATTGATCTGACAGGCATCTGAAACATGTTCCGCGTCACTATCTCTTGGAGACTTGTGGTCAAAGTCATTGATCTGACAGGCATCTGAAACTCATGGCCGCGTTCAACGTGATGATAACCGGTGGTCAAAGTCATTGATCTGACAGGCATCTGAAACGCAATAAAGGTGGTTTCGCCCGCTGGGGTAGTGGTCAAAGTCATTGATCTGACAGGCATCTGAAACGCCCTTACGAAGTCGCAAATGGCTAAAACGGTGGTCAAAGTCATTGATCTGACAGGCATCTGAAACGTCACCCAACGATCAACCCACGAACCATTAGTGGTCAAAGTCATTGATCTGACAGGCATCTGAAACTCGACGACACACAATATTCCCGATGCTGCGGTGGTCAAAGTCATTGATCTGACAGGCATCTGAAACCCTGTCGCACGAGCGGATACGCAACGGATAGTGGTCAAAGTCATTGATCTGACAGGCATCTGAAACCGATAGCCTTAAGGATTCCTGAACAGTTCATGAGAACTGAACGTAATCCTCATCGACATAGTGGCTCATCCCCTCTGTCAGCATGACTTTCTTGCTGCAGCATTCCAGGTCAAGAAGCTGCAACTGGTACCGCAATAAAGTACGGTGCAGATAAAGTAATTGGTCGTTATCACAGTATTGAGTTGTATGAAGCGTCACCAGCATCCTGCTCTCGGCAAGAGCACCGGCAGTATCTACTGCCGTCGAAATTTTATCATACAAGGATCCCAAAGAACTCGTGTCAATCCGAGGTTTGGCCATTGCAATTGCTGCTTTCAAATCCAAATCGCAGGGAATAGTCAGAGGTAGATTTTGACCCCATATCTCATCTTGAATAATTGTTTTTAACTCAGCCTGCAAAGACAATAATCTACTGATTTGCTCCGGCGTAAATCCTTCGATTATTTTCTTGACAGCAAGCTTCTGGAACAAAGCATTATAATCCACTTCATCCGCGCAATCACCAATATAAATTATACTTTTGGAAGCCAAAACAGTTTTTTCTCCCACGCCAAGTACAACAGAATCGGCATCTTCCTGAAGTCCCGCAGATAACTCATAAAAAATTTTTGGAGATGCGCATCCTATAACATTCAGCCCCATCTCAAGTTGCACAGGATCAAGAGGGTACGCAACAAGGCTATCTATCATATAATCACAGTCCTATCATCACTATTCTGTGCATCATCAATCATCGACCCAGCTAAAAACCGAATAGACGAGTACTGTTTTTCCGTAATAATCAACGACTGAACCAAACCTTCAGCAGGCGCAAAACTAGCTACTCTATTCTCCAAAAAATGCGCAGACTCACGCGTGGTCGCCACTCTCACATAAACCGACTCCTGAATCATAAGGAATCCCTCACGAATCAGATTTTTCCTAAATTCCGCATATATTTTTCTCTCATTAGCGGTTTTCATAGGAAGGTCAAAAAAACTATCACTCGCATAACTCTGTACCGCATCGCACAAACCCCAATTCCGGCAAGCATTCTTCACCAGAAAGATACCGAAGAGCATCTCTCACAAACACACTGATAAGTTGAGTAATCGTAGTACCAAGCTCGGGCACATCGCTTCGCATAAATCTCATCAATTCAACTTTGACTTTGGAATCAAGGTGTTCAGCACCCAATTGAAAGACTCTTTCATCCATAAAAGGACGGAACGGCTCCATCAAATCACAAGCCAAATTAAACGGATTCTTCTCGTTATCATGATGAATTCCAAATTCCGTCAGATAGCCAATTTCCGTTATTTTCCTAGCCACTTCAGAAAGAATAATCGCATACCCATAATCCAAAATCCCGTTTATTCCATTCTCCTCATCGGAACGAACAAACTCATATGTGAATAACCGAGGGAAATACATGTGAGCCGCAACCGCTTCACGATTATCCGAATCTCCAGGCTTCACATCCACAACAAGTGACTTCATTTTCTCAAGGTCAAGACTGTCACAATTCTTCTCCAGCACAGACACTTGATGCGCAATTTTCTCACGAATAATATGCTGCCACAACAGATCTTTACGCGCTTCATCCCAACGTATTTGCTGAATTATGTATGCCCGTCGACTTGATTCAGTCTCATAAGGGCTCGTCTCCCCTATTGGAAGATGCTTGTCGTCGCAGAATACGATTTTCACATCGCGTTTCAACAAATCTGCTATCGCACATGTCGTGATTACCGCCCGTGTCGTTTCAATCATCAACATACCGATATCGTCCATGGGCAATTGGCACACATCATCGTCCGTCTGAATAACTAGCAATCTCATTTTTGTGGAAATCTTGCAATGCCGAGTTACCACTACATTCCGCCATGCCATATACACCTCATCGTGCTATACTTACAGAGGATTGTTTGGTCGCAATCCATGATCAAGGTCATTGACCTGACAGGCATAAATTGAAATAAAGCAAGGTTTCGACCAAGCTTCAGAAGGTTTTATACCTGGCCTTATGGCTGTGAGGCTCCCGATAATGTCGGGAGCCTCTTTTCATTTGTCCGATACTTACTATTTACTTCTTTTTTGCCTTTCTTTTCAACTCCCCTACCGTTACTCTCTTTTCAAAAAGTCCTGACGGCGACTGGAAGATGAACTCATCTTCGTCGGAAAATGTATAGCCAGATTTGTTATTCATTCGACGCCAGCTACCTGTCATTCCCACAATTGACAGATTTGCCGTTTTCGCATCCGCATGTAATGCGCTGACTATACCCGTGATGACATTCTTCTTCTCATCTTCTGGAAGCTTGTCGAAAGCAACATGCAAGTCAGCGAGCTCCTCCTCGGTGAATCTATGCCACGGATAGAGACACTGTACAGAGCCCAGAATCGAATCGAGAAGCTTCTTCAGATCATCTTTCTCCAAAGAACCTTTCCCTTGAGACAGATCATCAAAATAACAGTACTCTTCATACGGCAACCAAAGCTGCTGAGCATTATTCAATTCGCCAGCCGACTTAATCACCATCAGTCCACCGCCATAACGGATCAACTGCATCTTCGGCACATGACGTAACAGAATGTTCGCTTTCGCATATTCACTCTTCTTCTTCGCCAACACTTTTCGCAGCTCATCATCAGACGGCCTATCCCCTAGCAGCGAATACTCCTGCATCGTTACATTGACCAAGCGGGTCTTCCCCTTTGATTCAATCAGAACCGCGTAGGCAGGCTTCGCACTGGAGAAACCTCCATAAAGGGAAGTGTCTTGCTTGGCACCATCGAAAGGAATACCCTTAATTCCTTTCGGATCAGTCGCAGCATATCTTGTCTCATCGTACAGCGCCCCGAAATCGTCTCCGACTTTCTGGGTAACGAGCATCTTACGATAATTCATCACCTTACGCAGATAATCTTTGTCTTCCTCAGACCAAACAACTTCTCCAGTACGCGGATTAACTCGCTTTTGTTCATCTTGAGAACGCATCGAGCCAACAATAAAACCAAACGCACGGCCTTGTTTTCTGTCTTCTGCGCTCAGTTTCTCACGATATCCACGCAGGTAATCACGCAAATACTGGTTATAAGAATTCTGTGCACCGTCAGAAACCTCACCATCCGCAAAGAAACCACGATTGGCCGCAAACTGTCCAGCGATGCCGACGCACAGCGCATCTTGCGCGTGATGGTAATCGTTGATGTCACGATTCTTATGCGAGAATCCCAAATATCTGTGCATTTCTTTAGTCAATTCCGCATTGAGACCAATGACCGCCGCGCTATTGCCATACCGTTGGCGCATCAACGTTGCGACATTCTTCATAATCTGCCTTGTTTCAACCAGCGAACGCTGAACAAAACGTTCTTTCTCACGCTCCGAGAATTCGTTTTGACGAGTCAATCGCTCGAACTTAACGCGGCTGATTAATCCATTGTCTAAAAGTATCTGCCAGAAATTACGCATTCGGTCTGCGATCTGAGGCATATACGTGAACGAATCCGTCTTGCGAGCGTTCTCAGCACGCGCCACGAGCACTCGATTGTCGATCGAATCGTTCTGCGTCACCGCCTGGGGAATAATATGGTCAATGTCATACGCCGATGAAAGCCTATCGAGATCTAATTCCTCGCCCGTGTACATGTCTTTTCCAAGCTGCGTGTAGTACAGGAACAGACGATCATCCTGAAGATCCTTATCACTGCACGCATTAAGCTCGTCCGCGATTCCCTTGAATTCCTTCCCCAGATTCGCATTCCTGTACAAATCCTGTAGACGGCTCTTTCGAGATATCGTCCGGCCACTTGGCTGAATATCATCCGCCAACTCCAAGAAAATTCTTGACGGCCGTTTGCCAACTGCCTTAGAAATATCATCAATCAAACGAATCGACTGAATAATTCCTCGTTTTACCTTTGGTGAGACCCTCAAATCATCAACGACTTCCATAAGAGAACTACCGTTTTCTGCACCAAGGTTTTCTTGCTCAATCCAATCAGAAAAACCTAATTGCTTGTCGGTAATGATCTCCATTAAATTACGGTCTTCAGCACGCATAATTTCAATAATGCTGTGTTTACGCGGCGCGAAATCATCACTAATCTTGCACTCACCAGCTTTTGTTGTCAGCAATTTGCGAGACAAACGCCCCCAACCAGTGTAATGAGTGTTTACGAGCAAAGCGCAGTCCGCTTCCGAAATGCCTTCAAGCTGCCGCAACTGATGCAAGAGCGTTTCTTTATCTTCAAATACAGTCTGCAGCTCAACGATCTTTTCCATCAAATCGCGATGCTCATTCACGTATTTCTCGCCGAATATTCTACACATCTTGCCATACGTTGACAATGAACTCGTAAATTTCGATTCATCCGACAAGCCAGACAACTCGTATGTACGTCCATATTCTTTGCGCAAAAGATTTTCCGCAGTCCTCTTTGTAACAGTCTGCCCTTTCATGAAAAGACGCTGACACAGAAGAGTTTTTTCTTCACGGCCAAGACGCATTCTGCGCTTATCATTCCAATGATTTCCAGTGCGCACAGACAAGCGAACATTGTTGAGCTCATTCAGAACCTCATACTCCTGATACAACAGGGAGTTCTTCGGCAGCGTCGGCTCACCCAATAAGTAGCTATCAGTACCCACCAATCGTTCAATGAACTTTCGACCAGAGGCGTCCTTGTCGACCATCTCATCGAAATTCCACGGCGTGATTTCACCCTTCTTCTTTCTTACCATCCAATGGTTTTCACTATTATCAGATTTCTGAAGATCTTCAGGCACAACCAAAGGACCAACAAAATAGGGCACACGGAAAGTCAATAACCCTTCAATTTTATTAATCTGCTTTCCGTCTTTTTCAAAAGCATCAAGCAAGAAAGGATAATACTTTCCCTGTTTCTTGATAATTTGTTTCAGCTCATTTTGGTGCAGCTGATGCGGAATAACTCCATTATCTGAATCTCGTTGAATCGGAAAAAGTTTATCTTCTTCAATATCATGAATCAGTCTGTTTTTATCCGTTTCCGAAAGATCAGACGTTTCAATCATCTTTTTGAAAAAGACATTGGCTTTCTTTCGCATATTCTCATACGCGCTTTCGCCACGTACACTTTTACGTTGGCCACTATCTATTTTCCAGCCAACTAGAATGCCATAGTTCTCGTTTATGTCTTTCTCATTCTCTTTCGTACGCAATTGCAATTTAATTAGATTCCAATTGGCGCGATGAGCATCATAACTTGCGCATTTTGAATCGGAAACACTCGTAGACCTTCCTAACAACTGTTTCAGAGCGATTGCGTTGTACTGCCCCTGCATGCGATCCAAGAATTCGCGTTCCTCATCATCAAGAAGTCCCGAATCTACAATCTGAACACACTTCTCTTCATAGTCAGACTTATTGAAATAAATACCAAGTATCTTCTTATTTTCAGAAGAAAACTCTTTGCTGACGAATATTTTCGCGAGATCAAGTTTATTACCTTCAAGTCCAGCAAAAATAGCCTTGACAATAGCTCTTTGTTCACGAGACAAATCGTTTACAGCACTAAGCGCTTCAAGCGCATTATCGACTCGCATGGAGCGCGAGCCGCGCGTTGCGCACAAAGCATCAGCTAACTGGCCATTGGCAGGCGCAACCAACTTGTTCTCATCATCTTGCTCAATATCGCTGTTTTGCTCACCTTCCGACATTTCATAACGGGTGATTCTTCCAAGAAGTTTCAGCAGCTCATCTTCTTTGAACGCATTCGACGATTCCAGGGTTCCCTCAACCAGAAAATTACCGCGATATTTCACCATATGATGAATGGCAAGATAGATTTCTCTAATATCATGCTGAGAGTCATCTTCCATTAATGCTTTGCGCAGGTGATAAATAGTTGGGTATTTCTCATAAAAACGTTTGTCCTGTTCGTTTGAATCAAACAGAACACTACCGTACCAACAATCCGCATTGTTTTCATCATCAGGATGGACCCAAGAATACTTCCTACGAGCCAAAAATGAAGGATCAATTTCAGACAACGCCTGGTCAAACAAAGCATCAAGAAGACGGAGGCGCCAACGCCTGCGCGAGTACCTTCTGCGTGTGGTACGTGCCATTCGGCGAGATTCAGCCGTATCAGCCGGATCGAAAAGTCGCACGCCAATGAGTTCATGCCCCTTTGCACGTACAAGCCGATAATTCGGGGTGAAGGCCGACCAGCCAACGGATGCGTTTCCGATATCCAACGAAATTGCATAATCATCGACATAATTCTTGCGGCTCATAAGACCTCCATCGGTATCAGAAATGCTTAGGTACAGCCTATACCACCATTCCCCTCAAGCTATGCGCAACACACTCTATTACAGACCACTCCAGCGTCTGGATTCTCCCACCGACCGGAAAAATCCTCTCGTTCAAAGCCTTCTCAGCGGGCAAATCCTTCCAGTCACTGGAACATTCTTCCCGCAAACATGCCTCCAAAAGTCCCGATTCTTCCAGCCATTGGAGGAATCGTCCCGATCAAAACCCGCTCAGCGACCCAAAACATCCAGTCAATGGAGGAATCACCCTGCTTACAGACCCCTTTGCGTCCTGATTCTTACATCGACTGGAGGAATCAGGACGCAAAAGGCTATTGATTTGACGGTTCGGATGGACTTTCATGGCACCCGTATGCGTTCGTGTGGCGTTCATCGGAGGGGGTCAGGGGGAACCTTCGCGCTGGGCCGGACCGCATGGGGCGCATCGCGCTGCGCGGCGGGCGTCCGGGATTGTTGCGAACCAAAACGAAAAAAAACTGCGCGGGGGGCATGAGGGGATCCGGATCGGCCCGCCGGCGGGACGCGTGGGGCGGGGTCGGACTTCGATGACGAACACGCGGCGGGCGGGGGCCCGAAGGCGTTTTCGGAATCGTCGGTTCCGATATGTGACACGCGCGGCAGGTCGGGGCCAAAGGTATCGAAGCGGAGGGTACCTGGGGGGAACCGACAATCGGAAGGAATCAAAGCAAAACCCCGGAAACCGAATGTTTTCAACGGTTTCCGGGGTTCAAATCCGGGCGGAGGATACGAGATTCGAACTCGTGAGGCTGTTACACCAACACGCTTTCCAAGCGTGCGCCATAGACCACTAGGCGAATCCTCCATTACGCTGTTTGCCGCGGCCTTTTGGCCTCAACAGACAACTCGAAGAGAATACCACAGACTCGCGGACAAGCAAAACCGTCGCGTGTTGTGCGTGTGTCGCGCTTGGCGGCTCGCGCGTCCGGGATCCCTCCGGCGCTCCGATGCCCGAATTCAGTAATTGTTCGAGCCGGCACCCTCGAAGCGCACGTTGAAGCCGCGCTCGTAGTGCAGGAACATGTCGGCGCCGTAGCGGTCCGCGTCGCGGTGGGTGAACAGCATGCGGATGGCAAATGCGGTCTGCGCGTCGTGCGGCATGGCGCGGAACGCCTTGTGGGCGTTCCATCCCGTCTCGGTGATCGCCTAGTCGGGCACACCTACCAGCTTGTCGGCGTGCAGTCCGGCAAGAACCTGTCCGCCACGGCTTCCGGCGATTCCGCACTGTCCATCGCCGACACGCCCGAGACCCTGACCGACACCAAGAAGCAGGCCTGGAAGTTCACCCAGATCGACCAGTCCGACACCGAGCGCCCCGGCCTCAAGGCCTACGTCATCACCAATACGGACTGCAAGGTGCTCGTCGCCAAGGACGGCACCAACGCCTTCAGCGATGAGTCGGTGGAAGACGCCAAGTCCGACCCCGCGGCCCGGTGGATTTTCGACACGTCCGACGGTGCCACCTACCAGCTGCTCAACGCATCCGCGAAGCAGAACATCAACGTCGACGCGTTCGACCCGAAGGCCGGTGCGGCCGCTTCCGATGAGGAGGACGGCGATCTGACCGACAAGATCCTGGTCGAAGGTTCGGTGAACACCGAGAAGGCCGGTGAATACACGCTGACGTATTCGGTGACCGACTCCGAAGGTGCGTCGTACACGGTCAAGCGTGTCGTGACCGTCAGGGAGAAGTCCGAGCCGATCGAACCGAGCAAG
>ERZ857965.3190-NODE-3190-length-12626-cov-9.300374_pt1 | contig 12626 bp, 12 predicted proteins | sample MGYA00519758_ERZ857965 | MGnify/ENA primary metagenome ERZ857965 (study PRJEB31778, sample SAMEA3449381) | human gut metagenome | biome: human gut; feature: human-associated habitat; material: faeces | place: United Kingdom | collected 2010/2012 ...
GCTGATAACAGCCACCAACACCAATACATTAGAAGTTTAAAGCCTTTAATTGCATAATCTTTGATATCAATAATTTTTTCTTCGCAGTTTATCTGGGAAGCCTGTTTGCCATGTCTAAATATAAATGCATCTGTCATTATAAGAATCTGCATTATAAAAACGAGAAAGAACTTCCCTTTGAGGATTGTGGATAACTTCTATTTAACTACAAGTTCGAGTTTTGCAATTACCTATTATTTTTAGTTTATTATTTTTGTTGTAAAAGAATGTCCCGTTAAGAAACGGGACATTTGAAAATTTTTTCACTCATTTTACAGAAGATTTTCAAAACTTCTCCTCCCAAGGTTGAATTCCTAATTCATCTCCTGACAACTCCACATGCCATTCTCTCAACTTTTCTGCAATAATATTTTCATCTACACAATCGCTAAAACTGCCATCATCTTGTGGTTTTATTTTTCCACTTCCAACTGCTATGGAAATAATTAAATTTGAAGCAATCAATTGATAAAATAACGCTGGCAATGCCTGTCCCCGTATGTATTTATATTTAGAAAAATTAATATATTTGCTGCGTCCACGTTCCCCTTTTGCTTTAACGACTATTTTGGTATGAAATTCATCCCAATTATATGTTTTTCCCTTTTTCCCCGCTTTACTGTTAACCCGCTTGGCTGCAATATCAATGTCTCATTGCTTACCATCGTCATACGCAAAAGCACCAATACTGCCATTAAACGAACAACAAACAGGCCATCCCCCTTACATAGAAAAGCTAGGAAAACAAGCATACAACATCCGCACACACACATATATATACTTTCTTTACTTGATCTTATTATCAGCTGATCTTCCTTTTCTTTCATTAATATCCTCCAAATTAATACGACCATTCAGATACCATTTCTAAATGAACTCCTATTTAATATTTACTCAACTTTCCCAGCAGATATTTCTAAATAAAGCTTGGATAAATGCGGACTGAGTCGATATCCATTCAGTTACTTTACTTTTTATCACATCTGTGATATCTGCTGACAAGCTGGAAATGTGTTCAGCAAACAGAGCCATAAGGCTCTGAAGTGCATCTGTTAATTCCATGTCCTGTATATCTTCACAGAACATGAAAAATAATTCACCATACGTTTTCTGGTCATTTTGGTTCCTGCGAATCCATTCCAGAACGATATATCGTGTGAATACAATGGCTGTATGGCTACCATTGCTCCATAATTATGGCTCTGAAATTCAGTCCCTAACTTAAAAAAAAGCATTCGATTGACCATATGCCGATATTTTAGAAATGCCGATAAATTTTCTATAAGATTCCATGCCTGACCCAATGTCAGGCACAAGTAATGAACTATCGGCATTTATTTCAATCCACAAAGCCGCTTGATAGTATCTTCGTCATTGGCATACTTGAACATCACATCATCCTTAAAGATGGAACTGTCACTATCGCTAAGTTTATACCGTGTTTTCATCATCAACATCGCTTATCTCATAGATTGTCTCATACTCATCAAATGAAATACTATAATAATGACTGATTACGTCTCTATAGTGAGAAATGCCGATATATTTACAAAGTCTTATAAATCCAATATTTCAGAAAGTCAAAAATCGGCATTTCTAAAATATCGGCATAATATTCCAACGACCTTCGCTGACTTTTAAGATATCTTTTACGTCATCGTCTAAGAGGTCTGTAGTTACTGCATACATCCCATCATATAAGGCTTCCTGTTCGATCTTTTCTGTGTCCAGATAATTGTGGATCTTTGCAGTTTCTCCATCTTCAGTTGCTGCGACTTTCCCTATGAATCGAGCAGGATCATTCGGATTCCTACGTTCCTTCTTTATCGTACCGGTGCTGAGCATTTTTTCAGCACGTTCTATCTGGGCATCTCAAACGGATTTCTGATATCTTGCATACTGTGGTTTTAAAGAAGTTTGTTTATTTGCATTTCCCTTATTGTTAATATAGCTTTTGGCAATATAAAAGGATTCCGAATTTTTTGATTTTGATGTAGTTACTTTCATGGAAAATCCCTCTACACACTTCTGAAGATAATGCTATATAATACTATAAAATAAAGCAAAAAATTTGACATAAAAAAGCAGGTACCATAAGGACTGCAAGCATTTTTTCTTATATTCAACTGTCAAACTCCCGTGTTCACTGACAATGTCGGATTCTGATTTTTTTCTGACAGTTTTTTGCGATTTTCTAAGAAATATGATATAATATAACATTATATAATGTTTGCATATGGAAGGAGTCATCAATGAGTTTGGATAAAAAATCACAGTTACCATTATATGCTCAGTTAATGAAAGAGATAAAAGATCAGATTCGAAAGGGAACATATAAGGAGGGAGATCAGATTCCCACAGAAGGAGAATTATCCACTGCCTATCAGGTCAGCAGGATTACAGTGCGCAGAACAATTGAAGAGTTATGCTCTCAGGGATTTCTTGTAAAAAGACAGGGAAAAGGAACTTTTGTGGAAATACCCAAAATATATCGTAAAATAGAAAATGATAACAACATGAGTTTTTCTGAAGCGTGTCGTTCAAATGGAAGAAAGCCGTCTTCACATATCATTTCCTGTCATATTACGGAAATGCAGGAATGGCAGCAGGATTTTTTTAAACCTGAACATACTAAGATATATCATATAGAACGAATTTTGTCAGCCGATAACTTGCCGATTATTTATGAACATATTTATATTCCAACCGATTTTCTGCCAGATTTTCAGGTGGAAAAGCTGGAAAATGGATCTCTTACACGTCTTCTCAGTAAAGAATATCATATGAAAGAATCTGAAAAAGCGAGAAGTACAGTAGAAGTCAGTACAGTTTCTCAACCAGTGGCAGGATACCTTAGAATGAATGAAGGAGAACCTGTTATGATTCTGGCAAGCTATATTAATAATGAAAAAGAAGAACCTTTATATATCAGTTATGAAATTATTGCTGGTTCACGTTACAAAATTTCTATATAAACAATGAAAATGTAATATTATTAATAGATGGTGAAGAACCGTTTAAACACGAAAGGTTATATTGAATAAAAAGAAGGATTTCAAATCTTGTTTTCAGCACAGAAATATACTTTGAAAATGAGAAACGGAAATCCTTTTTTTGTGTGTTATAGACAAAAAAATAAAGAATAAAATATCAAGAATTCACAAAGTTATGATTTGACCAAAAGATCATATTGTATTATGACGTTATATGATGATATAATACAAACCAAGAAAGGAGGACGTGATAAATGAAAAAAAGATTTTCAAAAGTGATTATTGCAAAACATCTTTTTGACGGTATAAATGAGAAAGATTACGAAGGATATCTGTGTTTAAGTGGAAATCATATTGTCGAAAAAAAAGCAGGAAAACCTGAAAAAGATATTTTGGATCAGGCACAGGAAGTTCTTAATTTCAGGGATGAACTGGTTATGCCGGGAATTACAGATACTCATACATTTTTTACCGGATATGCAATTTATCATGTAGGAGCAGATTTTTCGAAAGTGACAGATAATGAAGCGGGATGCTGTATTCTGAGAAAATATGAGCAGAAGAGACATCCGGAGGGAGCATTACTGGGGCATGGATGGAATCCGGAGATGTGGGACAGGCAGAACGGAGAAGAAATGCTGGAAGAGAAATTTCCAAATAAAGCGGTGATCATTTTTTCGGCAGATCGTTCCTGTTGTATTATGAATCAGAAAGCCAGAAATATTTATCAGTTTTCGGCAGAAACATGTTATCCGGAAAGCTATTACCGCATCATGAGAGAATATCTGAATGACCGGGAATTTATTAAAAAGGAATTTTCAGATTATATGAAAATGATGAATTCCAGAGGGGTAACTACTGTAAAGGAAATGGGATTTGATGACTTCTATGGATTTACAGATTATCTTAAAGAACTGGAAGATTCTGAAGATCTTAATCTGAGAACCTTCTTTATGTCACAGCCTGTAGGTGAAGGAATGAATCTTGTTTATGCCCGCAGAATGAGAGAGCAGTTTACAGGAAATAAGATTCGTTTCAGTGGTTTTAACCGGATGACTGATGGTACGATTGCTTCTTATAAGGGTGATTTAAAAGAGCCATATGAAAATCAGGATTTCTGCTGTAAAGATCCGGTTCCATATGAAGAAATTGAAAAAGACGTTCTGGCAGCAGATGCAGAAGATTTCAGATGGTCTTTACATGCACAGGGAGATGGTGCAGTAGGAAAAATTACAGAAATTTATCAGAAATGCAAGAAGGTTCAGGGAAAGCTGAAAAACAGACATGCAATTACAGATATGGAGTTTACAGATCCAAAGGATTTGGAAATCCTTGGTCGGATTGGGGTAACAGCAGAATTATATTTTCAGATTATGTCACTGGATCCGGCAGATGTGCTGATTAATAATATTAAACAGACGATAGGTACAGAGCGTGGAAAATATTACTGGAACCGCCGTAAAATGCAAGACAGTGGAATGAATTTAAGTGGTGCCACAGATTTACCGTTACTGCTTACCAGTATACCGGAATCTATCTATTATTCCTGTGGAGGATACATGGATGGACGTGCTGAAGCATTTCAATCAGAAAATACTCTTACTGTACCGGAACTTCTGAAAGCATGGACAATCGGTGGACAGAAAAATCTGGGTATGGAAGAAGTGCTTGGAACGTTAGAAGAAGGGAAACTGGCAGATATTACTGTGTTTGACAGAAATTTACTTGAAATTAATCCGGTAGATGCCAGGGATGCAAGGGTTGTAATGACAATCATGGACGGAAGAACCGTTTTTACAGAAAATAGTCAGACAGAAAAAAACTGATCTGACAGAAAACAATAAGAAAAGGGGAAGGTAAAATGGAAGAAAAGAAAAAATTCAAACTTCATATGCCACATGTGCTCACATTGATTTTTTTCCTGATAATTGTAGTGGCAATACTTACATGGATTCTTCCAAGTGGTGAGTTTGAACGAAAGGTAATGGAAACTTCTGCAGGAGAAAGAAGTGTAGCAGTAGCAGGAACCTATCATTCGGTAGATAAAGTTCTTGAAGATGGAACAAATTTAAGACAGGGAATTGCTCAGGTACTTATGGCACCTGGAAAAGGAATTCAACAGATGGTAGAGGTTCTTGCATTTGTCTTTATTATCGGCGGTGTATTTCAGATTATGGCCAAGACTAATGCACTGAATATGGGAATTCAGAAGATTGTGAAAAAACTTGGAGCAAAAGAAATTCTGATCATACCGATTCTAATGGTTCTTTTTGGATTGGGTGGAAGTACCTTTGGAATGTCAGATGAGTTGATTCCATTTTATTTGTTGATCATGCCAATTATGTTTGCGATGGGATATGATTCCATGACTACTTTTATGACAGTCTGCTTATCTGCAACAGTTGGTTATGCTGCATCTACAGTAAATCCATTTTGTGTATTGATTGCACAGGGCATTGCCGGGATTCAGGGAAATCCACAGCTGGTATTTAGAATGCTCCAGTTTGTGATTATGATGGCTTTGGTTATTGCTTTTGTAACCTGGAGAGCATTTAAGATTAAGAAAAATCCTGAAAAGTCTATTACGTATCAGGATGATCTGCTCAAGAAAAAAGAAATTAATACGGATATTGATTTTAATCAGGAAATGACAATTCGTCAGAAGCTGGTGCTCCTCACTTTTGTGATCGGAATGGTTATAGTGGTAGTAGGACTTGTAAAAAATGGCTGGTATATGAATGAATTATCCATGTGTTTTCTGGGAATGGGAATCCTGATGGGAATCTTTGGTGGTATGAATGAAACAGAAATAGCAGAAGAGTTTATCAATGGCGTAAAGGATATTGCATTTGCAGCTATGGTAATTGGTTTTTGCAGTGGAATCATGGTAATTGCGCAGGATGGAATGATTATTGATACTATTTTAAATGCATTAAGTGGACTGGTAGAAAAATCCAATAATGTTGTTTTCTCGGCAGTGATGTATGTGGTTCAGTCTTTACTGACATTGTTAGTACCGTCCTCCTCAGGACTGGCAGCATTATCTATGCCAATCATGGCACCTTTATGTGACCTTCATGGTGTAAATCCGGAAGCGGCAGTTACAGCTTTACAGTATGGAAATCAGTTGACAAATCTTATGAGTCCAGTAGCAGGAACAACAGTAGCGGGGCTTGCAATCTGCAAGATTTCATTTGGACAGTGGTGGAAAACTATCTGGAAAATGTTTTTGATCATGGCGGTTATAGCAATTGTATTCTGTACAATTTCAGCAGGATTATAGAAAACTATAAAATAAAAAATATAAATAAAAGGAGATTATTAAAATGAACAGACCAGAAGAATTAATCAAAAAAATCTATGAAGAGCAGGGACAGATTAATGATGTATTTTTTACAGCATGTGGAGGTTCTTTAGTAGATCTTTATCCAGGATTCTATTTTATCAATGCAGAATCAGAAACTATGCACTCTCATTGGCTTACAGCAAAAGAGTTGATTGTATCCCCATCTAAATTTCTGAAAAAGGGTGCACTTGTAATTCTTTGCTCTCATGGTGGTAATACAAATGAAACTGTAAATGCAGCGAAACTTGCCAAAGAACGTGGTGCAGCAGTGATTACTATGACACATAATCCAAATTCTATCTGTGCACAGGAAGATATGAATCCAGTCGTATATAGCTGGGAAGATGATACAAATGAAAAAGAAAGACCGCAGGGAATTGTAATGCGTGTTCTTAATGAACTGATGAAGTTACAGGAGCCATCTTATACAAAATATGAAGCTGTACTGGATGGACTTGAAAAAGCTGACGGTATTGTCCGTGCAGCAGTAAAGAAAGTACAGAACCGTACATGGGTATTTGCTGAGAAATATTTTGAAGAGCCGTTCCTTTATATTATGGGCTCTGGTGCTTCTTATTCACAGGCATATGGTTTCTCTATCTGTTCTCTTCAGGAAATGCAGTGGATGGATTGCTGCTATCTGCATTCCGGCGAATATTTCCATGGACCATTCGAATGCACAGATGAAGACCATCTCTACATTCTTCTTATGGGAACAGGTGCAGCCAGAGTTATGGATGAACGAGCACTTACTTTCCTGAAAAAATACGGAAAGAAATATGAAGTAATTGATGCTAAGGAACTTGGAATTGATGCAATTGACGAAAGCGTAAATGAATATTTCTGCCCAATGGTATTCTATGCAATGTCAGTAGCATATCGTACAGGTTTACAGGACAAGAGAAGACATCCTCTTGATATGAGAAGATACATGGGTGTTGTAGAATATTAATATTCTTTCGTAACAAGTCTGGCAGATATGAATCTGCCAGATAAAAAAGGAGAAGAAAAATGGTAAAGTATAATACAAAAGTATTGGGATTTGGTGATAATGTAGTTGATTTGTATGAACATTCTCATATGATGTATCCAGGCGGGAACTGTGTAAATCTGTGTGCATATTCCAAAATGTTTGGTGTAGAGAGAGCTGCATATATGGGATATTTTGGAAGTGATGACATTGCAGAATTTGTAATTTCAGTATTAAATGAACTTGGAATTGAAACTGTAAAGTGCAAACAGTTGGTAGGAGAAAACGGATGGTCTAAATGTACACTTCGTGATGGAGACCGTATATTTGGGGATTATAATGAAGGTGGAGTAAGAGGAAAGACTCCGTATATTCTTGACCGTTTTGACCTTGAATATATGAAAGAATTTGATTTTGTGCATACGGGAAATTATTGCTATACAGAATCACAGCTGAAAGTTATGAAAGAGGCTGGTATAAAAATTTCCTTCGATTTTTCTGATGACTCTTCCAAAGAATATTATGAAAAATATGCACCATACATTACATATGCATTTTGTTCTTTTGACGGAGATGATGAAGCAGCAAAAGAACATCTGAAATTTATTCATTCCCTGGGACCAGAGCTGGTATCTCTTACCAGAGGCTCTAAAGGCTGCATTATGTATGATGGTGAACAGTTTTATACACAGCCGGCAACACTTATTGACAATGTGGTAGATACAATGGGTGCCGGAGATTCTTTTCTGACTTCTTTTATGGATTGTTATATTGATCAGCTGAAAAGAGGAACTGACAGACAGGAAGCAATCCGTACTTCTTTAAAAGAAGCTTCTAAATTTGCAGCACATGTATGTACACTCAATGGTGCTTTTGGATACGGAAAACCATACGAGGATTAGAAATATAATATATAAAGTATAAAGCAAAAAATAAAGAGGAGAAAATATATGCTGTACCATGGAAATGCAATGGATTACATATATGAAACTCCTGATATCCTGCAATACATATTGGAACATAAGAAGGAAATTCTTGAGGACAGCAGCAGAGTGCTGAAAGATAAGAAAATATCAGAAATTTACCTGACAGGTTCAGGATCTTCTTATAATGCAGCAGTAGCTGTAGCCGATTTTGCAAAGAAATTACTGGGTATACGGGTTACACCTGTATACCCAGTAATGCTTATAGAGGATTATGAATTTATTTCAAAAAGCGCAGTGGTAACAGGAATTTCACAACAGGGAACCAGTGCAGCAGTCATAAAGGCACTGGATGATGTTAGAGAGCGCGGCATTGTCACAATTTCAATGACCGGTGAATATGATACGGAAATTACCAGACATGCAGATGCTAACATATATATTGAATGTGGTTATGAAGATGCTGGTGCAACAACCAAAGGTTTTACGGCAACAGTATTGACCTTGATGATATGGATTATTGATACTGCCGAAAGCATTGGAAGGATTACAGAAAAAGAAGCTGAAAACTATAAAAAGCGAATAGATGCTGTAATAAAGAATATGAAAAATGTTCTGCAGATAAGCAAACTCTGGTGTTCAGAAATATCAGAGAAACTAAAGGATAATGAAGATATGATACTTATTTCCGGTAATAAAATGAGGAGTTTGCTACTGGAGGGAATATTAAAATTTTCTGAGACTTGCAGATTTCCGGTGAGGGGATATGAAGCAGAAGAATTTATGCATGGTATGTATAATGCTGTCACTTCAAAAACTAACTTTTTATATATTTTTCCACCTAATGGTTATGAAAGAAATCGAATGGGAAAATTGTTCGATTATTATACAAAGCAGGGTTACTGTTTATTTGGAATTAATTCCGCTTTGGCAGATGAAAATACAAAATATATATTGAACTGTACGTTTACAGACGATCTTGAGTTTTCAATTCTGGAATATATTCTGCCTGTACAAATGTTGTTTGTTATGACATCACAGGCAAGAAAGATAGATTTGAATATTCCGTCAGATCCTGATTTTCATAGATATATGGGTAGTAAACTGGAAAAATAGGAAATTATATAGGTATTATTGAACTATGAACAGGCAGCAGAAGAAAGCATGGAGGATAAAAATGGAGAAATTAATCAACAGAGAACAGTTGGCAGGTATGAATATTCATTATTTATTTTATTCATTGGAATATTTTCTTGATGCACAAAAAGAAGCCGGATTTAAAACAATTGAATTATGGCCTGGAACACCGCATTTCTTTTTAAGCTATATAGAATATTCTGACTGTAAACATGTCAGAAAACTTCTTGATGAAAGAGATTTGACTGTGAAGGTGATTACACCGGAAAATTGTACATACCAATATCAGTTCGCTGCACAGGAAAAAGAGCAGTTTGAAAAAAGTATGGCATATTTTAAGAAAGCTCTGGATGCCGGTGAAGAATTGGGTGTAGAAACAATGGCAATCAATTCAGGATGGGGATATTGGAATGAAGACAGGGAGGAAGCCTGGAAACGTTCAAGGGAAATGCTGTCTGTTCTGGCAGAATATGCCAAAACAAAAAATATCCGACTGGCAATGGAATCTCTTCGTCCGCAGGAATCCAACCTTGCTACTACGGTATATGATGTAAAAAGAATGCTGGATGAAGTAAATCATCCAAATCTGAAAGCGATGATTGATACCACAGCAATGGGAGTTGCCGGTGAAACAATTGATCAATGGTTTGATATACTTGGAGATGATATTATCCACATGCATTTTATTGATGGAAATCCTTATGGTCATCTGATTTGGGGGGATGGAACACATAATCTTGAGGAGTTTCTGAAGGCAATCAATCGTCATGGATATAAGGGATATCTGGGACAGGAAATTACAGAATTTGACTATTTTGAAGATCCGGCTAGAGCAGATAAACGGAATATGAAAGCATATGAAACATTTATACGCTAAAACTCATATTATAGGAGATCAGCTATGAGTGATAAAATGAAAATAAAAGTTTTTTCATGCATCATGCTTACTCTGCTTTTCTTATGTGCATGTAGAACGCAGAGTGTCTATGCTAAGGAAAAGATAACTGTCGGAACGAATGCAGAATATGCACCGTTTGAATATCTGGATAGTAATGGAAATCTCACAGGTTTTGATTATGAACTTCTGGAAGCAATTGCCCAAGAAGAAAATCTGGAATTGGAATGGAAAGATATGCCCTTTGATTCTTTGGTTGGTTCTATGGAAACCGGAAATATTCAGATTATTGCAGCAGCGATAGGACCAACAAAAGAAAGGGAAAAAAGTGTAGATTTTTCGGATGTTTATTATACAGGATCCCAGAGCATTGTAAGCAGTCAGAAAACACCTTTGTATGATTTTGCTGAATTATCCGGGAAAAGAGTAGCAGTTTTGGAAGGATCCCAGAGTGATTTTATTGTATCCGGAGAGAATACAGACTATGGTGTTGTTGAAAATGCAACAGTTGTCCGCTTTAAGAACGCTGCAAGTGCAGTAATGGAACTGAAAAACGGAGGTGTAAATGCTGTCTTAATTGATACTATTATGGCAGAGATTTACTGCAGACAGAATGATGATATTGTTTATCAGAAAGTGGATGGAACGGAAGAGGATACAGTGTATTGTATTGAAAAAGGAAATACAGAACTTTTAAATACAGTAAATAAGGGACTGAAAAAGTTAAAAGATAATGGAGAATATGACCAGATTTATGAAAAATTTTTCTCAGGAGAAAATGATACAACGCAAGTTCAGATAGCAGATAACACAGGAATAATTGGAACTTTCAAATTTATTTTTCTGCAGGATAACCGTTGGAAATATTACCTGAATGGACTACAGGTTACGCTCCTGGTTTCAATCATGTCAGTACTTTTGGGAACTGTGATTGGATTAATGGCAGCAATGATAAAATTGAATGCCGATCGTAAGAAAAAAGAAACTGTATTGTCGAGGATTATCCATATATATGTAGATGTGATTCGTGGAACCCCTTCGGTATTACAATTGATGATCGTGTATTTTGCTGTCTTTCATAGCCGGTTGGGATATGTGGCAGCAGTTGTGAGCTTCGGGATTAACAGTGGTGCCTACGTGTCTGAAGTGATACGTGCCGGAATTATGGCAGTTGATAAAGGACAGCAGGAAGCCGGAAGATCTCTGGGACTTGGATATAAAGATACAATGAGATTTATTATTATTCCACAGGCTTTAAAAAATATTCTGCCTGCAATGGGAAATGAATTTATACAGTTGATTAAGGAGACTTCCATTTTGGGATATGTAGGTATTATGGATCTTACCAAAGCTTCCAGTTATGTTTCATCAAGAACCTATCAGATGTTTATACCATTGATAACTGCTGGAATTATGTATTATCTGATTGTGAAAATACTCTCTATATTTCTCGAAAAGATGGAAAGGAGAATGAGACAAAGTGATTAGTGTACATAATCTGAAAAAATCTTTTGGAAATGTGCAGGTTCTCAAGGGTATTAATATAGAAATACGAAAAGGTGAATGTGTCTGTATTATCGGCCCTTCAGGATCTGGAAAATCTACTTTTTTGAGATGCCTGAATCTTCTGGAGGTACCAGATGAAGGAGAAATTATTATAGAAGGGGAGAGCATTCTGGAAAAAAGGAAAGATATTGATAAATATCGAGAAAATGTAGGAATGGTATTTCAGCATTTTAATTTATTTCCAAATATGACAGTGCTGAAAAATATAACTCTTGCACCTGTAAGATTAGGAAAATGGAAAAAAGAGGAAGCAGATGAAAAAGCAATAGGACTGTTAAAGAGAATTGGGTTGGAGAAGAAAGCACTATCTTATCCATCAAAGCTTTCCGGAGGTCAAAAACAAAGGGTTGCGATTATAAGAGCACTGGCTATGAACCCTGAAATTCTTTTATTTGATGAACCAACTTCAGCATTAGATCCTGAAATGGTAGGAGAAGTACTTGATGTAATGAAGAAATTGGCAGGAGAGGGAATTACAATGCTTATAGTTACCCATGAAATGGGATTCGCCAGAGAAGTGAGTGACAGGGTATTGTTTTTTGATCAGGGAGCTATATTAGAAGACGGTTCTCCAGAAGAAGTATTTGAAAAGCCACAACATAAGAGAACGAAAGAATTTCTTGCAAATGTTTTATAAAATTCGAGTTACAAAAAGAAGATAGTGTTATGGTTGGTGTAATGTAAAAAAGAAACAAAAAATTTACAAAAAACATCTTGACCATCAAAGAAACACAAGTTATAATCCCCTATATAAAAA
>ERZ857965.3196-NODE-3196-length-12599-cov-4.946987_pt1 | contig 12599 bp, 13 predicted proteins | sample MGYA00519758_ERZ857965 | MGnify/ENA primary metagenome ERZ857965 (study PRJEB31778, sample SAMEA3449381) | human gut metagenome | biome: human gut; feature: human-associated habitat; material: faeces | place: United Kingdom | collected 2010/2012 ...
AAATATTATTTTACTTAGTTCGTCTTAATGTGTCCACTACTTTATACTAACACCATTCCAGCTATTACTTTCCCTATAGTTTCTTCACTTACTGATAAATTATTAGAATTAAACCCATAATCCAATAAAAATGCAGTTTTATTTTGAACTTTTTCTAATTTTTCATGAATATAATCATTTTTACTTTGAATATCTTCTTTTTTTCTTATTTTATTAATAAAAAAATAAATTTACTTACCAATGTATTTTAGATTACCTTGTGTCTATAAAATAAACCCACAAAAATCATGATTTTTGTGGGTTTCATGTATAGAAGTGATGTAATACTCACATTTAAATATTGCTATCTTGGAATACACATTGGTCTATTAGTAATAGGATCAGGAATTACTATACTCTCTATACCAAATACATCTTTTAACATTGTTTCATTAAATATATCATGTACTTTACCTTTTGAATATATCTTCCCATTTTTCATACAAACAAGATTATCTGCATATCTAGCAGCTTGATTCAATTCATGTATTACTATAACTATTGTTTTTTTAGTCTTTTTATTTAAATCTTTTAGTAACTCTAAAATTTCTATTTGATATGCTAAATCTAAATATGTTGTCGGCTCATCAAGTAAAAGTATATCTGTATTTTGAGTTAAAGCCATTGCTATCCATGCACGCTGTCTTTGTCCTCCTGATAAAGAGTCTAATTGTCTATTTGCAAACTCTTTAAGTCCAGTTGCTTCTATTGCCCATTGTACCATATCATCATCTTCTTTTGTTCTTGATCCAAATAAATTTTTATATGGATTCCTTCCAAAATAGCAAAGTTCTTTTACAGTTATTCCTTCTGGTGCTATTGGTCCTTGTGGTAAAATTGCTAATTTTTTAGATAAGTCTTTAGCTTTATAATCATGTATAGATACTCCTTCTAAAAGAACATCGCCTTCCTTAGGAATTAACAATCTACTCATACCACTAAGCAAAGTAGATTTACCACAGCCATTTGCTCCAATTAGCATGGTAATTTCACCTTTAGGAATAGATAAATCTATATTATTAACTATTATTTTGTCTTCATATCCTAAAACTAAGTTTTTTATCTCTAAACTCATTAATTTCACTACCTTCCTAATTAGATTTTTTTCCTAATAATAAATATAAGAAATATGGCGCACCTACAATAGCCGTTACTATTCCTACAGGAATTTCTGTTGGTGCAATTATAGTTCTACCTATAATGTCTGCTACTACTAAAAGTATAGCCCCTACTAATCCACTTAATGGAATCACTAATTTATGTCTATATCCAACTAAACTCTTTGCTATATGAGGTGCTATCAATCCTACAAATCCTATAGTACCACTCACACTTACGCTACTAGCAGTAAGTATTATACCTATTAATAACAATCCAACTCTTAGGAAATCTACTTTTTCGCCTAAGTTAATTGCAACTTTATCTCCTAAAGATAATATATCTATTTTGTTTGCTAAAATTATAGATAAAGGTATAAGTATTACTACATATGGAATTAATATTCGAACTTCATCCCAATATCTCCCCCATACACTTCCTGTTAACCATAAAAATATAGTTTGTATATTTCCAGAATTACTTATATTAAAATACTGAATACCAGCATCAAATAATGCACTCATAGCTATACCCATTATTACAATGCTAGTATTTTTAAAGTTAGTTTTTTTAGTTAATAAGTATATAATAATACCTACACCTAGGCCTCCAAACATAGCTGCCATAGGTATAGGTATTATATTTTTTAAGTTAAGATTTATTACAAGACAAGCAAAAAATCCTGCTCCCTTACCTATTCCAAGTACATCAGTTGATGCAAGTGGATTCCTAAGAACACCTTGGAAAATAGCTCCTGCTATAGCTAAACTCATACCTACTATTATAGTCATCAATAATCTTGGAACTCTATATTCAAAAATAATAAAAGAATACTTAGAAGTTGAGTAATTAAAAATTACATCAAATATATCAGTTATATTCAATATTTTACTTCCGAAAATTAAACTTATAAAAGATATAACTATTAAACTTACTATACTTATTGTAAATATTAATGTATTCTTATTTTTCACTCACTCCACCTCTTTTCATTTCTTTATTTGCTAGGAATATATAAAATACTGCACCTATAAAAGCCGTTACTATTCCTACAGGTGATTCGTAAGGGTATTTTAAAAGCTTAGATACTATATCTGATAATAAAAGTAGGTTCCCACCATATATTCCACATAATATAAAGTTTCCTCTAAAATTTCTTACACCAAATTTACTTACAATATGAGGCGTTATTAAACCTACAAAAGATATTGGTCCAGCTATTGCAACTGAAGAGCTTGATAGTAAAATTACTGTTATTGTACTAATAATTTTCGTCAATTTAACATTTTCACCTAAGCTAATTGCTATACTATCACCCATTTTTAAAGTATCCATTGAATTAGATATTACTGTTATTAGTAAAATAGATACAATAAACCATGGTAATATAGCAAGTATATGTATAAATTGTGCGTGGTGTACTCCTCCAATCATCCAAAATACTAAATCAGATGTTTTACTTTCATTAAACAACATTATTGATTTTGTTATAGAACTTAAAAACAATTGAATACTTATTCCTACCAGTGTTATTTTTAAAGGAGATAAATTTTTAACTGAACCAATTACATAAACAAACATACCTATAAGTCCTGCTCCTAAAAATGCACATAATATTTTTATTTTATATCCTAACTGTGGAAGGAATACCATGATTATTACTACTGCTAAAGTTGCTCCTGAATTTATACCTAAAACCTGAGGTGATGCAAGTAGGTTCCTAGTCAAGTTTTGCATAATTAATCCTGAAATAGCCATAGATGCTCCAACCAATATGCAAAGTAATACTCGTGGAAGTCTTATAGTTGTTATTATTAAATGTTCTTTACTTTTGTTGTAATTGAAAATAGAGTCAATAATATCTTTAAAGCCAATATTACTCATTCCAATCAAAATATCTGTTAGCAATAACACAACTATGGCAAATAACCCTATAATTGCAAATAATGCAAACTTATTTTGTTTTTTGACCTCCATTTAAATCACCTCTCAACTACTTAATTATTTTCTATTCTTCTAATAACCATCCTGACATTTCTTTCATTAATGTTTTTACAGAAATAAATCCTCTGTATTGAGTCCATGGTTTTCTTGATACTGTTACATATACTTCATTATTTTTAACTGACTTTAGAGATTTATATAATTCTGTATCTTTCCATTCTTCATATATAGTTGTGTCTATATCTTCTCTCATATACACTATTATATCTGGGTCTATCTCTACTAATTGTTCTAAAGATAAAGATGCTTCTACATCCTCACTTTGAACTGCATTAGTAAATCCTGCTTTTTCTAAAACTTGTCCTACAAATGAACTTGAAGTATGTGCTGTATACCCATCATTTTTAGGAGATCCTGTTAATACATTCTTATTACTAACTTTATCTTCTGCCTTTGCTTTAACTTCTGATAATAAATTTTCTGCTTCGGCTATTTTAACTTCTGCTTCTTCTTCTTTTCCAACAACTTTTGCTATAGTTTCAAAATTTTCTATATATTCATCATAAGTTGAATCAATACTATTTAAGACTATTGTTGGTGCAATTTTACTTAAATCTTCATATATTTCGCTATGTCTACTTGTATCTGCTATTATCAAATCTAAATCTAGAGTGCTTAATTCTTCTAAGTTTGGCTCTTTACGATTTCCTACTGATGTATACTCTGTTAATTCTCCCTCTGTAACATCAGCTACCTTACTTGCATCTTCATCATCTGCTATAGCAACTGGATCTACGTCTAAATTATAAAGCGAATCTAAGAATGATAATTCTAGTACTGCTATATTTTCAGGAGTACTATCTAAAGTTGTAGTTCCTAATTCATGTTTAACTACTATTTGATTTTTATTATCTAAATTTTCTTCTTTATTTGCTTGTGTCGTACATCCTGTGAGTACTATACTACCTAACATCACGCTCATTATCAGTGATTTTTTTCCTAATTTATAAAATTTCATATTGATATTACCTCCATCTATATATCAATATACCTATATGTATATTGATTATCATTATCATTTTCTTCATATTATCATTCATTATTTTTTTTGTCAATATCTTTATAATGTTAATTAAAACTATATTTAATATTATTGATTTATTTTTTATACAAATAATCTTATTGTAAATTACATCTGAATCTTGATTATAGATTTATCTATGTCAAAGTATTTTTAATAGCCTCATATGTAGTTCGTATTTCTCATCCAAAGACTTTGTCGTATGCTTGATCTGATTCTCCCTCACGATATTCAACCTTGCCATTAGCTAGTAGTTCCTACTACTAATCCTGCAACAGATCTTTCCCATTAAGTTATTGCCCACTCTAAGCACGCAAAAAAAAACACATTGATAATTTAATCAATGTGTGAGTAGAAACCCTATCCACAAACTATTTTCATACTATATCTATATGTATGACCTTCTAATTTTAATTTCTACATTATATAAGATTACCTAGTTTTCTTATTTATCAATATCCATATAAAAATGGCTACCTTATATTTATAATATAAAAGTAGCCATTTTAACTTATTTTAAATTAAACTTTTCATTTTCATATACAACTTGATTATTTTCTTCAAGCTCTTTAAGTATTACATAAATAACATCTTTATTTAAAAATACATTTCCATTTTCATTTCTAACCTTTAAATCAATATCCTTATACTTATCCTTTATATAATCTGTAAGATTATCTTCTTTTAAAATATTATAATTTTGATCTAAATAAACTTTAAATAACCAAGTCATAGCATTTTCACTTAAATCAACTACCAACCTATCAAGTAATACATAACTTTCATCATCATTTATAAGCATAAAATCTGGCGTATCGTTTATAAGTTTATCTATATAATCATAATACTTCTTTGTGTCTTTCATATTTGTCTCCTTATTTACTCATTTCAATAGATTTTTCTATACAAGAAGCCATTCCATTTATAACTGCACTTCTCATGCCTTCATTTTCTAAGGTTTTAACTGCTTCTATTGTTGTTCCTCCTGGTGAGCATACCATATCTTTAAGCTCTCCTGGATGTTTTTTAGTTTCAAGTACCATTTTAGCAGCACCCATTACGGCTTGTGCACAAAACTCATATGCCATTTCTCTTTTCATACCATATGAAACTGCACAATCTGCCATAGCTTCTATAAACATAAATGCATATGCAGGAGAAGATCCACTTGCTCCTATTACAACATCTATTAAACTTTCATCTACTATTTCACTCTTTCCAAAAGAATCAAATATAGTTTTTACTGCATCTATGTCATTTTTCTCAATATTTTTATTAGGTGAAAGTGAACTCATACCACAGTTTACTAGTGCTGGTGTGTTTGGCATAGTTCTAATAATTTTTTTATCATTTCCTATTATTTTTTCTACACTATTTATACTTATTCCAGCAGCTATTGTAACTATTATTTTTTCATTGTCTATATAATCTTTTATTTGTTTTAAAACTTCTTCATATATATTAGGCTTAACTGCAATAACAACTATATCACATTCTTTTACTAAACTTATTGAATCCTTTGTAGTATTTATTTTATATTTTTCTTTTATATTGTCTAAGGTTTTATCAGTTTTTGCACTTGCTATAATATTTGATGGGCTTAGTAGTTTAGAGTTTATTATTCCACCTATCATAGCACTTGCCATATTTCCTGCCCCTATAAATCCTACTTTCATAATGATTCTCCTTATTTGTTCATATAGTATCCTATATTAGCATTTGAATCTATTACACCTTCTATGTTACCCTTTGATGAACTCATTATAACTGTAACACCAGGACCATGACCTGATTTTACACAGTCACTATGTATTATAACACCTATTGAAATAGCTCCACCTAAGTATCCTGTTCCATAAGTATTATCGTGGTCTTGAAGTAATACTAAATCTCCAAATCTTAATTTATCAAGTCCAAGTCTTTTTATTTCTTCTTTATCAGCAGTCATTATATCATAATCTCCACTATAAGCATTACTTGAACCTGTTCCTGAGCCCATTAAATATGCTGGAACTTTAGCAACAACTGGAACTTGTAGTTTTCCATCCTTTTCTGTTATTCCTAGTTTTTCAAATAAATTTGGGTCTATACTCATAACTGCTATATCTTCGTGATTTTCTATGCTTAATCCTTGACCATAAGCTTTAACTAATATTTTATCATCTATAGCTAAATCTTCTAAAGTTTCTTCATCAAAGTATATCATTACGTGTTCTATACCACCATGCATCCCTGTTACATAACCTTTTTTACCTTTAGCATCTCCTGATACAACCTTTGCTTCGTTACCAATACATGCAAATGTAGTTAATGCTGCATTTTCAGTTGTATTTTCGTTTCTTATAGATACACCTGGTTCAACATGGTCTCCTACCCAATTAAAAGCACTATCTCCTATTTTAACGTTATATGATATACCTCCTGTTGCAGGAAGTACCATTGGCTTTCCATCAAAAGTTATTCTGTAATTTCCACCTAGTGGATGATGTATTTTTCCTTGTACTGACCATTTTACTAAATTTTCTTTGTTTGTTTTTAACATACTTTCACTCTCCCTAATTTTTTATTATAATTTATAAATTCATCTACTGATGACTCTATGTTATCCAATATGTAACTAGTCTTATAGCTTTTTACTTTCATATAATTTTCTTTCTATATTAAACCCATAACGACATTTTAATTTTTCTATAATTTCATTAGTTATTATAGTAAATATTTAATTAGATGTAGACTTTATATATCATTTCTATTCCCAATTAGTATACTATGATTATATCATATTAAGTAATTATGTTACTTACAATTACTGTAATATTTAATTTAAATACTTAGCTTTATAATAATAAAAATAAAATTTTTAGCAACGGATGTGACAAAAATAATTCGCCAACACGTTGCTCGAAGCGGTAGCGAGTGTCATATGTTTTGCGACATGAAAAATAGCGCCCACACGTGGCTTAAAGAAGGAGAATTTTTTATTAATTTTTCTAAATATTATATATTTTTTTGTTTACAAGTACATACTATAATGATAAAATATAATCCCTTCTAATTACATAGATGGAACTATTGTATTAGATAATAGTTATTTTGGTTATTATACAAAAGGATATGGTGATAATTTATGATAAATGAAAAATTATTAGTAAAAAAAGCATTCGAAGCACAAAAACGTTCTTATGCTCCTTACTCAAACTTTAATGTTGGAGCAGCTTTATTAGGAACTAACGGCAAAATATATGAAGGATGCAACATTGAAAATGCGGCATTTACTCCTACAAACTGTGGTGAAAGAACAGCATTTTTTAAAGCTGTTTCTGAAGGGCAAAAAGAATTTAGTGCAATAGCTATCGTTGGAAGTAGAAATGGTGCTAAGGAAGATGAAGTAGAATACTGTGCACCTTGTGGCGTTTGTAGACAAGTTATGATGGAGTTTTGCGACCCTAAAACTTTTAAGGTATACTTAGCAAAAAGCGAAGATGATTATATTGAATATACATTAGAAGAAATTTTACCTCTAGGATTTAGTGGAAAAAATCTTGACTAATATTATAAAAAATAAACTATCCTATATATTATAGTTATAAAACTATTTATATTGGATAGTTTATTTTTTTATTAAACTATATATTTATGATATTTATCATTAATAAAGTTATTCTATGCTGTTTATTGTTTTAATATACAGTATATTAAAATTGTTACTTTTCATATATTATCAATTAGTAGTTTATCATTAGAAAATTAACTCTAACCCAAAAGAAAAATAAAGTCAAAACTAAATAAAACATACCCTCTATTGAAAAATATCTTTGCTTTATTTCTTTAATTCCCATTTTAACTTCATCTATTATCTCATTACAAAAATCAGTATTCTTTATTTCTCTACAATCTAAAGTTATTTCCATTAAACTGCGAACATAAATATTATTATCTATATCTAGTAAGTATATTTCATCATTTTTTACTTCATATTTTAGATTTTTTCGTTCTAAATAATTTTCTATTATATTTATTACATCTTTTTCTTTTACATTATGTATAGAGTATCTATATTTATTTTTTCTATATCCCCAAATAAAAATTAGTAACGTTACAATACAAAATGCTACTATACTACTAATGCCAATATATCCTAGTTTATATCCTTCTACTAAATTTGAAAGGTTTATATACATTATAACTATAAACATTATTACTTGTGAGTATTTTGGATTATACATTATTTTTGCCCCACTTAATAAAGTTATAGTAGTTATAACTAACCATACTAGCATTAAATCAAAAATTATCATTATTTACCCCCATAATTTTTATTTATATAACATAAATTTTGTGTATTAAATCTATTTACTAAATTAAAATTTATTTTAATATAAGCCTTACTATTTTAATTCCTACATATACTAATAAAACTATAATAAAAGCAGATAATAATAAATTGCTCCATGATATACCTATTAATGGTGTCATTGTCAACACTCCTCTATTTATTATTTTTAATATATTATTCTATTTCAAATTTATATTCATTTACATTATCATTTACTTCAATGCAAAAAGTTCCTTTTGCATTTTTTAATTCATCTAAAGATTCTATGTTTAAAACTTTAATTTGAGTACTAAAATCAGTATTTGGCTCTAATGTCATTTTTAAATTTTCATCTAAGCTTGTTTTTTGTTCATTACCATTTATAGTTATATTTTTCATATAAAAGGCTATTTTTTTATTAGATTTATTTGAAATTGAAAAAATATAACCTATAGAATTTCCAGGTGTAACTTTCTCTTTTCCTGTTATCTTAACTCTTGCAATATCATCATCAGCTATAATTACTGCTTTATCAAATAGTTCTTTTTCTTTGTTGATTTCTACTTCATCAAATAAATCTTTTTCTTTATTGATTTCTGAAGATACTGTATTTTCATCAATTTGTTCTTTACTTATTTGTGTGTTATCTGTATTTGAGCAAGCAACTAAGTTTAAGCTCATTATGCACATAATTAGTGCAGTTAATTTACGTCTTATCATATTTCCCCTCCATATATTAAAGCATAAGTTTATTATAACATTAAATTCCATAATATACCATGAAGTTGGATTTATGATAAGACAGATATTTTCATATACACAAAAAAATAGGTTGTTATATAGATATCTTTATTAATTTATTATATAACAACCTATTTTTTGTATTATATTTTCTTAATATCCACCAATAAATTTAACTATTTTTCTATAACTCAACCTTATTAGTTAATACATCATATCCTGTATAAGCAAGTGCTAATGCTCCAATTAATAATCTTTCATGACCTAATTTAGTTGTTGTTGCATCTGCCATTTCTACAGTATGGCTTGTTAAAGGACAATTAGTAATTCCTATAAATGGATGTATAGTAGGTGTCTTGTGACTTACGTTTCCAATATCACTTGATCCACATTTTCTTGATTCATGAATATCTGTAATTCCTAAAGCTTTTAAGTTTTCAGTAAAGGCTTCTGATAAATTTTCATTCGTAATCAAATTATCGTTAGGTAACTCATATCTAGTCATTTCAAGAGTTGCACCTGTCATAAGGGCTGCTCCCTCTGCTATTTTTTTTACTTTTATTAATAAGTCATCTAAAGTTTCTTTCTTATCTGCTCTAAAGTAAAACTGTGCTGTTGCTTCATTTGGAACTATATTTGCAGCTACACCACCATTAGTTATTATTCCATGCATTCTAACATCTGGCGTAACATGTTGACGTAAAGCATCTATACCATTAAATAGTTGTATTACACTGTTTAAAGCATTTATTCCATCTTGTGGACATGCTGCTGCATGAGCTGTTTTACCTTTATATGTAAATTGTAAAGGATAAAGTGCCATAGATGTACCACTTTTAGCAGTTATATCTGCTGGATGAACCATCATAGCTACATCTAATTCATCAAATACACCTTCCTCTGCAAGTATAACTTTTGCTCCATTAGTTTCTTCTGCTGGAGTTCCATATACTATTATACGACCTCCTACTTTATCTATTACTTTGCTTAAAATTACACCTGCTCCTGCTGACATTGATCCAATCATATTATGACCACATCCATGTCCTATCAAAGGTAGGGCATCATATTCACATAAATACCCTATAGTAGGTCCTTCTTTTTTACTATCATAAATTGCTCTAAAAGCAGTTTCTATACCTAATAGCTCTTTTTCTATTTCAAAGTTATGCTCTTTTAAAAAACTAGTTAGTACTTCAACAGCTTTATATTCCTTGTTCCCAAGCTCTGGATTTTTATATATATAATCACTTATTTCACATAACTTTTCATGTAGTTCTTGTCCTTTTTCTAATAAGATATTCTTCATTTTTACGCCTCCTAAATTTTTTAAGCCCATCCTATTAATGATGCTATTGTTATAAATCCTATTGATAATGCAAATAATATAATTTGTAATGGTATTATCCACTTTAACCATTTACCATAAGGCACACCTGCTATACCTAAACATGCTATTAACACTCCTGATGTTGGGAACATTGCATTAGAGAATCCATCTCCTAATTGATATATTAAAACTGTTAATTGACGAGATATTCCTACTAAGTCTCCTAATGGTGCAAGTATTGGCATTGTTAAAGCTGCTTGACCTGAACCAGAGTTTATAAAGAAGTTTATAAACATTTGTATTGGATACATTACATATGCAGCAAGTAAAGATGGTAAACTTCCTATAGCACTAGATAAATTGTATAAAATAGTGTCTATTATATTTGCGTTTTCTGCTATTACGATTATTCCTCTAGCAAATCCTATCATAATTGCTGGACCTATCATTTCCTTTGCACCTTCAATAAATGCATTTGCCATTTCATCTGGTGATAATTTTCCAAGTATTCCACTTATAACTCCTACTGCTAAAAATACTGCAGCTATTTCTGGTATCCAAAATCCTTTTTCTAGAACTCCCCATACTATTACACCTATAGCTATGGCAAAAGCTAATAATATAATTTTATGAGATAATGTAAAATCACCTTTTTTATCTTCAAAGTTTTGTAAATTCTTACGCTTTATTTGGTCACTTTCATAAACTAAACTCTTTTTTGGATTTTTCTTAATTTTCATCGCATAAGCCATTATAAATGCAGTTCCTACAAGAGTTGTTATAAACCATATAACTGTACGAAGTTCTATACCTGAATATACTTGAATACCTGCTATAGACTGTGCAATACCTACTGTAAATGGATTAAGCATTGCTGATGAAAATCCAAGTATACATGCTAAGTATGTTATTGCAACTGCAACTATACTGTCATATCCTAGTGCTAATGTTAAAGGTGCTAAAATTGATATAAATGGCACTGCCTCTTCACTCATTCCAAATGTTGCCCCACCTAATGAAAATAAGAATATAATAATTGGTAATAATAATATTTCTTTACCTTTAAACAAATTAACTATTCTGATTATTCCGAAATTAATAGCTTTAGTTTCAGCAATTAAATTAAATGCTCCTCCTACAATAAATAAAAATGCTATAATTTCTGCTCCATCTACAATACCTTGTATAGGTGCTTGTAAAACTTTAAATAAATTTTGTGGCTGACTTTCAGTATATTTAAATGTTCCATCTACAACTACCTTTTTTCCTGCCTCATTTACTACTGTTTCATATGCACCACCTGGTATTAAATAAGTAGCTATTGATACAATCATAATAATTGCTGCAATAATTACTAATGTATGTGGTACTTTTATACCTTTTCCATCTACTTTTGAATTATTTTGTTTTCTTGTTTTTAGTATTTCCATACTATCTCTCCTTTTTTAGTTATAATTTCATATGATAGTTGGCCAGACTTATCATAAAAAAAGCCTCTTAGTAATAATACTAAGAGGCGAATTTCCGCGGTACCACTCTTATTGGTAAGTTTCTATAAATCCCAATTTAAGAATAATAACACAGAAATTTTTAATAAAAAAGCCTCTTAGCAATCATGCTAAGAGGCGAATTATCTCCGCGATACCACTCTTATTGGTAAAAAAACTTACCCACTCAATCTCTTAAGGCGAGAACACCTACTGCCATACTTAAATTTCCTGCAGTCTTCTCCAAAGCTCTTTTCACATAATCCTCAATACATAGCTTCCACCATCCTATGCTCTCTATAAAATTAAATTATGCTACTCTCTTTTTCATAGAATTTTCTTATTGTTTTTTTCAATTATACTATCACATATATTTTGATGTCAATATATTTTTGTTTTAAAAATTTAGTATCCATTTATAATGGTATATCTATATTTGCTAAATATAAAGATTTATGAAGTGAATCATCTAATGAAAAAACAGATTTAAATTTAAAATCTTTTAACATTTAAAGTGTACCCTTTGTCAAGGACAATTTAAAAAAAGGTATTTCTAAGAAACAA
>ERZ857965.3200-NODE-3200-length-12590-cov-2.263103_pt1 | contig 12590 bp, 11 predicted proteins | sample MGYA00519758_ERZ857965 | MGnify/ENA primary metagenome ERZ857965 (study PRJEB31778, sample SAMEA3449381) | human gut metagenome | biome: human gut; feature: human-associated habitat; material: faeces | place: United Kingdom | collected 2010/2012 ...
TGCTGACGTAAAGTATAAAATCAGAAAAGCCACACCGCCCTGAGCCTCAAAATCCCGCATAAACACCACCTGATGCTCATGGATATTCTGTATCGGAAAATTGGATGTCCGGCATTCCTTGGCATCAAAGCAGACCGGAATACCTTGTACTGCACCGATATAATCCACCGTACTACGATGTTCAAAATAGGCCAGGGTAATCCTTCTTGTTTCCTGATCCATTCTCACCGGCGTGATTGGCGTCGGAATCTTCTGGATCAATGCCAGATGCTGTTCTCTGTATTTTTCATTGGTTCGGTTGATCAGCTCTTCAAGGAGAGAACCTCGAAGTCCTCTGGAATTCCAGGTTGCCATCAGGACATCCACTCCTTCTTAAAGCAGATTCCCTCTCCCATCATCACCCGTACAAAGTCCTTAGGAAGCGGTGCGGTAAATATTTTCCCGGACAAATTATCAAAAGGTGACTGACATTCCGGCATTTTAAGGATAGCCGCATGCAGCAGCTGACGTTTGATACCGTATTCCTTTTTAAAAGCCATATTCATCTCCGGGCTGCCATATTTATAATCACCAATGATCGGATATCCAACGCTTGCCAGATGGGCGCGGATCTGATGAGTCCGGCCTGTAATCAGAAAAACCTTCAGCAGTGTACAGTTTTTTCCCTCTGCCAGCGGTTCATATTCCGTTTCAATATAATCCGCCTGATGTCTGGCTTCTTTTGTGATGGTTACCTGATTGGAAGCCTCATCTTTGTGCAGATATCCATGAAGTCTGACCTTCTCAGTAACTTTCCCTGCGACAATACAGAAATAGTATTTGTGAATGGTACGATCACGAAAGCCCTCTGACAGGAACTGCAAAGCTGCCAGTGTCTTGCCGCCGGTGATCAGTCCGCTTGTGTTGCGGTCTAGTCGATTACAGACCGACGGGTGAAAGGTCTGAAGCATCTCTTTCGTGAGCTGTCCGCTCTCCAAGAGCCACCCGATCATCATTTCATTGATGGACACATCCTCCGGTGCCGCTTTCTGTGACAGCACCCCCGGTGCCTTGTTCATAATAATAATCTGATTATCTTCATAAATAATCTCTGGTTTCGGCAATCGTTTTGCCGACATATTCTCTACGACACCTTTAAATTTATCAAAAGTTTCATCAGACAGCCAGAATGTGACTGTATCCCCAACATTCAACTTTTCGCTGCCGTCTGCCTTTTTGTCATTTAATGTAATGTTTTTCTTTCGAAGCATCTTGTAAATAAAACTTTTCGGTGCTTCACTGAGGGTTTTCCCCAGATATTTATCCAGTCGCTGGCCGCTTTCATTCGTGCCGACGATGAGCTTTTTCACTCTGTGACCCCTTCTTTCTATTAGTAGATGTGTTTCTTGATATACTTTCAGTTGTGCGCTTCCTGCTATTATTCCTGCTATTGTTCCTGCTATTGTTCCTGCTGCTGAACTTGCCATTTCGTGAGCTATTGTTCTTTGCATTGTTTGTTCTTACATTGCGGTTCTGTGCCGGTGCTTTGCCGTATCCGTGCTGCATCGGTCTAGGCGGTATCAGACAACGACTGTCAAAACCGATTAAATCTTCTCTTCCCGCCTTGATCAGCGCCTCTTTTACTAACTGATAATTCTTCGGATCCCGATACTGGATCAGGGCTCGCTGCATATCTTTCTCATGAGGATCCTTCGGCACGTAAACCGGTGTCATGGTCCGTGGATCAAGCCCTGTATAGTACATACAGGTCGATAAAGTGGACGGTGTCGGATAGAAGTCCTGCACCTGTTCCGGCATATACCCAAGATCCCGGATATATTCAGCCAGAGTGACGGCATCCTTCAATTCAGATCCCGGATGAGAAGACATAAGATACGGCACCAGATACTGATCCATACCAAGACGCTGGTTCATCTTCTTATACTGTTTTGTAAAATCCACATATACTTCATGATGCGGTTTGCCCATCTTGTCAAGCACCGCGTCACTGACATGTTCCGGCGCCACTTTCAGCTGACCGCTGATATGATACTGACACAATTCTTTCAGGAATGTTTTGTCCTTATCTGCCAGCAGATAATCAAAACGAATACCGGAGCGGATAAAAACCTTCTTAATTCCCGGCAATGCCCGGAGCTTGCGCAGAAGTGTCACATAATCCTTATGATCTGCCTGCAACTGGGAACACGGTTTCGGGAACAGGCACTGCTTATTCGGACAGGCGCCGCGTTTTAACTGATGTTTACAGGCAGGATGCCTGAAATTGGCCGTTGGTCCGCCCACATCGTGGATATAGCCCTTAAAATCTTTGCGTTTCGTCAAAGCTGCTGCTTCTTTTACAATGGATTCATGACTTCTGGTCTGTATGATCCTTCCCTGATGGAAGGTCAGGGCACAGAAACTGCATCCGCCGAAGCAGCCCCGATTGCTCACCAGACTGAATTTAATTTCCTCAATAGCCGGCACGCCGCCGAGGGCTTTATAAGACGGATGATAATCTCTCACATAAGGCAGGTCATAGACATCGTCCATTTCCTGCTCGCTTAAAGGTTTGGCCGGCGGATTCTGGATCACGTACATACGTGCTCCGTACTTTTCAATCATTCGCTTGCCGGAAAATGGGTCTGTATTCTGATACTGGATATAAAAGCTTTCGGCATATTTGCGCTTATCAGCGGCAATTTCATCAAATGTCGGCAGCATAATAGCTTCTTCACCAAAATCTTCGGCCTTTTTACTCTTGAAAACAGAACCGGCAATCCATGTGATATCCGAGGCTTCAATGCCTCCATCCAGTGCATCCGCCACTTCAACGATTGAACGTTCACCCATACCATACAACAATAAATCTGCTGATGACTCAATAAGCAGGGATCTTCGGATTTTGTTGGACCAGTAGTCATAATGCCCCAGTCTTCGAAGGCTGGCTTCAATACCGCCCACAATAATCGGTTTCTCCGGGCATGCACGACGGATCATATTACCATAGACAACCGCCGCATAGTCCGGTCTTTTGCCGTAAACGCCCCCCGGCGTAAAGGCGTCCTGATGACGCCTTTTCTTTGAAACCGTATAATGATTCACCATGGAATCCATATTGCCGGCACTGACAAGAAATCCCAGTCTCGGCACACCAAGTGCCATCACTGACTGGTCATTTTTCCAGTCCGGCTGTGAAATAATACCCACTTTATAGCCATGGGCCTCCAGCACACGGCTGATAATAGCTGGCCCGAAAGAAGGATGGTCCACATAGGCATCGCCAATGACGTAGACAAAATCCAGTTCATCCCAGCCGCGCTTTTTCATGTCATCCCGGCTGATCGGAAGAAATTCTCTCATCATGCCAGAACCTCTACTTTATTATTAAAAATATCCTCAAAGGAATTGATGTAATAATGGGCCAGCTTCTTCTTTTCCTCTATCTGATAATCAGAAAAATCATCCTGTACAGCGCATACCGCCATGCCTGCAGAAAGTCCGGCCTGAATGCCCTCCGGAATATCCTCAAATACAAGACAATTCTTTGGATTCACACCAAGACGTCTGGCTGCCTCCTGATAAACAAAAGGATCCGGCTTGCCTTTTACCACATCTTCACCTGTCATGATCACTCTAAAATAATGCTCAATATCCTGGGCATGCAGGGCTGTCATGGCAAGCTTCCTTGTATTGCTGGTTGCAACTGCCATGGGCAGTTCTTTCTCTTCAATGAGTGACAACCACTTTTCGGCTCCCGGCTTCATCTGAATTTCATGTCTGTACTGCGCAAAAGCCAGTTCATTCCATTCCGCCAGCATTTTTTCAGGCGGATCATCAATGCCGATCTCATTTTTGAAATAATCAGCAGCCTGCAAAATACTAAGCCCCGCCAGTTTGCGCTGCAAATCCTCTGACATCGGTTTTCCGTGTCTTGTCAGATAAATTCTGTCCACTTCTTCCCAGACCCCCATGGAATCAATCAATGTACCGTCCACATCAAAAATAACGGCTTCTTTTCCCTCCAGGAGTCTCTCTATATCATTCTTCATCATTCGTATGTCCTTTCGATTCTTTTAATGCCTGCACTTCATCTTCTGTCAGCTCACGATATTCACCCAGAGCCAATGTCTCATCCAGTCTCAGACTTCCCATGGACAGTCGCTTCAAATAGACCACTTTCTTGTCTACGGCCTCGAACATCCTCTTAATCTGATGAAATTTGCCTTCACGAATGGTAATCTCAACCTCCGATTCAGGCCCGGAAGATAAAATATTCAATTTGGCAGGCATCGCCCTCCAGGCACCGTCTTCATCATCGATCTCCAGCCCTTTGGCAAATAACGCTGCATCTTCCGCTGTTACCTGCCCTTCAATCCTCGCACGGTAAACCTTATCCACATGCTTTTTAGGTGACAAAAGCTGATGGGCCAGATCTCCGTCATTGGTGATCAATAAGAGGCCTTCGGTATCCTTATCCAGACGCCCCACCGGGAACAAATCCTTTCTGGACTTATCCGTGATCAGATCCAGCACTGTCTTCTGCTTTGGATCATTGGTGGCTGAAATAACCCCCGCCGGCTTGTTAAGCATATAATAAACCAGCGTCTGATAAACAACAGGCTCTCCCCGGCATACCAGATCATCCTTTTCAATGTCTACTTTATATTCAGGCTTTCTGATGACTTCGCCATTCACCGTCACCAGTCCTTTTTTGATCAGATTCTTCACTTCACTGCGGGTCCCCACAGACATATCCGCCAGGTACTTGTCCAATCTGAAACTTGTCTTCATATATACCTCCCAAGCTGCTCTTCCGATGCGGAACCCAGCTTCATAAAAACTTCCGGGCTGCTTATCTAATTCAAAACTTTCCGCATAAGTACATCTTAAACAAGACGCCAGCCGGATGGGTATTTGTTCTTCAACGTACCATTGGAAACTTTACCCCAGCCCAGGGCAAATTCATCCACGCAGATCAGATACCAGCCGTTCTTCAGATTCGGATCCACCTGCAGTGTCTCGCATTTCAAATAGCGCACCACTTCTTCGCTGTCTCCCGGATAAGCGATCACTTTGTCGCAGATATCCGGTGTCAGGCCCCTGGCAAAGGCACCACTTGGTTCAAAACGCTTCTTCTTGAGTTCTCCTAAAAACCATCCGCTTCGCATAATATGCAGCCCCTTCAGCTCCGGCATTCCCTCCGGAATATACTGCACATAACCATTCTGCACAAGCAGACGTTTCTTGTCAAAAGAATAATGAATGCCCTCTGTCTCCAAAAACTGGAAAAAGCTCTCCATCTCCGCCGGCAGTTTTGGAACGGATGCCACAGTCACTTTGCCGCCCATCGGCTCACTGTCCGCATCACGGCAAAGCACAGCTGCAAAATGGCCCTCACCCTCCAGATGATGCGGCCAGAGACGCCTTGTCTTTGTAAGTTCAGGATTGCCGTCTGCCCATTCCGGATGACCATGATCAATACAATGACAGCCACATAAATCCTTATCATCGTCTACTTCCACCAGATGGAAATCCGGATGTTCCTGCAAAAACCACGCAATACTGCCCTCATCCTCTTCCGGTGAAAAAGTACATGTAGAATATATTAATTTGCCGCCCGGACGGACCATTTTGGCACCATAGGTCAGAATCTCCATCTGAAGCTTATGGTATTCCTCCGGTCCCATTCTCAGCCAGCTCTCAGTCATAGAAGGTTCCTTGTGGAACATGCCTTCACCGGAACACGGTGCATCAATCAATACTTTATCAAAGAATTCCGGGAAATATCTGGATAATTTCTCCGGATACTCACTGACAACAATACTGTTGATAATGCCAAAGCCCTCCAGATTGCGCAGAAGTGCCTTGGCTCTGGACTTGCTGATATCGTTGGATATCAGCAGGCCCTCACCCTTTAAGGCTGCACCAATGGCCGTACTCTTGCCTCCCGGTGCCGCACACATATCCAGAATCTTCTCCCCAGGCTGTGCATTCACAAGCTTTGCCGGCAGCATGGCGCTGGCCTCCTGAATATAATAAAGACCTCCCTGATAATAAGGATGTTTTGAAAATTGCTTCTTATTCTCAAGATAAAATCCTGTCTCATTCCATGGTACCTGCTTCAAATCCACACCCATCCGCTGAAGCAGTTCCTGGGGTTTTGTTTTCCATGTATTAATTCTTAATCCGTTATGGAAAGGCAGATCATAGCTCTTCAAAAATTCCGCATATTCTTCATCACCAAGCATCTGCTGCATTCTTTCCTGAAACTTCTCCGGAAATTGTATCATTGTATTCCTCCAGTTCACTTTCTATCTTATCATTTTACTCATCTGCTATTGTAATCTCTAATTTTTTTGACTCCTATTAGCCACTTTGCTTTTATCATTTTCTTTTATCAAAAAAATTTTCCGAAAATATCCTAATCCGGCCGCCTACAACTCGGCACCTGTATCCTCCAAAAGCGGACCGTTGTCTGCTGCATAAGTCGCCAGTTCATCACAGCGCTCATTCTGCGGATGACCTGCATGGCCTTTCACCCAGACAAATTTTACTGCATGGGGTGCCTTTGCCTGAAGAAGCCGCTTCCAGAGATCCACGTTCTTTACCGACTCGTTTTTGCCCCGCTTCCATCCCTTTCTCACCCAGCCATCTACCCAGTGCTGGTTAAAAGCATCCACCACATACTTGGAATCCGAGTAAAGGGTCACATTGCACGGGCGGTTCAATGCCTCCAGGGCTGTGATCACGCCAAGAAGCTCCATCCGGTTATTGGTCGTTCTGCGGTATCCCGCCGATAACTCCTTCACATGCAGCTGATTCTTTGGATCAATATATTCAAGAACAGCCCCGTATCCACCGGGTCCCGGGTTGCCTCTGGCTGCACCATCTGTATAAATCGTCACGTTCATATTTTATGTTCTCCTTTATTATTAAGTTTTAAGTCCTTTTGATTGCCTGTATCTAGTACATCGATAACACCTTCTATCAAGCGTTTCTTTTAGCAATCCCTTCGCTTGCATCCATTTTCCTGTCAGTCTTATCCCGACAGATTTACTACCGCTCATTTTAACATAAAAACGGCGGCAAAAAAAGCCCGCCGTGCAAATCTCACGATTTTTTGCATCGGCGGACAATAGCCTGCACCAGAAAGGCCAGTAAAGTTCCCGTCACCACTCCGGCAAAATCAATCCATACATCTGTCACCTGAGAAGATCGTCCCAGTGAAAAAAGCTGGATTGTCTCATCGGTAAGAGCTGTCATCAAACCGGCCAGCAGGGGCCACCCGAGAAACCGCAGCGGCCGCATAGTATAACCCTTTACCACAGATAATAACAATATACCCTCAATAGCAAACTCTGTAAAATGGGCTGTCTTGCGGACGATAAACTCCGTAAGGGCCGCCCCTTCACTGCCAAGAATACGTCTAAGCAATGCCAATACCGTTCCACTCTTTAACGTGGATGCATTTGCATTATCCATGGAATTGCTGAAAATGAAGGCAACCCAGAGGATGAGAAGGAGAGCTGTGATGATTCTGTAGGTTGTTTTGTGATTTTGATTCGTATGCATTGTTTTAGTTTCCTTTTTTAGTATCTATATTTATTTCCATTTTGTGCAACAGCCTGCTGCACAAATTCTCTCTTTGAATATATTTCAGCAACTTTTTCTATGAATTTATCGCTTCTCTCTATTATACCATCTATCTCTCATTCAGCAATACGCAAAAAAATGCCGAAAACCACCTGCCTTTCTGCGATTTTCGACATTTTTGACTTTGATCTTAATTATCTGCACAGCCTTACAGCCATCCACAGACCAAACAGCTCGGCAATCTGTTATATAATAATAAAAATCACACTGCCATTGCCGTCGTTGACAATCTTCTGAATGGCCTCCTGCATCTTAACCTGACTATTCTCCGACATCCGGGTAACCTTCGTCTGGATGCCTTCCTCCACCAGCTGTCCCACAGTTTTGCCGAAAATCAATGTATCCCAGATGGCTTTCGGATCCTGTTCCTGACTATTGTTCATGGAGGTGATCAATTCTTCTGCCTGGGCCTGATCACCCACAATCGGCGCGATCTCCGTCTCAATTCCGGCTTTGATCATGTGAATCGAAGGTGCCTTTGCCTTAATCTTAAAACCATAACGGTTGCCATGTTTAATGAGCACCGGAGGTTCCAGAAGCACCTCCGCTTTCTCCGGTGCCACCACGCCATATCCTTTGGCTCTGGCAGATTCCACCGCCTGAGATACCGCTGAATATGCTGTCTGATTTTCCGACAATTGGCGAAGAATCCTGTAAAAAGCGTAGTCTCCCTTCACCGGCATTCCCATCCACTCTGACAGCAGCTCGTAATAATATTTCTGATCGACCTCCAGATGAAAGATGACTTTCCCGTCGCTCATACTCACCGTTTCAATAAAGCATTTCTTTATGTATGGGCAGGTCAGCTTCTCCTGCATCGGACGCACATCCTTCAGATGGCGAACATTCATCAGATATTCTCTGGCTGTATCTGCCACTGCCGTCTTGACTTCCCCCTCCTCCGGCAAAAGATCAAACCATTTCGGTGTATAAAAATCAATCTGGGATACCGGAAACTCCAAAAGCATCGTTGCCATAATATTCTGGATATCTTCCTGCTTCAGCTGATCGCAGTTAAAAGGAAGACATTTGATATCGTATTTTTCTTCCTTCCTGCGGCACAATTCCTGGGTTTCCATGGCATAAGGCCGGGTTGTATTCACCACCACAATAAATGGCTTGCCGATTTGTTTCAGCTCACCTACAGCCATCTCCTCTGCCGCCGCAAAACTTTCCCCGGCAATCTCACCGAAACTGCCGTCCGTTGTAATTACAAGCCCGATAGTAGAATGATCCCGGATTACTTTCTGAGTGCCGATATGCGCTGCCTTTGTAAAAGGAATCGGATCCTCATACCACGGCGTCTTAACCATCCGGTCCTTATCATCCTCCATATGTCCCGATGCCCCATCCACCATAAAGCCAACACAGTCGATCAGTCGTATCTTAACCTGGATATCATCGGAAATATGAACCGAAACCGCTTCTTTCGGAATAAATTTCGGTTCCGTCGTCATAATCGTTCGCCCTGCCGCACTCTGAGGCAGTTCATCCCTAGCCTGTTCCCGTTCATGAACATTATCAATTCCCGGAAGCACCATCAGATCCATAAAACGTTTGATAAAAGTGGATTTTCCTGTACGTACAGGCCCTACAACGCCAATATAGATCTCGCCGCCCGTTCGCATCTGAATATCTCTATATACACGCAATTCATCCATAAAAATACCCCTTCCATAAGTATATTACAATCATTCCATATACTATATGAAAGAGGTATAACTCTTAGACGTATGAATTATCTCTATCAGAAAATACTTTCTCTCCTGAGCAGCAGACAATTTAAGGAACATATTCTTCTATAAATTCTAATGTTTAAAAGCTTCCGTCCCTATATCATCTGGTATTGTTAAATTGACAGGCAGTCTATCGCCTTCATGCAGATACAGTTTATATTTTACACCACTTCGCTGAACAATCTTATAAGCATTCTCCCCGATCGGCTCAACCCTTGCAATTTCACGCCACATATCGAAATGTGTGATATCCGAAACACCGTTTGTATAGATTTTCTGAACGGTCATCTTGTTTTCGGTAAGTGTACCGGTCTTATCAGAGCAAATGATATTGACGCACCCAATCGTCTCACAGGCGATCATCTTCTTCACCAGTGCGTTTTCTCTGGACATCTTGATAATATTCAGTGCCAGTGAAACAGCTACGATCGTCGGAAGTCCTTCCGGAACAGCCGCAACGATCAGGACTATACTTGTAATAAACGCATCTGATACAGTATCCAGATTTAACTGTCCGTTCATCACAAACTGGATCACTTCGATGGCAAAAACGATGGCTGCTGCCGAAGTACCGAGTACCGTAATCTGTTTTCCGAGCTTGTCGAGTTTTTCCTGAAGCGGAGTCGTTGTTTTCTCAATTGAGGAAAGTTCCTGTGCTATCTGACCAAACTCGGTATTATTACCGACACCTGTAACCAGCATCTGACCGTTTCCTGCAGATACGAAACAGCCTGAATACAGCATATTTGCACGCTCGGCAACCGGTGTCGTCTCCTGACAGACAACTCCGGAGTCTTTGTTTACAGGAAGACTTTCTCCGGTAAGTGCAGATTCGTCAACCGTCAGTTCATTGCTTTCCAGAAGTCGTCCATCTGCAACGATCTTGTCACCGGTCTCAACCATGACAATATCACCAACTACAATTTCTTTCTGAGTGACTAGCTGTGGTTCTCCGTTACGGATGACCTTAATCAGTGTGTCCTCGTTGATTTTATTTAATGCTTCAAATGCTTTGGCACTCTTTCCTTCTGTGATGATCGTAATCACTACCGAAAGTGCGATGGCTGCAAAGATTCCGACACACTCAAGGAAGTTGTATTCTCCACCTGTGAAATAGCGGGTGATGTTGACTACCAGTGTAATGATTGCAGCAAAAATCAGCATGACCAGCATTGGTTCGGTGGATGCATCCCAGATTCTTTTTGCCAGAGACTCATGGTTCTGACGCATAAAAGAGTTGGTGCCATAGGTGCTGCGGGATTTTTCTACCTGTTCCGGTGTCAGACCTTTTTCACTGTCTGTTCCGGTCTTTGCAAGAATTTCTTCCCGAGACATCATAAATGCATCTTTCATTATTCTCCTCCTGTTTTTATTTGAGAGATCAGATGGCTTTCTTTATTCCATAAAAAAACGAGACTTCATGTACAGCAAACTAAACGTTACTTAACAGTAACTTTGCCATACATGAGTCTCGTTATTTAAGACAAGCCAGACCGCACGGTCAGGATGTTGACTTGCCACGCTATGCGCCACTACTCCCTCATATAGTATATATGATTAATTCTTGTTGATTTAATCATATAGATATTCTGTTAGTCAAGTGAAACATCATCAAAATCGACATTTTTTATCTACATCAGTCAAAAAATTCAATTCCTATCAGTGTCAGTCCGTGTGCCGGCGCGGTCGGTCCGGATACAGAACGGTCGCAGGCATCGAGGATCTTTTTCACACGTTCCGGCGGATACTGTCCGTTTCCGACCTGAATCAGTGTTCCGGCAATGATGCGAACCATATTGTAAAGAAATCCCTCTCCCTTTACACGAATCGTCACAATGTCACCGTCTCTCCACACATCAATTCCTGTAATGGTACGGACTGTGGATTTTACCTGCGCACCTGTTCCACAGAAACTTGCAAAATCATGTCGTCCGATCAGATAAGAGGTTGCTTCCCGCATCTTATCTACATCAAGTGTATAATGATAAAAATAAGAATACAAACGCTCTGTCGGCACCGGGAATTTACGGTTCAGTATCCGGTATTCATATGTTTTTTCACTGTCGCAGTATCTCGGATGAAAATCCGGTTCCACTTCTTCTGATAACTGAATACGGATATCTTCCGGCAGTCTCTGATTCAGTGCATAGGAAATCTTTTCTCCCGGAATGCGTGTATTCGTATCAAACACAGCTACGTTTCCGAGTGCATGGACACCCGCGTCGGTACGGCTTGCACCCATGATCTCAATTTTTTCTCCGAGAAGGTCAGAAAGTGTATCATTAAGCACACCCTGAATCGTGATTCCGTTTGGCTGAATCTGCCATCCACTGTAATTCGTTCCGTCATAGGCAACTACAAGTCCAACTCTTTTCATCTTATCCTCCATTTATGGTAAAAATGGCTCCCGCCTTTTACAGCAAGAACCATCCTTATTTATAAACCGGCCACACGAAATCCGATCGCTACTGCAAGATATGCAAACAGGATCAGGTATGCAATATGGTCTCGTTTCTTATATTTCAGCGGTTTCATCTGGGTACGGTCATCGCCCCCGTGATAACACCGTGCTTCCATCGCCATTGCAAGATCATTCGCACGGCGGAAAGCAGAAATAAACAGCGGCACCAGAAGCGGTACCATGTTTTTTACTTTCTGGATCAGATTTCCGTTTTCAAAATCTGCGCCTCGCGCGATCTGTGCTTTCATGATCTTGTCCGTTTCTTCGAGAAGAATAGGAATAAAACGAAGTGCAATCGACATCATCATTGCGATCTCATGTACCGGAACATGGATCTTATTCAGTGGACGAAGGCTTTTTTCCAGTCCGTCGGTCAGCTGATTCGGGGTAGTCGTCAGTGTCATAAGTGAAGAGCCGATTACCAGATAGATCAGTCGTATTGCCATGCGGACTGCCATTGAAATACCTTCTTTTGTGATCTTGAAAATTCCAAGCGTAACGATCGCCTCACCCGGTGTCAGAAGAACACCATCGTGATCAGCAGGATCATAAAGATTGCTTTCAGTCCCTTGAAGATAAACTTCACCGGAACTGTGGAAATCAATATCATTCCTGCCAGAAATACGGTCGCTACCGCATATCCGACTACAGTATGAAATAAAAATACTGATATAATAAAAATCAGTGTACCGGCAAGTTTTGTTCGTGGATCCAGCTTATGGATCGGGGACTTTGCCGGATAATACTGTCCGATTGTA
>ERZ857965.3202-NODE-3202-length-12582-cov-33.837551_pt1 | contig 12582 bp, 6 predicted proteins | sample MGYA00519758_ERZ857965 | MGnify/ENA primary metagenome ERZ857965 (study PRJEB31778, sample SAMEA3449381) | human gut metagenome | biome: human gut; feature: human-associated habitat; material: faeces | place: United Kingdom | collected 2010/2012 ...
CCGCACCTCGCTCGCCGTATCGGCACTTAGAATTATGCGGTATTGCCCTAAAACAAAATGGATGCCTCCCTCCACATTCAGAGAAGCATCCATGATGGATTCTTAATGATTCGATTTTTACCCGTGTCCAGAAAACCAGATACATATCCGTACGGGACGGCAGCTTTGCTTTTATTGGTTTGCTCTTTTTATAAAAAACTATGATTACAGCGGCATATAGTCAAAATCAATGCGGCCAAGGGCAACGTTGGCACCGGCCACCTGCACTTTGACGGGGTCGCCCAGCATCCAGCGTTTTCCGGTCAGCGGGTCCAGAATGCTGACGCCCTCCACCACAGTGGCTTCGCCCTTGCAGAGCTGTGCGGCAGGCACAAAGCCCTCTACGGTGTTTTCCAGCGCCACAAAAATACCGCGCGGTGTTACACCTGCCACGGTGCCGGTGTAGACTTCGCCCAGGTGGTTGTGCATATACTCGGCCTTGTACAGGTCCTCCACATCGCGCTCAATGCGCACGGCGGAAACTTCCTGGCGGCTGGACTGCTCGCTGGCGTGGGTGGCAAAACCGGTATAATCCTTGATGAGCTCCTGCTCCGGCTTGCCCACCAGCATATCCGTCAGGATGCGATGGATGGCAAGGTCCGGGTAACGGCGAATGGGGCTGGTAAAGTGGGCATAGTCTGCCAGCACCAGGCCGTAATGGCCTTTCGGCTCCGGAGAGTAGCGAGCTTTCTGCATGCTGCGCAGGATACCGGTGTGGACCGGGATCTGGATGGGCTGGCCGCGGGTTTCGTCCAGAATGGCAGAAAGCTCCAGCTGGGTGGGCACTTCCCCGGCAAAGTGGACGTTCAGGCCACAGGCTTTCAGGGTGTTGCTCAGCTTTTCCATGCGCTCGGCATCGGGGGCTTCATGGATACGGTACACAAACGGCACATGATGGGTACGGCCCGCATTGGCAGCGCACTGGTTGGCCAGCAGCATGAACTCTTCGATCATGCACTCCGACACACCGCGGGTGCGCTTGACGATATCCACGCAGCGGCCTTCCTCGTCCATGACCAACTTGGCTTCGTCGGATTCGATGTCCATCGCGCCGCGTGCTTTGCGCAGAGCCAGGCGCTTTTCGTACAGCTCGGTCATCGCGGGCAGCTGAGCCATAACGTCTTTATATTTCGTCACCAGAGCCGGATCATTGGAGCCGTCCAACAGAGCGTTAATTTCTTTATAAACGCCCTTGACACGGCTGCGGATGACGCTCTTGACGAACTGATAGCTATGGATATTGCCGCTTTCATCCAGCTGCATCAGGCAGGAGAACGCCAGGCGCTCCTCCCCTTCATTGAGGCTGCAGATGCCGTTGGAAAGCTGGGTGGGCAGCATGGGGATGACTTTATCCGCGTAATAGATGGAAGTTGCGCGCTCATAAGCTTCCTTATCCAGCGCGGTGTCCGGGCGGACATAGTGGCTGACATCCGCAATATGAACGCCCAGCTCATAGCCGCCGTTCTGGGTCTTCATCAGGCTGATGGCGTCGTCGATATCCTTGGTCTCGGCAGAGTCGATGGTAAAGATCGGCAGACCGCGCAGGTCGGCGCGGTGGGCAGCTTCGGCGGGGTCGATGAGAGCGTTATCATATGCGTGAGCTTCGGCCAATACCTCCTCCGGGAATTCCTGGCGGACATCACGGCCATACAGCACAGCCTTGGCGCACTCTGCTGCGCGGTCGGAAGTGCCGAAGCGCTCGGCAACAGCGCAGCGGTGGTCCATATGGCGCTGGCCGCGGTTGGTCAGGATAGCACCGACCTTATCCCCCAGCTGTGCGCCGTTGACGCCTTTTTTATCCAGCACAATGCGCACATCACGGCAGCCGTCCGGCTCCACGGCAAGGCGGCCGTCCTCAGTCAGCACAATGGTACCGGCAAAGGTGTTGTGCGGGGTGGTCACCTCCACCACTTCACCCTCGGCGCTGCCCTCCACACGGGGGTGGTCGAACAGTTTGATGATGATTTTATCCTGCGGCATAGCACCATGCAGGGCGCGGCCGGGAATAAAGATATCGCCGGTGCCGTCATCGCGGGACGCAAAGCCGAAGCGGGCCGCCAGCTTGACCAGTGTGCAGGGAATGCCAGCGGGGGCATCGGTATTTTCCATCACGGCAAAGCCCGGAACATAGGTACCGTTGCGGGCGGACAGCATACCGGTAGCTACCATGCCGGTTACGGTGTTGCGCAGGCGGGAATTATCCACCTGCAAAGCATTCTGCAGTTCACGCAGGGTCTGGGGGCGGTGCTTGCACGCCGCAAGAATATTTTTCTGTAATGGTGTCATGTTTTCTCCTTTGGGTTGGGCACAGGCAGCGGCCCATGCCTTTGTTTTTACTCCTCGTTTACGTCACCCTGCCACCCGGCAGGGTCCTTCCATAGCAGGCGTGGCCTTTGGTTTCGCGGCAGCACCTGCATCATTGTGACCTTTTTATTTTTCCCATAAAAAACGACCCGCGGTATTGGGCGGGTCGTTGACGGTTCCTGAACAAGGGAAAGCGGAACGCCAACAAAATTGGCCAGACCGTTCTCCTTTCATTCAATTACAAGCGGGCACTCAGCACACCAACCAGCAGCGTAGCTACAAAGAAAACAGCGCCGCAGATTTTGGTCACTTTGGCCAGCTTGGCATCCAGGCCACGCTCGCGGCCGGCAGCCATAAAGCTGTTATCACCCATAATGGCAGCAGACAGGCCCTGCCCTTTCTGGGTCTGGGACAAAGTGAACACAACGATCAGAACCGAAACAATGATCAGCACAACGCCGAACGCGATTTCATAAGCGGTCATGGATTAACAGCAACTCCTTTTCAGGCCACAGCCAAAATGGATGTTTCGGCCTGCCCTAACTCTCATACAGGTTATAATATAACATACCAAAAAGCAAAATGCAAGAACTTTACCCTGCCTTGTGCAGAAAAAGATTGCATTGCCTTTTTTTGCTCCTTACAGACTCATCTGCTCGGTCGTGTCCTCCTGGCGGAGCAGCGCGCCGGCTGCGGGCAGGGTGCGCACGCGGTAGCGGTGCGGGTCTTTCAGTTCCAGCCCCGCCGCCGGGCGCACTTTGGCGATTCGGGCGTTCTTTTTCAGCGTTACCATGTTGATACCGGCGGTATCGCGGGTAGCCTTTTCGGGAATCAGCGCACTGCCGACCAGGATCAAGCGTGGGCCACCGGTGCCGCCGCTGGTGAAGACGGCCAGCTCGGTCTCTTCCTCAATGTGCAGCATTGCGGCAAGTTCTTCCTTATCGCTATAGGCTTTCAGCAGCTTGCGGCGGTTCTGCTTGGTCATATAGCTGGCCAGCGGGATCTTTGCACACTTGCCGTTCTGGTAGAAGAACAGCATGTAACCATGGTAATCGACTGTGACCGTCATGAACAGCGGCACTTCGCCCTCTTCCATTTCCAGCTTGGAAGCGACATAATCACCCAGCACGCTGGCCTTGGTATCGGCAAATTCCGATGCGCGGGATTTGTACACCTGGGCATGGTTGGTAAAGAAGAGCAGCTCGGCGCTGTTGGTGGTCTCTTTGGTATAAACCACCTCGTCGCCGTCTTTCAGCTTCTGCTCGCCAGACATGCGCAGGCTCTGCGGGGTAATTTTTTTGAAGTAGCCTTCCCGCGTAAAGAACACCGTGACCGGGTAATCCGGGATCTCGTTCTGCTCATCGGCAGCAGAATCGTCCGGCAGGTCGTACAGAATTTCCGTTTTGCGGGGGCTGCCATACTTTTTGGCAACATCGCCCAGCTCGGTCATAATGATCTTGCGGATGCGGGCGGGGCGTTTGAGAACATCTTCCAAGTCTGCGATCGCCTTTTCCAGTTCCTCAATTTCCTCGGTGCGTTTGAGGATATACTCACGGTTGAGGTGGCGCAGCTTGATTTCCGCCACATACTCAGCCTGCACTTCGTCAATGCCAAAACCGATCATCAAGTTGGGCACAACCTCGGATTCTTCCGCAGTGTTGCGCACAATTTCAATTGCCTTATCAATATCCAGCAGGATAGCTTCCAGGCCGCGCAGCAGGTGCAGACGCTTTTGCTTGCCCTGCAGATCATAGTAGGTGCGGCGGCGCACGCATTCGGAGCGGAATGCGATCCACTCCAACAAAATCTGGCGCACGCCCAACACGCGGGGCTGGCCGCCGATCAGCACATTGAAGTTGCAGGCAAAACTGTCCTCCAGCGGGGTTGCCTTGAACAGACGCGCCATCAGCTTGTCCGGGTCCTGGCCGCGCTTGAGGTCGATGGTCAGCTTCAAGCCGTTCAGGTCGGTTTCATCACGCATATCGCTGATCTCACGGATCTTGCCCAGTTTGACCAGCTCGGTGATCTTATCCATGATGGCTTCCACCGTTGTGGTCGGCGGAATGCGGGTGATGTCAATGCAGTTGTTCTCTTTATCGTAAGCCCACTGGGCGCGCACGCGGATGCTGCCGCGGCCTTTTTCCAGCACATTCTGCATCTCGGCGGCATCATACAGGATGGAACCGCCGCCGACAAAATCCGGCGCGGGCATCAGCTGGGCCAGGTCCGCCTGGTCGTCTTTCATCAGGGCGATGGTTGCATTGCAGAGCTCCACCAGGTTGAAGGAACAGATGTTGGACGCCATACCGACCGCAATGCCCAGTGTGTTGTTGGCCAGAATGGTCGGGAAGGTGACCGGCAGCATCGTCGGTTCGGTGGTGGTGCCGTCATAGTTAGGCACAAAATCCACAGTATCCTTGTCGATATCGCGGAACAGCTCTTCACACACGGGTTCCAGCTTTGCCTCGGTGTAACGAGCGGCGGCGTAAGCCATATCGCGGCTGTACGCCTTGCCAAAGTTACCCTTGGAGTCCACAAAGGGCACCAGCAGGCTTTCGTTGGAACGGCCCATACGCACCATGGTGTCGTAAATGGCGGCATCGCCGTGGGGGTTCAGGTGCATGGTGCTGCCCACGATGTTGGCGCTTTTGGTGCGGGCGCCTTTCAGCAGGCCCATGCCGTACATGGTATACAGCAGTTTGCGGTGGGCGGGCTTGAAGCCGTCAATTTCCGGCAGCGCGCGGGAAACAATAACGCTCATGGCGTAAGGCATGTAGTTTGTTTCCAGCGTATCGGTAATGGGGCTTTCGATGACCTCACCGGCAGAGAGGATCTCGACGTTATCGCCCAGCTGCGGGCGGGCAGGGGCGGCTTTCTTTTTGATTGCTTTTTTTGCCATTTTGCTCTCTCCTCCCCTGATTAAGATACATCCAGATCGTCCAGATATTCAGCGCCGTGCTCCGCAATGTGCTCCTTACGGCCCTGCAGATTATCGCCCAGGAGCAGGTCAAACACCTCCGCCGTGCGCTGAACATCGGTGGGCAGAACTTTAATTAAGCGGCGGCTTTCGGGGCTCATGGTGGTCAGCCACATCATTTCGGGGTCGTTTTCGCCCAGACCTTTGGATCGCTGGATCGTAAACTTCTGGCCGTCGATCCGCTTCATGATATCGGCCTTTTCCGGCTCGGTATAGGCAAAGTAGGTCTTATTTTTGGTGTTGATCTCATACAGCGGGGATTCCGCGATATACACATACCCCTGATTGATGAGGGTGGGGGTCAGGCGGTAGAGCATCGTCAGCACCAAGGTGCGGATCTGATAACCGTCCACATCAGCATCGGTACAGATGACGATCTTGTTAAAGCGCAGGTTGTCCAGATTAAAGGTAGCCAGGTCCTTATTGTGGCTGCCGCCCAGCTCCACGCCGCAGCCCATCACGCGGATCAAGTCTGTGATAATGTCAGACTTGAAAATGCGGGCGTAATCGGCCTTCAGGCAGTTCAGGATCTTGCCGCGAATGGGCATGATAGCCTGGAACTCCGAATCGCGGCTCTGTTTGACCGCGCCCATAGCGGAATCGCCCTCCACGATGTACAGTTCGCGGCGGGTGGCATCCTTGGTGCGGCAGTCCACAAATTTCTGCACGCGGTTGGCCAGGTCCATCTGCTGGGTCATTGTTTTTTTGATGGACACACGCGCTTTTTCGGCGTGCTCGCGGCTTTGCTTATTGATTAGCACCTGCTTGCAGGCTTTTTCGGCTTCGTCCGGGTGCTCCACAAAGTAGACTTCCAGCTGGTGCTTGAGGAACTCCGTCATGGCCTGGGCCACAAACTTGTTTGTGATGGCCTTTTTGGTCTGGTTCTCGTAGCTGGTGCGGGTGGAGAAGCTGGAGGAAACCAGAATCAGGCAGTCCTGCACATCGTTGAAGGTGATGGAGCTTTCGTTTTTCTTGTACAGACCCTTATTTTTCAGCCAGTTGTTGATCTGGTTGACAAAGGCCAGGCGGACAGCGCGGTCCGGGCTGCCGCCGTGCTCCAGCCACGAAGAGTTGTGATAGTATTCCAGCGTTTGCACCGCGTTGGAAAAGCAGAACGCCACGTTCATTTTGACCTGATATTCCGGCTGATCATCACGGTCGCGGCCGATTGCGGAACCGGAGCAGAAATACACCGGGGTCAGGGTTCCCTCACCGGCGATCTCATTGGCATAGTCCTGAATGCCATGCTCATAGAAATATTCGATTTTTTCGGCACGTTCGCCCGTGCGGTCGTTGAACACGAGAGTCACACCGTCATTGACAACGGCCTGGCGGCGCAGCATATCCTTGAAGGTATCCGCCGGAACATTGATGTCGGTAAACACATCGGTGTCCGGTTTCCAGCGGATGACGGAGCCGGTGCGGCGGCCGGTGAACGGCTCTTTTTTCAGCCCGCCGACATTCTCACCTTTTTTGAAATCCAGGTGATAGTGCATGCCATCGCGGTAAATATCCGCAGTCATCCATTCGCTGGAATACTGGGTGGCGCAAAGGCCAAGGCCGTTCAGGCCAAGGGAGAAGTCATAGTTGCCGCTACCCTCGCCATATTTGCCTCCCGCGTACAGTTCGCAGAACACAAGATCCCAGTTCCAGCGTTCTTCAGCTTTATTGTAATCGACGGGGATACCGCGGCCAAAGTCCTCTACTTCCACAGAGTGATCCGGGTAAAGGGTAACGTTGATTTTGTTGCCGTGGCCGTCACGCGCTTCGTCGATGGAGTTGGATACGATCTCAAAAATGGAATGGGCACAGCCTTCCACACCGTCAGAGCCAAAGATAACGGCCGGGCGCTTGCGCACACGGTCTGCACCTTTTAAGCTCTTGATGCTTTCGTTGCCGTATTCTTCCTTCTTTTTTGCCATTCGGCAGTTCCCTCCCGTTTTTGGATGCAGGGAATCACGCTGCTGCGTACCCCTGTGCGCGCAGAATTTTGCTTTTTCAGGCGCGTAAAGATAATTAAACCACAGGTTGACAGGAATTGTCAAATCCAATTTTGCGTTTTTGCTGCACAAAGTTCCCTGTTGTGGTTATTTTTTGTCTGCTTTTTTGCGTTTGCGCGGCGGCTGGGCGGAGGCTTTTTCCTCTGCGGGCGCCGGGCGTCCCGGCTCTTCCGGCACGGGGGCCGGAGCTGTGCCCTGCAGTTTCCAGGCGCGCTCCAGCACGGGTTTCAGGTACTGGCCGGTGAAGGAGTTCGGGTTCTGGGCCACCTGTTCCGGCGTACCGGTTGCCACAATGGTACCGCCGCCGCTGCCGCCCTCCGGCCCCAGGTCGATGATATAGTCGGCACGCTTGATCACATCCAGGTTATGCTCGATCACGATCACGGTGTTGCCCGCATCGGCCAGCTTATCCAGCACCTTGACCAGGCGGTGCACATCGGCAATGTGCAGGCCGGTGGTAGGCTCGTCCAGAATATAGACGGTTTTGCCGGTATCGCGGCGGGCAAGCTCGTTGGCCAGCTTGACACGCTGGGCTTCGCCGCCGGAAAGTGTGGTGGCCGACTGGCCCAGCTGCACATAGCCAAGGCCGACTTCCTGCAGGGTTTGCAGTTTGCGCGCAATTTTGGGCTGGTTGGCAAAGAAATTGCAGGCTTCCTCCACCGTCATATCCAGCACATCGGAGATGTTTTTGTCTTTATATTTTACTTCCAGCGTTTCGCGGTTATAGCGCTTGCCCTTGCAGACATCGCAGGGGACGTAAATATCCGGCAGAAAGTGCATTTCGATCTGCACAATGCCGCCGCCCTCGCAGGCTTCGCAGCGGCCGCCCTTGACGTTGAAGCTGAACCGGCCGGGGCCGTAACCGCGCTGTTTGGCATCCTGGGTGTTGGAGAAGAGGGTGCGGATATCGCCGAACACACCGGTGTAGGTGGCCGGGTTGGAGCGCGGGGTGCGGCCAATGGGCGACTGGTCAATGCCGATGACCTTATCGATCCATTCCATCCCCTGAACTTCGTCACACTGGCCGGGGCGGCTGCGGGCGCCGTTGAGCGCTGCGGCCAGCGACTTATACAAAATTTCATTGACCAGCGTGGACTTGCCGGAACCGGAAACACCGGTCACGCAGATCATTTTGCCAAGGGGAAAATCCACGGTAATGTTTTGCAGGTTGTTTTCCCGCGCTTTGACCACCGTGAGCATTTTACCGTTACCGGAGCGGTGGGCGGTGGGAACTTCCACAAATTTGCGGCCGGAAAGATACTCGCCGGTCACACTGCGCGGGGCATTGCAGATGTCCTCCACACTGCCGGCGGCCACGATCTCACCGCCATGCACACCGGCACCGGGGCCGACATCCACAATATAGTCCGCCTGGCGCATGGTGTCCTCGTCGTGCTCTACTACAATCAGGGTGTTGCCCAGGTCGCGCAGGCGCTTCATGGTGGCAATCAGCTTATCGTTATCGCGCTGGTGCAGGCCGATGCTGGGTTCATCCAGCACATACAGCACGCCGGTCAGTGCGCTGCCGATCTGGGTCGCCAGACGGATGCGCTGGCTTTCGCCGCCGGAAAGGGACGATGCGCCGCGAGACAGGGTCAAGTACCCCAGACCCACGCTCTTCAAAAAGCCCAGACGCTCTTTGACCTCTTTGAAGATGGAGGCAGCGATGACTTCATCCCGCTCGGACACTTTTGCCGTCTGAATAAATTCCAGCTCCTCGTTCACGCTCATATCGCAGAACTGGGCAATGTTGATGCCGCCCACCGTGACGGCGAGGCTGGTGGGCTTCAGGCGTTGGCCGTGGCAGGTGGGGCACTCCTCGCTGCACATGACAAGGGCGATTTCCTCCTTGACCCACTCGCTGCCTGTTTCACGGAAGCGGCGCTCCAGGTTGGGGATAATGCCCTCAAACGTGTTCATATAGGTGCCAGAGCCAAACATATTCTCGCGCTGCATCTCGATTTTTTCAGTTCCGGTGCCATACAGGATGGCGTGCACGGCTTCTTTGCTCATCTCCTTGATGGGGGTATCCAGCGTAAAGCCATAGCGCTTGCCCAGCGCTTTGTAATACATTTCAGAGATGGATCCCTCCGCATAATACCAGCCGCTGGCCTTGATGGCACTTTCGCGGATGGACTTGTGCGGATCCGGAATCACGCGGGCCGGGTCCACCTTCATAAAGGTGCCCAGGCCGGTGCAGGTTTCACAGGCGCCAAAGGGATTGTTAAAGCTGAACATGCGGGGGGAAAGTTCGTCAATGGAAACACCGTGCTCCGGGCAGGCATAGTTCTGGCTGAACTCCATCGGTTCGCCGCCGATAACATCAATGATGACAAGGCCGCCGGTCAGGGCAACGGCAGTCTCAATAGAATCGGCCAGGCGGCCGCGCACCGTATCATTGATGGACAGGCGGTCCACGACGATTTCAACGGTATGCTTGATATTCTTTTCCAGCTTGATCTCTTCGTCCAGATCATACATGTTGCCGTCAATGCGCACGCGGGCGTAACCGCCGCGGCGGGCAGCGTCCAGCTCCTTGGCCTGGGTGCCTTTGCGGCCCCGCACAACAGGGGCCAGCACCTGGAAGCGGGTGCGTTCCGGCAGTTTAAGCACCTCGTCTACCATCTCGTCCACCGTTTGCTGGCTGATGACGCGTCCGCAGACCGGGCAATGCGGAACGCCGATGCGGGCATACATCAAACGGAGATAATCATAAATTTCCGTCACGGTGCCCACGGTGGAACGCGGGTTGTGGCTGGTGGTTTTCTGGTCAATGGAAACCGCCGGGGAAAGGCCGGTGATTTCGTCCACATCGGGCTTTTCCATCTGGCCTAGGAACATGCGGGCATAGCTGGAAAGGCTTTCCATATAGCGGCGCTGGCCGTCCGCAAAGATGGTATCAAAGGCCAGGCTGGACTTGCCGGAGCCGGAAAGGCCCGTCATAACAATCAGCTTGTTGCGCGGCAGAACCAGGTTGACGTTTTTCAGGTTATGCTCCCGCGCGCCCTTGATCGTAATGCGGTTGTTGGCATCAATTTGAATGTTGCTCACTTTTTATAGCTCCTTCTCCCCTTGCCCGTTTTGCGCTGTTTTTCAGCGGCGCGGCGGGTGCTGGTATCGGCGGTAGGGTCCTCCCCGCGCTGCAGCTTTTCAATCTCATCACGCAGGAATGCGGCGTGCTCAAACTGCAGCAGGCGGGCGGCTTCTTTCATCTCGCGGGTCAGGCGGGTAATGGTCTGTTCGCGTTCAGCGCGGCTCATACGGTGCTGGCGCATCTTTTTGTTTTCTTCGCTCATGCTGATTTCCAGCCCGCCGCCGATGGCTTTCACGATAGTTTTTGGTGTAATGCCGTGTTCTTTGTTGTAGGCATCCTGGATGGCACGGCGGCGCTCGGTTTCCATGATGGCGCGCTCCATGCTGGGAGTTACTTCATCGGCGTACATCAGCACCACGCCGTTTGCGTTGCGGGCCGCGCGGCCAATGGTCTGAATCAGGCTGGTTTCGCTGCGCAGGAAGCCCTCTTTGTCGGCATCCAGAATGGCGATCAGCGAAACTTCCGGCAGGTCCAGGCCCTCGCGCAGAAGGTTGATGCCGACAATCACATCAATGGCACCGGTGCGCAGGTCCTTGATGATCTCCATGCGCTCAAAGGTATCCACCTCGTGGTGCATATACTTGGTGTGCACGCCGTGTTCTTCCAGGTAGTCGGTCAGGTCCTCGGCCATTTTGACAGTCAGGGTGGTAACTAGGGCACGCTCGCCGCGGTCGATGCGCTGCAAAATTTCGCCCAGCAGATTCTCGATCTGGCCTTCCACTGGGCGCACCATGATGACGGGGTCCAGCAGACCGGTGGGGCGGATGACCTGCTCGGCCACGCGGCTGGAATGTTCCCGTTCATAGGGGCCAGGGGTAGCGCTGACAAAGATCGTCTGGCCGACCTTGGATTCAAATTCCTCAAATTTCAGCGGGCGGTTGTCAAACGCCGAGGGCAGGCGGAAGCCATATTCCACCAGCGTTTTTTTGCGGCTGTAGTCCCCGCCGAACATGCCGCGGACCTGCGGCAGCATCACATGGCTTTCATCCACCATCAGGATAAAATCTTTGGGGAAGTAGTCCAGCAGCGTGGTGGGGGTGGAGCCGGGGGCACGGCCGGACAGCACGGCAGAGTAGTTCTCGATGCCCTTGCACATGCCAACTTCCTGTAGCATCTCCATATCGTACTGGGTGCGCTGCTGGATGCGCTGGGCTTCCAGCAGTTTGCCCTCTGCAGTAAAGGCCTGCACCTGCTGTTCCATCTCGGTCTGGATCTTGGCGAGACCTTCTTTCATTTTTTCAGGGCCGACGATATAGTGGCTGGCGGGGAAAATGGCCACATGGCGCACAATATTTTTGCGCTCGCCGGTCAGGGGATCAAACTCGGAAATGCGGTCGATTTCATCGCCGAAGAATTCGACGCGGATGGCGTATTCATCATTATAGGCAAGGTGGATATCCACAATATCGCCGTGAACGCGGAACTTATTGCGGATAAAGTTCATATCATTGCGTTCATATTGCAGCTTGACCAGGCGGCGGCAGAGCTCGTCCCGCTCCATCTGCATACCGGGGCGCAGGCTGATGACCATGCTGCGGTAATCGATAGGGTCGCCCAAGGAATAAATGCAGGAAACCGACGCCACAATGATAACATTGCGCCGCTCCGACAGTGCCGCCGTGGCCGAATGGCGCAGGCGGTCGATCTCATCATTGATGGCGCTGTCTTTTTCAATATAGGTATCGGTGGAGGGGATGTAGGCTTCCGGCTGGTAATAGTCGTAATAGCTCACAAAATATTCCACCGCATCATCGGGGAAAAATCCGCGCATCTCGGTGCAGATCTGACTGGCCAAGGTTTTGTTTGGTTCCAGAATCAGTGTGGGGCGGTTGCACTGTGCAATGATATTGGCCATCGTAAAGGTTTTGCCGGAGCCGGTAACGCCCAGCAAAGTTTGACCTTTATCCCCTGCTTTCAGGCCCTGCACCAGCGCTTCAATAGCCTGGGGCTGGTCGCCAGTCGGTTTGAACGGTGCTTTGAGGTGGAACACCTCGGTTTGATTTTCCTGTTGCTCCGGCATAGCGGACCTCCCCTGCTGTTGGTCGTTCGTTTACAACTTAAGTTCGTCTTGTACAACTTACTGTTGTTTCATTATAGTATAGATCTTTTTAATTGTAAAGGCAATACCGCATAATTCTAAGTGCCGATACGGCGAGCGAGGTGCGGCA
>ERZ857965.3205-NODE-3205-length-12579-cov-3.091105_pt1 | contig 12579 bp, 9 predicted proteins | sample MGYA00519758_ERZ857965 | MGnify/ENA primary metagenome ERZ857965 (study PRJEB31778, sample SAMEA3449381) | human gut metagenome | biome: human gut; feature: human-associated habitat; material: faeces | place: United Kingdom | collected 2010/2012 ...
TTCCCATGCGTCCGCGGGGCGATGACCGTATCGCCTCCGGACGTTGAAATAGGCAACGAAATTGCAAGGGAGAGAGTAATAATGTCCAAACAGCTGTTTGTCGACCCGAACGTGGTTCGTGCCCCCGGCAAGATCACTTTCACCGACATTCCCGTGAACACCTATCAGAAGAAGGTGAAGGACGAGCTCGGCAACTTCACCACCGAACAGTTCAAAAACATTTATCGCGACATGCTGGTGCTTCGTGAGTTCGAGACCATGATCCAGGAGATCAAGACCACCTCCGAATACTGCGGCGTGTCCTACACGCATCCCGGCCCCGCCCATCTGGGCATCGGCCAGGAAGCTTCCGCCGTTGGCGAAGCCTTCATGCTGGATGTAAACGACATGATCTTTGGTTCTCACCGCAGCCATTGCGACATCCTGGCCAAGGGTCTGTCCGCCATCGAAAAGCTCTCCGACGAAGAGCTGATGAACATCATGGAAAACTTCCTGGATGGCAAGACCCTGAAGGTCGCCGAGACCGAAGAGCATGCCACCGTGAAGGATCTGGCCATCAACTTCCTGCTGTATGGCGCCATGGCTGAGATCTTCGCCCGCGAAACCGGCTTCAACCGCGGCCTGGGCGGCTCCATGCACACCTTCTTTACGCCCTTTGGCATCTATCCCAACAACGCCATCGTGGGCGGCAGCGGCACCATCGCCATGGGCGCTGCGCTGTATAAGCGGATCAACCGCAAGCCCGGCATCGTCATCTCCAACATCGGTGACGCCCACATTGAAAATCTGGGCAGCCGAGAGAACACCCTCATGGCTAAGGCGGAGGTGTTCCACGGCATGAAGGCCGCTGGTCTCGCCATCTTGAACGGCGACGACCCCCTCCTGCGCAGCCTGGACGGGAAGCTGCACCAGTCCATCCTCTGGTACGGCGAGAACGACGGCAATGACTACCAGTGCAAGAGCCTGGACGAGCGCTTCAGTGACCACATGGTCATGGAAACCGTCACCCCCACCGGCACTTGGCAGCAGACCATCCCCGGCATCGGCCGCTACATGATTTACCCCACCCTGGCGGCAGCCGCCGTGGGACAGTGGCTGGGGATGACCCAGGAGGAGATCGCAGAGGGCGTTGGCCACTTCGTCAACTCCAAGATGCGCATGGACACCGTCCGCTGCGGCGACGGCGTCATCGTCCTCAACGACACCTACAACGCCAACCCCCAGTCTATGCGGGCAGCGCTGGAGGTGCTGTCCAAATTTGACGGCGACTACAAGGTGGCCGTCCTGGGGGATATGCTGGAGCTGGGCGACCTGGGGCCTGCCCTCCACGAGAGCGTGGGACAGTTTGTGGTCACCTGCGGCATCGACTGCCTGGTGGCTGTGGGCACCCTGGCAGAGAATATCTACAACGCCGCCCAGGCAGGCGGCAAGGTGGAATGTTATTATCGCCCCACCAAAGAGGAAGCGAAAGCTGTGCTGGATCAGGTCATCCGCAAGAACACCACCGTTCTCTGTAAGGCCTCCCGTGGGATGGCCATGGAGGAGCTGGTGGAGTATATCAAGGAGATCCGTCCAGAGGGATAAAGAGAAAGGGAGCAGGCGGTCATGATCGAATTTTCCGTAACCAACCTAGTCAAAGCGTTTACCATCGGGGACAACATCCTGGACGGCCTGACTTTCCACATCAACCAAGGCGAGCGGGTGGGTCTGCTGGGTAAAAACGGCAGCGGCAAGAGCACCCTGTTCAAAATCCTCACCGGTGAGCTGGACTACGATGAGGGGGAAATCTCCATCGCCCCCGGCCACCGGATGGGGCTGATCTCTCAGATTCCCGTCTACCCGGAGGGCTGCACCGTGGAAGCGGTGTTGGAAACCGCCTTCCAGCGGGTGCGGCGGATCGAAAAAGAAATGAAGGAATTGGAGGAACAGATGGCCGCCGGCAACGCCAGCCGGACGGTGATGGAGCGGTATGACAAGCTCAGCACCGATTTCGAACTGGCTGGAGGCTATGATACAGCGGTGCAGGTCAATAAAATCTGCAACGGCTTGGGCATCCCCGATGCCATGCGCCAGCAGCCCTTCGCCTCTCTCTCCGGCGGCGAGCAGACCCGGGTGAACCTGGGTCGCCTCATTTTGGAGGACACCGACATCTTGCTGCTGGACGAGCCCACCAACCACTTGGATCTCCATGCGGTGGAGTGGCTGGAAGGCTATCTGAAAGGCTTCCCCGGCACCGTCCTGACCATCTCCCACGACCGGTACTTCCTGGATCAGGTGGTCACTCGGGTCATCGAGATTAACCGGGGCAAGGCGGAGTTCTATGCCGGCAACTATAGCTTCTACGCCGTAGAGAAGGAGAAGCGCTATCGGGAGCAGCTCAAGCAGTACGAGAAGGAGCAGGCCAAGATCGCCCAGCTCAGCGCTGTGGCTACGGTCATGCACCAGCGGGGCACGGAGAAGATGCACAAGACTGCTTTCGCCATGGAAAAGCGCATCGAGCGCCTGCGCAGCACCGAGCGTCCCATGGCCAAGGAGCGGGCGCTGAAAATGCAGTTCTCCAGCTGGGAGTTCAACGGGGACGAGCTGTTCACCGTGGAGGACGTGAGCAAGTCCTTCGGCGGACGCACCCTCTTTGACCATGTGAGCCTGGAAGCCCACGGCGGCGAGCGCATCGCCCTGCTGGGGGACAACGGCACCGGCAAGACCACCTTCCTGAAAATTCTGCTGGGGGACGAGCTGCCCGACAAGGGTTGGGTGCATTACGGCCCCACCGTCCGCAAGGGCTGCCTGCCCCAGATCGTCCAGTTTGAGGATCCGGAGCGGACGCTGCTGGACACCATGCTGTGGGAGCAGGGTTGCTCCGCTCAGGAGGCACGAGATCGGCTGGGCGCCTTCCGGTTCCAGGGGGAGGACGTGTTCAAGCCCGTCAACACCCTGTCCGGCGGCGAGCGTTCTCGGCTGAAGCTGTGTATGCTCATGGACGAGCGCATCAACTTCCTGGTGCTGGACGAGCCCACCAACCACCTGGACATTGCGTCCCGAGAGTGGATCGAAGAAGCGGTGGAAAACTTTGATGGGGCGCTGCTCTTTGTGTCCCATGACCGATATTTCATCAACCGGTTCGCCAACCGCATTTGGATGTTGGAGGACGGGAAGATCACCGATTTCAAGGGGGACTACCAGCAGTGGCTGGCCAAGAAGGCACGGGAGGAAGAGCTGAAGAACGTGCTGAAGCCCCAGAACAGTAAGAAACAGGAAAACAAAGAGAAGCGAGAGAAAAAGCAAAAAAAGCAGCCTGGCGGCACCAAAATGACCGAAAAGAAGCGCAACAGCGTGGAAAAGGAGATCTCCAAAGTGGAAAACCAGCTTCAGGAGCTGGCGGATTCCATGGAGGGGTGCGGTTCCGATTACCAGAAGCTGCAAGAGATCGCAGAGCAGCAGGCGGCACTGGAAGCCCAGCTGGAAGGCTTGTACCAACAGTGGGAGGAGCTGTCCTTGCTGCTGGAGGAGGGGTAACCCATGAAAAAAGCAAAACGACCCAGATCCATCTTCTTTCGCATCGTCATCGCCTGCCTTGCCATCCTGCTGGCTGGGTTCTGCGTGCTGGAGGCCATCATCATCACCGGCGGCCGTTCCAGCAAGGATCAGAGCGGGGACGCCCTCATCGTCCTAGGCGCCCAGGTCTACCACAGCGGCCCCTCCCCGGTGCTGAAACAACGGCTCCAGGCGGCGCTGGACTACATTGACGCCCATCCGGACGAGGATTTTCCCATCATCGTCAGCGGCGCCCAGGGGCAGAACGAGCTGGAAACCGAGGCACAGGCTATGGAGACTTACCTGGTGTCCCACGGCGTGGACAAGGCTCGTATCCATCAGGAGGATGCGTCCTACAACACCTATCAGAACCTGGAGAACAGCGCCAAAATGCTGGAATCCCTGGGCTACGACCTGGCCGATACACGGGTCATGATCGTCTCTAACAACTTCCATCTGGCACGGGTGCGGATGCTGGCGGAGCGTTGTGGGCTGAAGGCAGGCACCGTGTCTGCGCCCATGCCAGAGTGGACGAGCACCCTGTTCTCCTACACCAGAGAGGCACCAGCGCTGGTGAAATCCTTCCTGCTGGACAGAGGAGGAGCCGGTTAAAAAAGATCAGGAATCAGAACAACAAAGGAGCGCCGAGATGTTCGAAAAACTCCAACAAATGGAACAGAACTACAGCATCCTTCAAGAAAAGCTGAACCAGCCGGAGACGTATGACGACCCCAAGACGGCCACCCGTTTGAACCGAGAGCTGAAGGAGCTGGAAGAAGTGGTGAGCACCTACCGGATGTGGGACGCCTGCCGCCAGAACTGCGACGAGCTGGAAGGGCTGCTGCACAGCGATGACCCAGAGCTGCGGAGCCTGGCAGGGGAGGAGTTCTATGGGGAGAAGAAGCGGCGGGAGGCGCTGGAGCGTCAGCTGCAAACCCTGCTCATTCCCAAGGATCCAGACGATGGCAAGAGCGTCATCATCGAGGTGCGTGCCGGAGTAGGCGGCGAGGAGGCCGCCCTATTCGCCCACTCCCTGTGTCGGATGTACGGAATGTACGGTGTGAAACAGGGGTGGAAGCAGGAGCAGATCAGCGTCAGTGAGACGGAATTGGGCGGCGTGAAAGAGGCCGTGTTTGCCCTGGACGGGGCGGGAGCCTACGCCCGAATGAAATATGAGAGCGGCGTCCATCGGGTTCAGCGGGTGCCGGAGACGGAATCCGGCGGGCGCGTCCACACCAGCACCGTCACCGTGGCAGTGCTGCCTGAGGTGGATGACGTGGAGTTCGAGCTGAACCGAGACGATCTGCGCATCGACACCTTCCGCTCCTCCGGTGCCGGCGGACAGCACATCAACAAGACCTCCTCCGCCATCCGCATCACCCATCTGCCCACCGGCATGGTGGTGGAGTGCCAGGATCAGCGGAGTCAGCTGCAAAATAAGGAAAAAGCCCTGCAAGTCCTCCGCTCTCGGCTGTATCAGCAGAAGGTGCAGGCGCAGCAGAGCGAAGTGGCCGCCCAGCGCCGCAGCCAGGTGGGCAGCGGGATGCGCAACGAGCGCATCCGCACCTACAACTTCCCGCAGGGGCGGGTGACGGATCACCGCATCGGGCTGACGCTCTATAAGCTCGATCAGGTGCTCGACGGCGATCTGGATGAGATCATTGATGCGCTCACACTGGCCGATCAGGCCGAAAAGCTGCGCGCATCCGCGGAGGAAACATGAACACGAAACGAATCACAACCGAGATCGCGCAGGCAGCGGATGCCATCCGCGCCGGGCAGCTCGTCGCCGTCCCGACGGAGACGGTCTACGGCCTTGCCGGCAACGGACTGGATCCCGCCGCCGTTGCGCAGATCTATGAGATCAAGGGCCGGCCGGCCGTCAAGCCACTGTCGCTGATGGTGCACGACGCATCCGCCATGGCGCGCTACTGCGCCGATGTGCCGCCGGCGGCATACACGCTGGCCGAGGCGTTCTGGCCCGGCCCGCTCACGATCGTGCTGCGGGCACAGGACTGCGTGCCCGAGATCGTGCGCGCGGGTGGGCAGACTGTCGGCCTGCGCTGCCCGGATCACCCGGCCACGCTGGCGCTCATCGAGGCCGCGCAGCTGCCGCTGGCCGCGCCGTCGGCCAATCCCTCCGGCGCGCCGAGCCCGAAAACGGCAGACGATGTGCTGGCGTATTTCAATGGGCAGATCGCGGCCGTCATCGACGGCGGCCCCTGCGGCATCGGCCGGGAGTCCACGCTCGTCGACCTCTCGCGCACGCCGTACCGCATTCTGCGCTCCGCCGCCGTGCCGGACGATGCCGTCTGGGACGCGCTCGTGCGGAAAATGCACATTGTCGGCATCACGGGCGGCACGGGCTGCGGGAAAACGACCGCGCTCATGGAGCTGGAGCGTCAGGGCGCGCTCGTCATCGACTGCGACGCGGTGTATCACGAGCTGCTGGCGTCCAATACCGCCATGCTCGCGGAGATCAATGCCCGTTTTCCGGGTACAATAGAGGATGGGGTGCTGCAGCGCAAGAAGCTCGGCGCGGTCGTGTTCGCGGATGCGACGGCGCTCGACGATCTCAACGCCATTACGCACCGGTATGTCCGCGCCGAGGTGCAGTCTCGTCTGCGTGCGTGGGCGCGTCAGGGCGGCACGGTCGCGGCGATCGACGCCATCGCGCTCATCGAGAGCGGGCTGGCGGAGCTGTGCACTGTCACCATCGGCGTGACGGCGCCGCGTGAGGTGCGCATCGAGCGGCTCATTGCCCGCGAGGGCGTGACGCGTGATTATGCCGAGGCGCGCATCGACGCGCAGAAGCCCAACGAATGGTTTGCCCAACATTGCAGCTACGTGCTGGATAACGGCGGCACGCTCGCCGATTTTCAGCGCCGCTGCCATCAACTGATACAGGAGGTGCTCTCATGAGCGAAGATAAGGAACTCAAGCAGTGGAAGGAAAAGCTGTTTTATCAGCCGAAAAACGGCTATGATCGGATCGACGCCGAGCAGGCCGGGGAGATCTTTGCCTACGCCGAGGGATATAAGCAGTTTCTCGACGCCGCGCGCACAGAGCGCGAGGCCGTCAAGGAGGCCATCCGCATGGCGGAGGCCGAGGGCTTTGTGCCGTATACGTTCGGCATGGAGCTGCAGCCGGGCTCGAAGGTGTATGTCAACAACCGCGGCAAGGCGCTCATGCTGGCCGTGCTCGGGCAGCAGCCGCTTGACCACGGCTGCGTGATCGCGGGCGCGCACATCGACTCCCCGCGTCTCGATCTCAAGCAGACGCCGATGTATGAGGACTCGGAACTGGCGTATTTCAAGACGCACTATTACGGCGGCATCAAGAAGTACCAGTGGGTCACGATCCCGCTGGAGCTGCACGGCACGGTCGCGCTCAAAGACGGCAGCACGGTCGATATTGCCATCGGCCGCGAGCCGGATGAGCCGCAGTTTGTCATCACCGATCTGCTGCCGCATCTCGGCAAGGATCAGATGCGCAAGACCATGGAAGAGGGCATCACGGGCGAGGCGCTCAACATCGTCATCGGCAGCATGCCGTATGCCGGCGAGGGGCGCGACCGCGTGAAGCTCGCCGTGCTGTCGCTGCTCTATGATGAATACGGCATCACGGAAGAGGACTTCCTGTCGGCGGAGCTTGCCGCCGTGCCGGCGTTCCCGGCGCGCGACATCGGCTTTGACCGCAGCATGATCGGCGCCTACGGTCAGGATGACCGCGTGTGCGCCTATGCCGAGCTGCGCGCCATCCTTGACCTCGACGGCGCGCCGGAGCGCACGGCCGTGTGCATCCTCGCCGACAAGGAGGAGATCGGCTCCGACGGCGTGTCCGGCATGCAGTCGCAGGCGTTCGAGGCCTTCATGGCCGACCTCTGCGAGCAGCAGGACGTCGCGCTGCGCCACTGCTTTGCCAGGAGCTTTTGCCTCTCGGCGGATGTCTGTGCGGCCTTTGACCCCAGCTTCCCCGAGGTGAGCGCCAAGCGCACGGAGGCCAAGCTCAATTACGGCATGGGCATCTGCAAGTTCACGGGTGCGCGCGGCAAGTCCGGCACGAGCGACGCCTCGGCCGAGCTCGTGGCCTATCTGCGCCGTCTGTTTGCCGACAACGGCGTCGTCTGGCAGCTGTCCGAGATGGGCAAGGTCGATCAGGGCGGCGGCGGCACGATCGCCAAGTTCATGGCCGACCGGAATATTGACACCATTGACGCCGGCGTGCCGGTGCTGAGCATGCACGCACCGTTTGAGCTCGTGGCAAAGTTCGACTGCTGGATGACGTACCGCGGCGTGCTGGCTGCCTACTGCGACACGCAGGCGTGACCGGATGCGGCAGGGGAAAACGGGGACAGTGACCGTTTTCCCTTGTGACGCAAAGAAAACCGTGGTATAATCAACATTCCTATCTGCGTATTGGGAGGTGCATCCGTGACCATCTGGAACGCGATCCTGCTCGGTCTGGTGCAGGGCATCGCAGAGTTTCTGCCGATCTCCAGCTCCGGCCATCTGTCGATCCTGCAAAACCTGTTTCATATGTCGACGGCGGAAAACGGCCATCTGTTTTTCGATGTTCTGCTGCATTTGGGCACGCTCATTTCCATCTGCATCGTCTACTGGCGGGACATCGTGGCCATGGTGCGCGAGACGATCGCGTTTTTCCGCAGCGCACGGCTGCCGGCCGAGCAGCGCCGGCAGCAGCTTCCCGCCGCGCGCATGGTGCTCATGATCATCCTGGCGACGCTGCCGCTGTTTTTGATCCTGCCGGTCAACGATCTGGTCGAGCAGCTGTACTACCACACCTTCTTCATCGGCCTCATGCTCATCCTCACGGGCTTTCTGCTGTTCGTGGCCGATAAAATGCCCAAGGGCACGCGCACGGAGAAAACCATGCGCGTGCGCGACGCGCTGGTCATCGGCGTGTGTCAGGCCGTGGCGACGATCCCGGGCCTGTCCCGGTCGGGCACGACGATCGCGGCCGGCATGGCCACGGGACTGGACCGCAGCTTTGCGGTGCGCTTCTCGTTTCTGATGTCGCTGCCCGCGGTGCTGGGGGCAAACATCCTGTCGCTGGCCAAGGCGGCCAAGGCGGGTATCGATGTGTCGCTCCTGCCGGCGTATCTGGCCGGCATGCTCGTGGCGATGGTCTCGGGCGTCGCGGCCATCGGCCTTGTCAAGCGCCTGACGTCGAAGGGCCGTTTCGGCGCGTTTTCCTACTACTGTTGGGGCGCGGGCGCACTGACGATGATTCTGTCTCTGATTTTCTGAGAGGACGTTATATAACATGGCAACTTCATCATCCAAAAAGAAAACCGGCACGGCGAAAAAATCCGCCCCGGCAGCAAAAAAGCCGGCCTCCGCGCCGAAAAAACAGACTGCCGCGCCGAAAAAGCAGCCGGCTGCCAAGGCGGCTCCGGCCTCCGCGCCGACGGCACCGACATGGCCGTATGCGCTGGCGTGCATCGTGCTGTCGCTGCTGTCGTTCCTGGGCCTGTTTCATGCCGAGGGCGTCGTGATCGACGGCTTTGCGGGCTTCCTGTGCGGCATCATGGGCTGGGGCTTTTGGGCGTTCCCGTTTGCGATGCTGCTGCTGGCGTGGACCTTTGTGCGCAACCCGCGCGAGCGCTTTGGCCTGCGCGTGACGGCGTCGCTGCTGATCGCGCCGCTGTTCGGCACGATCGTGCACCTCATGGTCTGCCGCGTGCCGTTCACGGCGCAGACGTTCGGCGCGATCGTCGGCCAGCTCTATGACGGGGGCAAGGCGCTCACGTCCGGCGGCGTGATCTCCGGCGGCATTGGCTATCTGCTCAAGGCCGGCATCAGCGTCTATGCGGCGCTGCCGCTGACGATGGCGGCGTTCGTGTTCTGCGTGCTGGGCAGCATGGACCTGACGGTCGGCAAGATCGCGGCCTGGGTGCGCACACGGCGCGAGGCACAGTACATCCCGGACGAAGACGTGCCGCTTGCGGAGGATGAGGAGGACGAACCGGAATCGCAGCCGCTGCCCGAGCCGCGGCGCAGTGCGCGCCGTGCCGTGCCGGACAAGCCGGTCGCCAAGAAAAAATTCATCGACATTCCGGTCGAGGAGACCATGACGGAGCCGGACGACGATCTGATCGACCCGATCCCGGTCAAAAAGCCTGTCCGCGGCGCGAAAAAGGCCGCGCCGGCCGATGCCACGCAAAATGTCCAACCGCTGTCCGTGGAGGAGGCGGCCGATATCTGCGGCGTCACCCCGGTCACGCAGGAGATCCAGGACCCGCCGAAGCCGTCCAAAAAGGCGGCCAGCGCCGCCGTCGCGGCGGAGACGGCCGCGATCACCTCCGCCATCGAGAGCGAGAATGCCGACCACTCGTCCTATCAGCTCCCGCCGGTGTCGTTCCTGCGCGCGGGGAAGAAGGATCAGACGGACGCGACGGAGGAGATCCGCTTCAACCGCGACCGGCTCAACACTGCCCTGAGCAGCTTCGGCGTCAATGCGACCATCCGCGACGTGACGCGCGGCCCCACGGTCACGCGCTACGATCTCGAGCTCGAGGCGGGCGTGAAGCTCAACAAGATCACAAACCTCTCCGGCGACCTTGCGCTCGCGCTCGGTGTGGAGAATGTGCGCATCGCGCCGATCCCGGACAAGATCTCGACTGTCGGCATCGAGGTGCCGAACAAGGTCGTCAGCGCCGTTTGCCTGCGCGATATCATCGACTCGCCCGCGTTCCGCAATGCGAAGTCCAAGCTCTCGTTTGCCGTCGGCAAGGACATCGGCGGCAACTGCATCATCGGCAACATCGCCAAGCTGCCGCATATGCTCATCGCCGGCACGACCGGCTCGGGCAAGTCCGTGTGCATGAACTCGCTCATTCTGAGCCTGCTCTATAAGGCGACGCCGGACGAGGTGCGCCTGATCATGATCGACCCGAAAATGGTCGAGCTCGGCATCTATAACGGCATCCCGCACCTGTTCATCCCCGTCGTGACCGACCCGAAGAAGGCGGCCGGCGCGCTGCAGTGGGCGGTCGTGGAGATGCTCAAGCGCTACCGCCTCTTCTCCGAGGCGCAGGTGCGCGACCTCGCCAGCTACAATGCCCTCCAGAAAAACGAGCCCGACGGGCAGACGCTGCCGCAGGTCGTCATCGTTATCGACGAGCTGGCCGACCTCATGCTCTGCGCCGCCAAAGAGGTGGAGGAGAGCATCTGCCGCGTGGCGCAGATGGGCCGCGCCGCGGGCATGCACCTCATCATCGCAACGCAGCGCCCGTCCGCGGACGTCATCACCGGCCTCATGAAGGCGAACATCCCGAGCCGCATTGCCTTTGCGGTCTCGTCCTCGCTCGAGAGCCGCATCATCCTCGATACCTCCGGCGCGGAAAAGCTCATCGGCATGGGCGATATGCTCTATGCGCCCATCGGCACCGGCAAGCCCCTGCGTGTGCAGGGCTCGTTTGTGTCGGACGAGGAGCGCGAGGAGGTCGTGCGCTTCATCAAGCAGAACTCCGAGGCGCAGTACAGCGACGATATCATCGCGCAGATCGAAAAATCCGCCGCCGAGGCCGACAAGAAGTCCGGCCCCGCGCCCGAGGCGGACAAGCCCGCCAAGAGCGACTATGACGAGCTGCTGCCGCAGGCCGTGGATGTCATTCTCGAGACGAAGCAGGCATCGGTGTCCATGCTGCAGCGCCGGCTGAAACTCGGCTATTCGCGCGCCGCGCGCATGGTCGATCAGATGGAGGAGATGGGCATCGTCGGCCCGTTTGAGGGCTCGAAGCCGCGCAAGATCCTCATCACGAAGCAGCAGTGGCAGGAGATGCAGTATGTGCAGGGCACCGCGCCGAGCGAGGTGCTGCAGGCGCAGACGGACTTTGCCGATGACAACGAAGAGGAACCTGAAGACGATGAATCATGATCTCCACACGGGGCGGCCGGAGCGCCGCCCCGTCGGCACGATTGCCTTTCCGGATGGTGCGGACTTTGCCCCGGAAATGACGCCGGCGCAGGTCGGCGCTTACAGCACGCTCGCCCTCGCGCACATTGGCGAAGGGGTATATGAGCTCATGATGCGCACGGCCCTGTGTGCCGCCGGGCTCACGGCCGTGACCGACCTGCACCGCGAGACGGTGCGCCGCGTCAACGCGCCCGCGCAGGCGCGCGCGGCGGAGACCATTCAGCCCGCGCTCACGGACGAGGAGCGCGCGGTCTACAAGCGCGGCCGCAACGCGAAGGTGAACTCGGTGCCGCAGCACGCGGACGTCGCACAGTATCACGCGGCCACGGGGCTCGAGACGCTCTTTGGCTGGCTGTATCTGCTCGGCCGCACGCAGCGGCTGCGCGAGCTCTTCAGCAAGATCACGGAGGTGCTGTAACATGCCAATGGACGCAGTTTTTCTGCACGGCCTGACGCAGGAACTGACGCAGAGCCTGACCGGCGCGCGCATCGACAAGGTGCAGCAGCCGGAGCGCGACCTGCTGCTGCTGTCCGTGCGCACGCAGAGCGGCAACGCGAAGCTGCTCGTGCACGGCGGCGTGGGCAGCGCGCGGGTGCATTTCACGGCCGGCACGTTTGAAAATCCGGCCGAGCCGCCGATGTTCTGCATGCTTCTGCGCAAGCATCTGGTCGGCGCGCGCATCACGGGTATTTCCCAGCCGGACTTCGAGCGCATGCTCTTGCTCGATCTCGACGGGCGCGATGAGCTCGGCACGCCGGTCAAAAAGCAGCTCATTGTTGAAATGCTTGGCCGCCAGTCGAACGTCATCCTCGTCAGCGCCGACGGGCACATCATCGACTGCATGCGCCGCGTGGATTCCTCCATGAGCGAGACGCGCCAGGTGCAGCCGGGCCTGTTTTACCGCCTGCCGCTGCGGCAGGACAAGCCGGTCCTGTTTGACACGACGCCGGAGCAGCGCGCGCAGCTGCTCTCCGGCCCGGTCACTGCGGGGATGCTTGATAAGTGGCTGCTGGGTCTGTTCTCCGGCGTGTCGCCCCTGCTGTGCCGGGAGGTGTGCTTCCGCGCGCTCGGCGATGCCAGCCCCCGGCTCGAGCGGCTGGACG
>ERZ857965.3206-NODE-3206-length-12578-cov-2.882217_pt1 | contig 12578 bp, 20 predicted proteins | sample MGYA00519758_ERZ857965 | MGnify/ENA primary metagenome ERZ857965 (study PRJEB31778, sample SAMEA3449381) | human gut metagenome | biome: human gut; feature: human-associated habitat; material: faeces | place: United Kingdom | collected 2010/2012 ...
AGTTCTTAATCTGCGCATCGTACTGTGTCTTTACATTTTCTTTTTCTTCTTTACTGCCACCTGTACGATTTAACTGTTCTAACTCTCTCTGCCGCATCTGTTTTGCCTGACTAATCTGAAGGGTAAGCGTACTGACCTGACGTTTGCTGGTCTTTAGCGACTCTTCTTCATCCTCCAGATATTCCTGTAAAAGGACATCACCTTTTTTTACGTGCTGCCCTTTGGAAACACACAATTTCTTAATGCGGATACCATCATCCGTACCATACACATCGGATTTTTTCGTACCTTCATACCGAACGGCAATGGATTCGCTTTGAACCATATCTCCCCTCGTAACGGTATATTTTCCTACATTTTCATCACTGTACTCTTTTACTAACGGTGCTGCATCAAACTCTTCTTCTGTTGGCAGAATACCACATCCACACATCATACAAGCTGCTATCCCTATACATAACAAACGGCTGCCCCTTCTCATATCCTTCATCCTTTCTTATTTTCGTCCCCCGGCTCCCAGGCATCATCCCATGCCTTGCAGTAACATTCTGTCTCCGTCGGCAACTGCTTTTTCGCAAGCCGTCCGGCACAGAACCGTTTCACCATGCGGTAAATAACGGCAAACACCGGAACTGCACAAATCATACCTAAAACTCCAAACAAGGAGCCAAAGAATAAAATGGAAAATAAAATCCAAAAACTCTTTAAGCCAATGGAATCACCAAGAATTTTCGGTCCTAATACATTTCCATCAAACTGCATTAAAATGATAATCAAAACCAAGAACAAAACACCTTTGCTCGGACTTGCAATAAAAACCAGCACCGCACTCGGAATAATACCGATGTACTGGCCAAAAAACGGAATGATGTTTGTCACACCAATTAACACGCTTATCAAAATGGTGTACGGAATTCCCGCAATGTTCATAATGATAAATGTCAATACACCAACAATCAGGGAATCAATAATTTTTCCGCTGATAAATTTTGCAAAAACACCATGCGTTTCGCTTAACACAGACAACACGCTTCCCGCTCTTTTTGCCGGCAAAACCGCAAAAATCAGTTTTTTCGCCTGAGCACAGAAGTTTTCTTTTCCTGCCATCAGATAAATGGAAACGATAAGCCCGATAAAAAAGTCAACCAAAACACTGGTTGCATCCATAACACCGTCGGTAATTGCCCCCAAAAACTTATCACTATTTGGGAGCAAATCATTTTGCAGCCAATCTAACAATTTATCAAATATATCTTTAGAGGCTTTCGTAAAATAATCCGAAAATTCCGGATTCGATTTAAAAATATGAGTCCCCCAGTTCTTCACATTATTATAATACTCCGGCATACTCTTTGCAAGCCCTGTGATACTGTCAATAATTTCCGGTATTACTAACATCATAATTCCAAACACAACAAATATCGCCAAAAGAAGCACACAAAACACGGAACATCCCCTCGCAACATTTGATGCTTTTTTCTTTTTCCCCTTAAAAATTTTACTCCACAACGGAATAAATATATAACGGTCCGATTTATTCACAAGCGGACTGAGAAGATACGCAATCACAACGCCTATGTACACCGGCATCAATGCCGAATTAAGTGCGCCAAATATTTTCCCAAGCCCCGTCAAATTACTCGTTATTGCATAAACTACCAACGCTGCCACAATAACAAAAAATCCCGTGAGTCCGGCGTACCAATACTTTTCCAATTCCTTCCCCGGTCGTTTCAAACAAGCTCACCACTTTCTATAAACTCTTATTCACTATATGCCAAACCGACAAGGGGTATCAGCCAAACGACACCCCTTTGCCCCTTTAGAAAACATTGTATCACAACCGCTTTTTCAAGTAAATGTACAAAACGATAAAAACGTGGATATTTTACATCATTTCATTTTTGATTTAAAAACAAGGCTTGCCAGATATCCCATAATTAATGCACCAGAAATACCGACCGCCGCACTTTCTAATCCCCCATAAAAAGTACCGATAAATCCCTGCTTGTCAACTGCCTCTTTAACGCCCTTAAACAGCAGATGCCCAAATCCAATCAGCGGCACGGATGCGCCGGATTTTGCCCAGTCAGCAAATGGCTCATATAGTCCGAAGAAACTTAAAATAGCACCTGCACAGACAAGTCCTACCATAATTCGTCCCGGGAGCAGTTTCGTATTATCCATAATAACCTGCACAATCGCACAAATTGCACCGCCAATCAAAAACGCTGTTACATAGTCCATTCTCCCACCCCCTTTCCGGAGCCGGAAATTCCCTCCAGCATAACTGCATGGGCAATGCCCGGTATCGAATTTCCCTCGTTAAAACTTACTGTAGATAACAGCGCACCGGTCGGAACAAACAGCACCCTTTTCCACTCTTTCTTTTTCATTTTCTGAAGAATATATCCACAAAGTGTTATCGCACTGCATCCGCACCCACTGCCGCCGGCATTGGTTCCCTGCTCTTTATTGTAATAAATTTCGGTACCGCAGTCGAAGTGCTGTTTTTCAATGTCGTAGCCATAGCCCCGCAGCATATCAATCAAAATTCGCTGTCCAATGGTTCCCAAATCGCCGGTCACAATGCAGTCATAATAATCCGGTCCGATTCCCATATCTTTAAAGTTATGAAGAATGGCATCGCAGGCAGCCGGGGCCATACAGGCTCCCATATTCATGCTGTCTTTGATTCCATAATCGGTTATCGTTCCTGTTGTAATCCCCGTCACTTCCACATAACCGGTCTCTTTGCGTTTCCATTTTGCCCGTGAAGATGCTAAAACCACTGCGCCACTGCCCGTCACCGTCCACGTTGCAGAATACGGACGCTGGCTGCCATAGGCAAGCGGATAACGGAACTGTTTCTCCGCACTGGCAAAATGACTTGAGGTTAAGGCGACCACATAATCGGCAAACTCTCCATCAACGAGCATCGCTCCAATCGCCAGAGACTCTCCCATCGTTGAACACGCACCATATACACCAAACATCGGGATATTGAAATTCATGATACCAAAAGAAGTGGCAATTAACTGTCCAAGCAAATCTCCTGCCACTAAATAACGGATTTCCTGCGGCTCTAGCCCCGCTTTTCTCAGTGCAATCCGGGTCGCCAGCTGCTGCATTTTGCTCTCCGCTTCCTCCCACGTTTTTCCGCCAAACAAAGGGTCTTCCTCAACCATGTCAAAACACTTGCCAAAAGCACCGTTTCCTTCTTTTTCCCCGGCAACACTGCCCGCACCAATGATAATCGGCGGTCTGGAAAATAAAACGCTCCTTTTTCCTACCATTTTTTTCTCATTCATAACCATGTATCCTTTCCGCTTAACTTAGGATTTAGTATGGTTTATGGATTTATTCTTTATACATTTGAGATTAAAATTCTGTGCGACCTTCTAAAAGATAATCATAAGAAGTTTCGAGTACACGAGTCAATTGCATTAACGTATCAACAGAAAAACCAAAGCCCTGCTTTTCAATTTGAAAAATAAATTTAGGCGAAATCCCTGACATATCCGCCAAATCACCTCTGCTAAGCCCCTTTTTCTTTCTCACCTCTTGGATTCTCAATCCAATTTCCTGATTCATTCTTTTTTCCTCCTTCTTTTCTTCACCAAAGCAAAGACATGCTATTTTATCATTCCCCGAAAAAGCCTATATTCTTTTTTCATAACGCATCCCTTTTATGGCATGAAAGCATTATTATTTTCCAATTTCATAAAAATCTATGCGTTTATTCTAAAAAATCTTGCACTTATGCATATTTGTCCATTTTGAAAACCTATCACTTTATACTGCTTTTGAAGTGGAACGGTGGGGAAGGCGCAGCGCTAAAGGAATCTATGCAGAAAGGAGATACTCATTCATGAAAAAGTTTAATAAATCTTTTTTGTACAAAATCAGCTCTTTATGTATCGCTCTTGGCGGTCTTATCTATGCACAGGGAATGTGCATGATGTTTTTTGGAGAGCCTGACTTCAAAGAAGTAAAAGAAGATTAAAAAAAAGGCTGCAAGTCACTTTCGATTTGCAGCCTTTTTACGATTTACAAATCCCCCCTCTTCATGATTTCATATAACGAAGATAACATAAGATACACTTTTCCCAGTTGATTTGGTTCAAATTTTTCTATCAGCTCTATAATTTCATTTTCATAAGGAAACTCCGTATGCCCTCTAAGCAGATAATCACAGGATGAATCCAGTGCTTTGGTCAGTTTTAACAATATGTCTACCGAGAAGCCTGTGTGCTGCCGTTCAATCTGGAAAATATATTTTTCCGATACTCCCGACATCATGGACAAGGTATCTCTTGTATATCCTTTGTCCAGTCTCACGTGTCGTATTCTCTCTCCAACCTCTTTGTCCATTGTAAATTCCTCCCTTTTCTTTATTTAGAGATGAAATATTTTATCATTTATAAAGAAATGAATGTTTTTATTTTCATAACGTATTTATTTTCTTGCACAAAAGCAATTTTCTTATCCTTTTTCTACTATATAACGCTTTTATTCCGCGCAGTATTTACACTTACGCATATTTTTCCTCTTCCAATTTTTTCTTTTCTATACTGGCTTGCAAAAGGAGGGGACAGCATGAGTGTCTATGATAAATCGCTGGAACAAATTCAAAGTTCCTATCAGTTTACAGACTTGGAAATGGCAAAAATGGACTACACATTAAAAGTGTTCGCCTATGAGTTATCAAAGCTCGTTTTCTTTTTCGTATTTTTCGCTGTCATCGGAAAATTTTCAGAATTTGCAGTTTGCTTGGTTGCTTTATTGCCGTTTCGCTGGATTTCCGGCGGTATTCATCTGAAACATTATTGGAGTTGTTTTATTTTCAGTTTTTGTTTTTTTGCTGTTATTTTGTTCATGGGTGAAATGTTTACACTTCCCCTATATGCACAAATCAGTTTGTTTGTTTTAAGCAATTTACTTCTCTTTTTTATCGGACCTGTTCCCTCCGCCAAAAGAAAGGTAATGACAAAAAAACAGTATACAAATAAGCGTTTTTTGTCTTCTTTAATTCTTTTGGTTTACACCATTCTTTATTTTGCCTTGCAAAATGTGCCCCATCGCTCTGTCGTTTTTTGGAGCATCATTTTACAAATTATACAATTAATTTGTGCCAAGTTGACACGGAAAGGAGAGATATATGAAAAAGATTAACAAATCATTCTTGTACAAGTTTAGTTCCTTGTGCATCGCTCTGGGCGGATTCATTTTTTATCATGGACCTTGTATGCTGCTCTTTGGAGAACCAGAATTCAAAGAAAAATAAAGATCACAAGACCACAAGCGAAACATACCTTGTTTCAATTGTGGTCTTTCTTTCTAAAGAATAATTTGAATTTTAAAACAATCAAGTTCATCTCTCACTATACTTTCAAAAATAAGATTTCCTCGTTGTTTATCCACCAACATCTTTACATCATACAAACCGATTCCACGATTTTCTCCTTTTGTACTATAACCCAGTTCAAAAAACTTCTCTAAATCTTTCTGTTTTTTCTTTTGTTACTTCACCTTTGCTTGGTTCAAGTTCGCCTGATAAAACTTTTAAAAATGTTGATTTTCCTGCACCATTTGCACCTATTATTCCATAACAACATCCTTTGTTAAACTTTATATTTACATCTTCAAATAATGTCCTTTTCCCAAATCTAATTGTTACTCCTGTAGCTGTAAGCATTTTTTCTCCTCCTTGCTATTCACATACTTTGTATATTATACCATATTTTTCTAGTTTGTAAAGGAAAAGAGCTGAATTGCAATAGCAATTCAGCCCCATATTTTTTCTTTTATTTATCAAATAATAATTTTATTGCCCATAATCCAGAAATTCCTACTAGAATATAAATTATTCTACTTATAACTGACATAGCACCAAATATTGCATCTACTAAATTGAAATTAAATATTCCTACTAATCCCCAGTTAATTGCTCCTATTATTATTAAAACTAAAGCAATTGTATCTATTACCTTCATTATATTACATCCTCCTTTAAAAATAATTTTAAAAGTTTTCACTATAAAGTATATTCATTTTTCGTCATTTTATACTTTTTGCATTTTATTATTTTTTCCATTAAAGGAGAATTTTTACAATTTATTTTAACATATCTCTTTTATTAAGCCATACCGTTGCAATTATAGAAATTATTACTGAAAATCCAATTAATATTATAAATCCATATGGATTATATTGCATTGGAACTGGCACATTCATTCCCCAAAAGCTTGCTATCATTGTTGGTATTGATAAGATAATTGTTATTGATGTTAAAAACTTCATAACCCTGTTTAAGTTGTTGGAAATTATTGAAGCATATGCATCCATTGTCCCATTTAAAATATCACTATATATTTTAGCCATTTCAATAGCTTGTTTATTTTCAATAATAGAATCTTCTAATATATCTTCGTCTTCTTCATATAATTTAATTATTTTTCCACGCATTGTTTTTTCCATTACAACTTCATTTGATTTTAAAGATGTTGTAAAATACACTAAACTCTTTTCTAAGTTTAATAATTTTAACAATGCTCTATTTTTCATTGAGTTTTTTAGTATCGACTCCGCAATTTCAGTTTCTTTATTTATTTTCTTTAATAAATTTAAATACATTGAAGCATTACTATATAATATTTGTAATAAAAATCTACTTTTTTTGTATGTAATAATATTTCTCATATCATTTTTCTTTAAATCTTGAATAATACTATTTTCCTTTATTGATACAGTAATTAAATAATCATCTCTAACAAAGATAATACCAATCGGCATTGTTGTATAAATTAATGAGTCTCCTTCTCTTTCTCTGATTGGAACATCTATTATAAATAATATGGTATTGTCATCTTCTTCAACATCAATTCTGGCTTTTTCTTCATAATCTAATGCATAACGGATAAAGTCTTCATTTATTTTTAAATTTTTACACACATCCATTATCTCATCTTCGCTCGGGGATATCATATTGATCCAATTACCTTTTTCATATTTGGTTACAATTTCTGTTTTATTTGTTTCTAAATCTGTTCTGAATATCTCTAACATAATATTTTCCCCTTTCATACTATTTAATTATACCACATTTTTTTAAATTTAAAGTAGTTTTTTATAATTATTTTTCTGTTTCTCGAGTTAATTGCAATATATCTTGTATATCGCATTGTAATACAGTACATAATTTTGCCAAGATTGTTAGGTCAACTTTTTGAACCTCGTTTCTACAATATCTTAAAATTTGACTATATTGCAATTCTGTTTTTCTAGTTAAACTAGATCTGCTTATATTATGTTCTTTTAAATATTTATCTAATATAATATCAACTTTTCCAAAATTCTCCATTTTATCCCTCCAATATATAGTATTACTCATTTTACGTATAGTATACTTATATGTAGTATATTAGCATATAATATTACCTATTGACAGTTGTTTTTTTATATAGTATATTTATATACAGTATATGGAAATGGAGGATAAAAATGGAAAATGATAATACAAAAGAAAATTAATTTATTAAAAAATAAAAGTTCTTTTTAGAATTTGTTACAAAAGATGAAAGGAAAGATTTTAATGAGTAAAATATATGATAAATATCAAAAATTAAAAACTTCTGACAATTACACTCCTAACACTTTATATTTATTTAAAGCTGGTTTATTTTTTATTTTTATAGATGAAGATGCTAAAATTGTTTCTAACCTGTTAAATTTAAAACTTGGTAATCTCAATGAAACTGTTGTTAAATGCGGATTTCCTTGTAATTCTTTGCAAAAATATTTAACCTTATTAAAAAGCACTCCATACAATATTGAAATAGTTTCTTTTGATGTTCAAGAAACTCCAATAAATTCTAATAGTTACTTAAGTAACAAACAATTAGAAGTAATGGCAGATGAAATATTAAAATTAAAAATTGATGATTTATCAATTAGTCAGGCTTATGACTTTTTGTACAAAATACAAGATAAATTAAGGACTGTAAAGTAAATGAAAAGAAAAAAAAATCTATATGATAGTATTTATAATTTTGAAAATATTTTAAATGTATTTAATGAGGTTTGTAGAAATACTAAAAGTAAAAGGAAAGTGGCTAATCTAAAAGAATATAAAGCTACTTATGTATCAAGAGTTTATAATATTTTGAAGGATAGAGCTTATGTTCCTCGGTCCTGTTAATATATTTACAATTTATGAGCCAAAAGAAAGACGCATAGTAAGCCAAAATGTTCAGGACAAAATTGTAAATCATTTAGTGGCAAGATATATTTTATACCCTGCTCTTCTTCCTTGTTTGTTAAGTATAAATGTAGCCAGCAGAAAAGATATGGGAACCAGCAAAGGACTAGAACTGGCTTCTAATTTTCATAGAATTTGTAAAATCAAGTACAAAAGATATTATATTTTAAAAGCTGATGTAAGTAAATTTTTTGCAAGTATTGACCATGATATTTTAAAAGAAAAACTCAAAAGAAAAATAAACGATGTAGAGGCATTAAAAATTGTTTTTGATATAATAGATAGTGAAGAAAACGGTTTAGGAATAGGTGCTATGACAAGCCAAGTTTTGGCAATTTTTTATTTAAATGATTTAGACCATTATATTAAAGAAGTGTTAAAAATAAAATACTATGTAAGATATCAAGATGATTTTTTATTATTTCATCATTCAAAAGAATATTTAAAATATTGTTTAGAACAAATTAAAGAATTCTTATCGAAAGAAAAATTATTTTTAAATAAGAAAACAAGAATTTATAGAGATACTAATAATTTCATATTTCTTGGTAGAGATTCTAATGGGAAATATGCAAGATATAGAACTGTTAAACGTAAGCTTAGAAAAAACTTGCATTTATACAAAAATAATAAAATAAATTTATCTTGCATAGTAAGTAGTATAATTTGTTATGATAGCTTACGTAATAATAAAAAGAAGAGTTGTACACTCTCCTCTCAAAAATAGTACTAAAATATACTCCTCTTCGCTAAAAAGTTACTAACAAATATATTTATCTATTTTTAGTTTATAGTTTAAGAATAACTTAAACTAAAGGACATTAGTTTGTTTCTATCTAAAACTTCTCTTACTATACCTTAGTAATAGTAACCACAGTTTTTTAGAAGCTACGGCACGCACGCCTAACGAAGGGTTGTTAGTGTTACCGTTCGAGTTCCACAAGTTATAGTTGTTCACGTTGCCATCAGAGTTCACATTGCGCAAACCAAAGTTCGAATTGTTAGAGTTCGCATTCACATACGAAGACGCAAGCCAGACAACTATGCCCTATTGTTGCTTATTATATGTTTTTAATAAGCCTGATATATATTTAACTATATCATCCAATTTTTCAGATAATTTAATATACCTTTTTTGTGGTAGTAATTCTCTATCATAACTTAAGTTTATTAAAAAATCTATTATTTTTACTTTTGCTATTGCTTTTATAAGTAAGTTCTTTTTTTCTTTAGGTTCTTCTAGCAAATTTGCTCTATATACTAATTCTAATAATTCATAACTTATATCTTTTATTCTTTTCTTTATTTCTATATCTTTTTTAGGGAAATTTTCTAATTCATTTTCAACTCTTACAATAAATTCCCTTATAAATTGTAGTATTTTAAACTTTTCTTCCTTCATTTATAATCACTTTTTCCATTTGATTTATTAATTTTTTATTATTTAAATTATGTATTAGATATTGATATATTTTATCAACTCTGTGCTTTGAATTTATATATTGTTTTGCTTTTTCATATGTCTGGTTATATGTATTTAAATTTTTATTGTCATAAAATTCATCAACATCATAATTATTTCTTCTATCTACAATCAAATAATTAATCTTTTTATTTTCTAATTTTGCCATTATTTTATTTATGCTTTCTATTGGAAAACCACAGCTTACTATTCCATCCAATTCTTTTAATTTATAATTGAAAAAATATGATAATATATATGAATCTTTCCCATATACATTGTAAAATTTTCCAACTTTAACCAATATTATACTATCTGGATGTATTGATTTTATAGTTTTTATTATTGTAGTTACAGCCATATTAACCACCTTTTCTTCTTTTGTATATTTCAAATTATATACAAACCATTTTAAGCTTGTCAATACTTTTTTCTGTTTTTATTTCAAAATTTTTCCAGTTTCATGGCATAAAAAAATCAAGCTGACAGACACAAGGCCTGTCAAGCTTGAAGATTGCTTATTTATATATTTTAAATTTGTGCCATATATAGTTTTCTATTTTCTCGGAGGGGATTCCAGATTATAGAGAAACTACGGCACGCACGCCTAACGAAGGGCTGCCAGTGAAACCGTACGAGAACCACAAGCTAGAGAGGTCCACGCCGCCATCAGAGTACACATTGCGCAAACCAAAGTCCGAAATGCTAGAGCTCGCACGCACATACGAAGACGCAAGCCAGTATGCATTTCCACTACCATCACTTGTATCTGATGCTTTTCCAAATAACATTTCATATGCTGGTGAATCTGTTGCTATTCCTTTACATTCTCCTGTTGTACTACTACTTGTTGTTAATGAGTATGGGTAATAGTAATAAGCAGTACTTTCTACTGTTATTGAAGTTACATTGTCTGTTCCTATTTTTCTTCCATCTGGATGTTCATAACTTATACTTCCTGTGTATGTTTTTCCATTAGTTGCCGAACTTCCACTTGCTGTATATGTTACTTTATTTCCATATTCATAAAATTGTCCCGCACCAAAAACTGTTCCATCTCCTTGGTTAGTCGGATCATATCCTGTTACTCTATTTATATCTTCTACTTTTATACTTCTTGCATTTGTTCCATATTGAGCACACATTGTATTTAATTGACTTATTCCAGTGTTATATCCATCTTTTCCTGATAATTGTAAAGTTCCTACATCTACTGTTGACATTATTAGAAGTTTTCCATTTTCTGCTCCTAATACTTTCCAAACACCAGTGTATCCTGAAACACCACAATCATAAGTATAATCGTCTCCTACTGTATATGTTGTAGTTCCATTTGTTACTGATGTTTTGTTTTGTGTCCAATTTCCTGTTGGAGTTACTGGATCATCTCCTCCTGTTGTTCTATTCACTTGATCATCTAACCATTTGCTTAATTCATTTATACCTTTTTGGTCATTTTCTATAGCTAGATTCATTTTGTTTTGAGCGTCTTTTGCTTTTTCTATTATTCCACTATCTCCAAATAGTGCATTTACGCTCACTCCCGCTAGTATTAAAAGTACTACTATAGTTACTACTAGGGCTATTAGCGTAATTCCCGCTGTGTTTTTAAATGTTTTCTTCATTTGTTTTCTATCTCCTTTTCTATATTATTTATTTAAATAATATACAAACGTTTTAAAATTGTCAATACTTTTTCGTTGAAAAATGTCATTTTTTGAATATTTTGTATTAATATCGTTCATACTTATATTATGTAATTGTTGTTTTATTAGTATTTTACGGTATTTTTATTCACTTTTACAAGTTCTAAGCCAGTGATATATTAAAATAGAACTTTAAATAGGTAGGTGTTTAATTTGTTATTAGATGGCAAAGATGTTGCAAAAATTCTCGGTCCTAATATAAAAAAAGCTAGATTAAAAAGAGGTTATACGCAAGAATTTCTAGCTGAAAAAATAAATATTTCAATAGATTTATTAAGGAATATTGAAAATAGTAGAAATGTTGGTAGTATTCAAACATTATTAAATTTGTGTAATTTTTTAGAAATAACTCCTAACGCTATGTTTGAAAATTTATATACAACTAAGGATGATACTCTGGATACTACATTGCAAGAATATTTTGACACATTATCTACCAGAAGTAAAAAAGCTTTACAAAAAATAATAATTCATTTAGATAAAAATTATTAAACCGCTGTGAATCCACAGCGGTTCATCAATGTTTTTATTCTTCCTTTATTGTAGTCAAACTTTTTTTATTTTCTTTCTCCAATTGTTTTAAACTCTTTTCAGGTGTTGGTAACTCTTCTGGCATTGTTCCGTCCTGTTTGCTTAATTGCATTTCTAATTATCTTGCCAATTTTGTCATGAGTATCACAAGCTTTCTTTTCGCTATTAATTTTATCCTTTTTTAATCTTGATTCTGTCTGTGTAATACGAAATAAATTAGCTGCTAATTCTTCACTCCCCATATTATCTAAAATATCTTCTCTATATCTTAGCCCTTTTCTTTTAGCAATATCATCAGCTGTTTCTCCATTGTATAATCCTTTATATCCAGCATTATGAAATTTATCAAAATTCTTAACTCCAACATTTTTCGCGGTTTGATTAAGTGAATAATTGCCTTTTTTAGTTAAATTTCTCTGGTAAAATCTTTTTTCATCTTCTGTTAATAAACTATATTCTTTTTCACTAATTTCTTGTTTTCTAGTTTGTATTGCAAAATAGGTTTGTGCTAAAGCAATTACCTCTTTTCTTGAATCTCCATTTTGCGCTATAAGATAACACGCATAACGAGTCAATCTGTAGTCACTAATTAATACTTCTGCATTATTAGCACGTTTCG
>ERZ857965.3209-NODE-3209-length-12554-cov-2.789983_pt1 | contig 12554 bp, 8 predicted proteins | sample MGYA00519758_ERZ857965 | MGnify/ENA primary metagenome ERZ857965 (study PRJEB31778, sample SAMEA3449381) | human gut metagenome | biome: human gut; feature: human-associated habitat; material: faeces | place: United Kingdom | collected 2010/2012 ...
CGTATGTGGCCAATGTGGGAGACAGTCGTCTGTATATTTCCGGTGAACAGGGTCTGGTGCAGATCACCAGAGACCATTCCTGGATCGCCGAGATGGTGATGCGGGGAGAACTCAGTAAAGAGGAAGCCCGGAATCATCCGGATAAAAACATTATCACTAGAGCATTAGGAGCGTCCGAAGAGGTGGATATCGATTTCTTCGATGTGCAGCTGGAGGAAAAGAATCGGATTTTGCTGTGTTCAGACGGACTGAGTAATATGGTGGCGGATGAGGAAATCCAGAAGATTCTGGGGGATTCACCGGATATCGTACAGTCAGGCAGACAACTGGTGGCAACTGCCAATACAAACGGGGGCAGAGATAATATATCAGTAATTCTAATCGAACCATTTACAAACGAGGTGAAAGAATGTTAAAAGAGGGAATGATTGTAGGAGAAAGATACGAGATCATCAGCAGAATCGGCAGCGGCGGTATGGCGGATGTCTACAAAGCAAAAGATCATAAGTTGAACCGTCTCGTAGCAGTGAAGGTAATGAAAGCGGAATTCAGCCAGGATAAAGGCTTTATTTCCAAATTCCGCAAGGAAGCACAGGCTGCAGCAGGTCTTGCGCATCCGAATGTGGTAAATGTCTATGATGTTGGGGAGGATAACGGCATTTACTATATTGTTATGGAACTGGTACAGGGGATTACCCTGAAAGACTATATTACAAGAAAAGGAAAACTTTCCGTAAGAGAGGCAACGAGTATTGCAATTCAGGTTTCTCTAGGACTGGAGGCGGCACATAAGAGCAATATTGTGCACAGAGATGTAAAACCGCAGAATATTATCATATCTGTAGATGGTAAAGTAAAGCTGTCTGACTTTGGTATTGCGCGAGCAGCTTCTTCCAATACCATCAGTTCCAATGTGATGGGATCGGTACATTACAGTTCACCGGAACAGGTACGTGGTGGTTACAGTGATGCCAAGAGTGATATTTATTCGCTTGGTATTACCATGTATGAGATGGTAACGGGACATGTTCCGTTTGACGGGGATACTACTGTTGCAATTGCAATTAAGCATCTGCAGGAAGAAATTGTATCACCCAGAAAATATGTACCGGATCTTCCATACAGTCTGGAACAGATCATTCTGAAATGTACACAGAAAAGCGTTGACCGCAGATATGAAAATATGTCAGAAGTGATTGAAGATCTGAAACATTCGTTGCTGGATCCGAATGGAAATTTTGTTGTAGTGACACCGCTGGCACAGCATGCACAGACGGTGATGCTTTCCAATGATGAACTGGAAGCCATCAGGGAAGGACGTTCAGGATATGCCACTCCTCAGAAAGATACGTATGAGGAGGAAGAAGATGATGATGAAGAAGAATATGATGACGAGTATGATGACGATGAGGAAGACGATGAGGAAGGCGAAGTAAGTTCCAAACTGGAAAAAGCTATGACTATCGGCGGATTTATTATCGGTGCGATCATTATCTGTATTCTGATTTTCTTTATTGCACGGGCAGCAGGTCTGGTAAATATCGGTGGAACTGCAAAAAAAGATGACACTCAGCAGACAGAACAGGAAGAAATTGATGATACAGTAGATGAAAACGGACAGGTATCTGTACCGAAGCTGACCAGCATGACAGAAGAAAATGCGTTGAGTGTTCTGGAACAGCTTGGCTTAAAGGGAAACAAGACAGGAGAAAGTCAGTCTTCCGAATATAAAGCAGGAACCATCATGTCTCAGGAAACAGAGGCAGGAACAAAAGTAGATCAGGGAACGGTAATTAACTATGTTGTAAGTTCGGGAACAGATGCACCGAGTGTGCCGAGTGTAACCGGTAAATCACAGAGTGAGGCAGAAGCTCTGATCAAAGCACTGGGTCTAAATACTGAGATTCAGCAGGATTACAGTGATACGGTAGCCATCGGAAAAGTTATCAGTGTAAATCCTTCCGAAGGAACAAAGGTAGATGCAGGATCCACCATTACATTGGTTGTCAGTCTGGGAGAAGAGAACAAACAGGTAGAAGTACCGAATGTCATCGGATCACTGAATGATCAGGGATTACAGGTAAATGTTGAGACAACTACAGATGCATCCGGTAATGTGGCAGAAGGCTGTGTGGCAAATCAGAGTGTGGCAGCGGGAACTTCTGTAGATCCGGGATCTACCATTACTCTTCAGGTTTATCATGCGCCTGAGACAACAACTGTTCCGAATGAGGCACCTGCAGAGGGGGATGCTTCCAGCAGTGATACCGGAAGCTGGAATTGTAATGTAAAGCTGGATCAGCCATCTACGTATACCGGAGGACCGGTGCAGCTGACTCTGGTGCAGAATGTCAACGGACAGAACGTGGAGACTGTGATTCTGGACGGACAGACGATTACATTCCCTTATACATTGACAATTGCCGGTGCAGATGGGGTGGATACCGGAACCGTATATCTGCGTGAAATGGTAGATGGAGATTATGTAGAACGTGGACATTATTCTAATGTGCCGTTTAAACAGTCTTAAGAGGTATCTATGCAGGGAAAAATTATAAAAGGAATTGCCGGATTCTACTACGTGGACGTAGCAGAGTCCGGAGTTTATGAATGTAAAGCAAAGGGAATCTTCAGAAAAGAGAAGAAAAAACCTCTGGTAGGAGATAATGTGGAGATTGAAGTTCTGGACGAAAAAGAAAAGACCGGCAATCTGATACAGATTCTTCCAAGAAAAAATGAGCTGATCCGGCCGGCAGCGGCAAATGTGGATCAGGCACTTGTGATTTTTGCAGTCCGTCAGCCGGATCCGAACTACCAGCTGTTGGACCGTTTTTTGATTACAATGGAACAGCAGGAGATTCCTAGTATTATCTGTTTCAATAAAAAAGATCTGGCAGAGCAGGAAGAACTGGATCAGATGTATCAAATCTACATTTCCTGTGGTTACCAGGTGCTTCTTACCAGTGCCGAACAGGAGGAAGGAATCAGCCAGATCCGTAAGATTCTGGAAGGAAAAACAACAGTGGTTGCAGGACCATCCGGTGTGGGAAAATCATCGTTGACAAATCTCTTACAGGAAGAAGTCAGCATGGAGACAGGCGAGATCAGTAAAAAACTGAAACGTGGTCGTCATACGACCCGCCATGCACAGCTTCTGACAGTGGGAGAACACACCTATCTGATGGATACACCGGGATTCAGTTCTCTGTTTGTGGAGAGAATGGAAAAAGAGGAACTGCGGTTCCACTATCCGGAGTTTGCGGAATATGAAGGAAAATGTAGGTTTCAGGGGTGTGTGCATGTTCATGAGCCGGAATGTGCGGTGAAACAGGCAGTGGAAGAAGGAAAAATTCACAGACAGCGTTATAAAAATTATGTCGGCTTTTATGAAGAGCTGAAAGAACAGGAAAAAAGGAGATATTAAGCGATGTATCAGTTATCACCATCTATATTGGCAGCAGATTTTAATTGTCTTGGAGAGCAGATCCGACAGGTGGAAGAAGCAGGAGTGGAATGGCTTCATATTGATGTGATGGATGGAGCATTTGTTCCGAGTATTTCCTTTGGGATGCCGGTGATCGCATCCATTCGTAAAAACAGTTCTCTGTTTTTTGATGTCCATCTGATGATCGAGGAGCCGGGAAGATATATTGAAGAATTCAAAAAAAGCGGAGCGGATATGCTGACCGTACACGCGGAAGCATGTAAGCATCTGGACAGCACATTACGGGAGATCCGTAAAGCCGGAATGAAGGTCGGTGTGGCGATCAATCCGGGTACACCGGTCAGTCAGCTGGAATGTGTGCTGGATCTGGTGGATATGGTACTGATCATGACAGTCAATCCTGGATTTGGTGGGCAGAGTTATATTGAAAGCTGTACCGGAAAAGTACAGAAACTACGAAAAATGATCACGGAGGCAGGACTGGACGTGGATATTCAGGTAGATGGCGGAATTAACGAAAAGACCATCGATAAAGTACTGGATGCAGGTGCCAATATTCTGGTTGCCGGATCTGCTGTCTTTGGCGGAAATATTGGAGAAAACGTCCGTTGCCTGAAAGAGAAAATGGAGAGCAGATAAAAAATGAAAACGCTGATTATCACAGGGGGCATGATCGAAGCAGATTTTGCTCTCTCCTTTATACAGGAGTTGAAACCAGATTACATTCTCGGGGTAGACAAAGGATTACAGTTTTGTTATGAATATGACATCCGTCCGGATTATATCGTGGGAGATTTTGACAGTCTTCCGGGAGAGATTCTGGAACGTTACCGGCAGGAGGGAGAGATCCCGATCCGTACCTACAATCCGGTAAAGGATGCGACAGATACAAAGATCGCACTGGATAAAGCCCTGGAAGAGGGCAGTACAGAGATCTGGATTCTGGGGGCAACGGGGACCAGGATCGATCACGTGGTCTGCAATCTGCAGATATTAAAGGAAGCATGGGAGAAAAAAGTACCGGTATGGATCGTGGACAGCAGAAATAAGATCGGTCTTCCGGTAGAAAAAACATTTTCTCTCAAAAAAGAAGAACAGTATGGCACCTATGTGTCTCTGTTCCCCATGGGTGAAACCGTGGAAGGACTGACACTTAAGGGCTTTAAATACCCGCTGGATCACTATCAGTTAAAAGACCGGGAAGGTCTGGGGGTGAGCAATGAGATCACAGCGGATGTGGCAGATGTCAGCTGGGAGCAGGGTGTACTGTTGATGATACAAAGCAAAGACTGAAGCGACAAGGAGGATTTTTACATGAACACACAGGAAAAGAAAGAAGCACTGGTTCAGGCGGTAGAAGAAATCGCCGGAAAAGAAGCAGCATACTGGGAAGGGAATCCGAAGATGCAGGAAACATTTCAGAACTGTTATGTAAGTACTGCAAAAACCACGACAAAATTTCTTGAGAGCGGAGAAGCGTATGTATTTACCGGAGATATCGCAGCAATGTGGCTGAGAGATTCTTCTGCACAGGTCGTTCATTATCTGCCATATCTGAAAGAATATCCAATCTTAAAAGAGATGGTAAAAGGGCTGATCGCCCGTCAGGCAAAGTATGTACATATTGATCCGTATGCCAATGCATTTAACGAAGAAGACAACGGAAACTGCTGGGAGAAAGACCTGACAAAATACAATCCGTGGAACTGGGAGAGAAAGTATGAGATTGATTCCCTGTGCTACCCGATCTGGCTGATCAAACAGTACGTGGAGAATTCCGGAGCAAGGGATGTCTTTACACCGGAAGTAAAACAGGCATTTCGCGACATTCTGGATGTATGGCAGACAGAGCAGTACCATGAGAACTCCGAGTATTCTTTCGTACGTCTCAACTGTCCGCCGTCTGATACCTTAAGTAACGATGGAAAGGGTGCACCGGTAGGTTACACCGGTATGACCTGGTCCGGATTCCGCCCGAGTGATGATGCGTGCAAGTATGGTTATCTGATTCCGTCCAACATGTTTGCAAGCGTAGTTCTGGATTATATGGCAGAATTCCTGGAGAAAGATTTCCAGGATCCACAGATGGCAAAAGAAGCAAAAGAGTTACAGGCAGAGATCCAGGAAGGTATCCGGAAATATGGTATCGTGGAAGATGAAACCTTCGGAAAGATCTATGCATACGAGACAGATGGTCTTGGCAACTACAATCTGATGGATGATGCCAATGTACCGAGTCTGTTGTCCCTGCCATGGCTGGCATATTGCGGAAAAGACGATCCGATTTATAAAAATACAAGAGCCTTTGTATTAAGCAAAAAGAATCCATATTATTTTGAAGGCGCCAGCGCAAAAGGAATCGGAAGTCCGCACACACCGGATCAGTATATCTGGCACATCGCACTGACGATGCAGGGACTGACTTCTGATGACGAAGAAGAGAGAAAAGAACTGCTGGAAACCCTTCTGGCTACCGATGCAGACTGTAAAGTGATGCACGAGGGATTTGACTGTCAGGATCCGAAGAAATTCACCAGAGAATGGTTCGCATGGGCAAACTCATTGTTTGCATTATTTGCGCTTTCTATGAAAAAGTAAAGTTGACGAAAAAAACTAAAAAAATGAATAAATATAGGAAAAAGATAACATCAGAACTTTAAAAAGGAGAGAGTGTATGGTATAATATTACCAGAAATGCTTTCCGTGATGGGGAAGTTCTCGGCGAAAAGCTGTCAGTTCTGCTGTATGTTCTGTTTCCAAAGAGAACCGCTATAAAAAAACATCGCCGGATGCAGAAAAGTACACAGATTTATTTTAATGTTTGCTGTGTGCACAGGCATTGGTGATGTTTTTTTGTGTAACCGCAGGGGGTAAAGAGAGAAAACGGTTGCCAATAAGTTATTATTTATCAGGAGGTAGCAAAAATGATATTGCTAAAAGAAAGAATCGGTAAAATGCTGGAATATCTGCAGGAACAGGTATATCCGAAGCAGGTTGCGATTCCGAGTTACAAGATGATCCGCACCGATGAGAGATGTCTGGATGTAAACAATCTGGATACCTCATCCTGGACAGAAATTACGAACCAGGAACTGTGGGGTGGACACAGAGAATATTACTGGTTTGAGACCGTAGTGACGATTCCGGAAGAATTTGACGGAGAGTGTGTAGTGTATGAACTGAAAACCGGAAAAGAAGGAGAGTGGGATGCAACGAATCCACAGTTTTCCATCTTTGTAAACGGTGCGAGAGTACAGGGGCTTGATGTCAACCACAGAGAAATCATTCTGGCAGAGCCTGCCAAAGCAGGAGACACCTATCGTATTGTTCTTTCCGCATTTACCGGAGACCAGAACTTCAGTCTGAAGATGAACTCCAGCCTGAAAGTACTGGATCGTAAGACTGAGAAATATTACTATGACCTGGAAGTTCCGTACCAGAGTGCCAGACTGCTGAACACGGAAGATCAGGCATATATTACGATTATTCAGGCACTGAACGAATCGCTGAATCTGCTGGATATGAGAAAAGAAGGTTCCAAAGAGTATTATCAAAGCCTGGAAAAAGCACAGGAGTACATTACAAAAGAATTTTATGAGAAATATTGTGACGGTGAGAAAAGCCCGATCATCTACTGTGTAGGACATACACACATTGACTGTGCATGGCTGTGGACTCTGCGCGTGACAGAAGACAAGGCAGTCCGAAGCTTTTCTACCGTACTGGAACTGATGAAAGAATATCCGGAATATGTATTTATGTCCAGCCAGCCACAGCTGTACAAATATGTGAAGAAAAATGCTCCGGATGTGTATGAACAGATCAAAGAAAGAGTCAAAGAAGGACGCTGGGAGCCGGACGGTGGTATGTTCGTAGAGGCAGACTGTAATATCGCTTCCGGTGAAGGACTGGTTCGCCAGTTTGTACACGGACAGAGATTCTTCAAAGAAGAGTTCGGCGTGGACAATGAGATCCTGTGGCTTCCTGACGTATTCGGTTATTCCGCAGCACTTCCGCAGATTCTGCAGAAATGTGGAATTCCGTATTTCATGACAACAAAGATCAGCTGGAACGAGTTTAACAAGATGCCGTATGATACATTCGAATGGGAAGGTATCGACGGAAGCCGTGTACTGACACATTTTGTTCCGACCCGTGACTATAATAAGGCAGCAGTAGAGGGTGGTACAGAGACAGAACACTTTACCACTTATAACGGATATATCAATCCGAGCCAGATGAAGGGTGCATGGGCACGATACAGCCAGAAATATCTGAACGAAGAAGTACTTTGCAGCTTCGGCTTCGGAGATGGTGGCGGCGGTCCAACCAAAGATATGCTGGAGAATCAGAGACGTCTGGCAAAAGGTCTCCCGGGTATGCCGAGAACCAAGATGTCTACTGCAAAAGAATTCTTCCATGTTCTGGATAAACATGTAACCGATAAAAAATATCTGCCGACATGGGTAGGCGAACTGTATCTGGAATACCACAGAGGTACTTATACTTCTATGGCAAGAAACAAAAAGTTCAACCGGAAAGCAGAATTTGCATATCAGAACGAAGAAATGTACGCAACGTTGGATGCACAGACCGCAGGCGGTGCATATCCGGAAAAAGAGCTGCATGAGGGCTGGGAGGTCATCCTGCGTAACCAGTTCCACGATATTCTGCCGGGATCTTCGATCAAAGAAGTGTATGATGATTCCAAAGCAGAGTACGAAGGCATCTTCGCAGAAAATAAAGCGCTGACTGATGCAACGCTGGCTCATATCGCTGCCGGTGTAAAAGCACCGAAGCATTCGCTGGTTGTATATAACCCGAACAGTGCAGCAGCGTATGATCTGGTAACCTTTACTGTTCCGGAAGGAATAGGAGAACCTGCAGTTTACGATGGCGAGACCAAACTGGCTGTTCAGAAAACCGCAGACGGCACATATGTATTCTTTGCAGCAGGCGTCCCAGGAAAAGGATATAAGACTTATATCGTGAAAGAAGAAGCAGCAGATACAACACCGTCCATGGAAGTTTCCACAGAAGTGATGGAAAATGAATACTTCAAGGTGGAATATAATGAAAAAGGTCAGTTTGCGAAGATCTATGATAAGAAAGCAGACCGTGATATACTGAAACCGGGCAAAGCAGGTAACGTGATCGTAAGTTACGAAGACCGTCCGCATAACTATGATGCATGGGATGTAAACAATTATTATACAGAAAAATCCTGGGATATCGATCAGGTATCTGCGATGGAAGTAGTGGAAAATGGTCCGGTAAGAGCCTGCGTAAAAGTAGAGCGTAAATATCTGGATTCCACGATCACACAGTTTATTTATCTGTATCATGACATTCCGAGAATCGATATCAAGAATGTAATTGACTGGAAAGAGCATCAGATCTTTGTAAAAGACTACTTCCCGATCGATGTACATACCAACGAAGCTACATTTGATATCCAGTATGGTAACGTAAAACGTGATACCCATGACAATACTTCCTGGGATTTTGCAAAATTTGAAGTTTGCCACCATAAATGGATGGATGTGTCCGAGGATGGCTACGGTGTCAGTATGTTAAATGACTGCAAGTATGGTGTTGGTGTCCGTAATGGTGTGATCGGTATGTCCATGCTGAAATCTGCTATTCATCCGAATCCGGAAGCTGATAAAGAACTGCATGAATTTACCTATTCTATTTATCCACATCAGGGCGGCTGGCGAGAAGCTGGTACGGTAAAACAGGCTTACCAGATCAATAACCCTCTGACCTACAGTTGGAAAGAGAATGAAGGAGGAACACTTGCTCCGGAATATTCTCTGGTTTCCTCTGATAAGGATAATGCAGTGATTGAGGTTGTAAAAAAAGCGGAAGATTCAGATGCTGTTATCGTTCGTCTGTACGAGTGTTATAACAGAAGAACTCCGGTGACATTAATTTTCGGTAAGGAATTGACATCTGTTGTCGAGTGTAATATGATGGAGGAAGGAGCAGATCCTGTAGAGTTTACAGGTAATCAGGCGACTTTCGAGATGAAACCTTATGAGATTAAGACGTTGAAGGTTACGTTTTAAAAAAGGCGGGATTCCAGTCTGAGGTTTCGGAAACTGAATAGATTTTTGGTAGTAACCGGGGACTCTCAGTGTGTATGTTTTGCTTTTCCCCTTGCACTGGGAGGTCACCCGGCTATTATATTTTATTAAGATAGTTTTTTGGGACACAGGGGACGCCGTCAGCCCACCCCATCCTCCACCAACCGCCCGCTAGTTGAGCACGCGTTTGAGACTACAGGCTCAAACCGAGCGCAGACCCGGGCAGCTGGTGGAGGATGGGGTGGGCTGACGGCTGGGTGTTCAAAGGGGGAAGGATGCTGGTATGGGGAGGGGATTCAAATGGGGAGAAAAGAAAACTTGCCTGTGTGGGGGAAATATGATAGACTTTATGGTGTTGTGTAAATGGCGCTTATTGTGGCACTCGATGCGATTGCGAAGAGCAAAAGGCTATAAAATAAAGGAAATTTAGGAAAGAGGTATATAGTATGAAGTTAGGAATCGTTGGGCTTCCGAATGTGGGAAAGAGTACCTTGTTTAACTCACTGACAAAGGCAGGGGCTGAGTCTGCCAATTATCCGTTCTGTACGATTGATCCGAATGTGGGTATTGTGGCAGTGCCGGATGAGAGACTGAAATTGTTAGGAGATTTTTATCATTCCAAGAAGGTGACTCCGGCGGTGATTGAGTTTGTGGACATTGCAGGTCTTGTAAAAGGCGCTTCCAAGGGAGAAGGCCTGGGCAATCAGTTCCTTGCGAATATCCGAGAGGTGGATGCGATCGTTCATGTGGTTCGATGTTTTGAAGATTCCAATGTTATCCATGTAGATGGAAAGATTGATCCGGTACGTGATATTGAGACGATCAACCTGGAGCTGATCTTCTCGGATCTGGAGATTCTGGAGAGAAGAATTGCCAAGACAACCAAGGCAGCCAGAATGGATAAGACAGCAGCGAAAGAGCTGGAACTGCAGCAGAGAATCAAAGCACATCTGGAAGACGGAAAACCGGCGATTACCCTGGAAACAGAAAACGAAGACGAAGAGGCATGGCTGCAGGAGTATAATCTGCTGACAGCAAAACCGGTTATCTTTGCAGCAAATGTTTCGGAGGATGATCTGGCAGACGATGGTGCTTCAAACCCGCATGTACAGGCTGTCCGGGAACTGGCAAAAGAGCAGAACAGTGGTGTGTTTGTTATCTGTGCGGAGATCGAACAGGAGATCGCCGAGCTGGAAGATGATGAGAAAAAAATGTTCCTGGATGATCTGGGAATTCAGGAATCCGGTCTGGAGAAACTGATAAAAGCAAGTTATGAACTGCTGGGACTGATGAGTTATCTGACTGCCGGTGAGGATGAGACACGTGCATGGACGATTAAAGTGGGAACAAAGGCACCGCAGGCAGCCGGAAAGATCCATACCGACTTTGAGAGAGGATTTATCAAGGCAGAAGTTGTCAACTATAAAGACCTTCTGGAGTCCGGTTCTTATGCCGGAGCAAGAGAAAAAGGTCTGGTCCGCATGGAAGGAAAAGAGTATGTGGTAAAAGACGGAGATGTAATTTTATTCCGTTTCAATGTATAAGTGAATAAACAGAAAAAAATATAGGCAACTGTTCGACTGGCAGTATCCCGCGATGGTACCGGGCAGTTACAAATGCAGAAAAATGAGGAAAAGATAAGCTTTTCCTCATTTTTTTTCCAAAATTTCCCCTTGTATTCTTACTGCATTTGGTTTAGAATAAAGAGCATAAGTGGTAGAAAGTGGAGAAAAGTGGTGCGAAAGGGAGAGTGTGTGGCAGCCGATTCCAGAAAGCACCTGAAATAAAAGGTTGGGGAGAACCGTTTATTTCATGATTCCGGGGAATTCCCCGGCACTCAAAGAGGGTAGATTCTATGTTCATGGGAGAATACAGTCATACAATTGACACAAAAGGAAGATTGATTATTCCGTCTAAGTTTCGCGAAGAACTGGGAGATGAATTCGTGTTAACAAAGGGTTTAGACGGCTGCCTTTCTATTTATCCTATGGAACAGTGGAAGATCTTTGAGAAGAAACTGGAAGCTTTACCGCTTACAAACAAAAATGCGAGGAAATTTTCACGATTCTTTGTGGCAGGTGCGACAACATGTGAACTGGATCGACAGGGGAGAATTCTGGTACCGGCAACGTTACGGGAATTTGCAGGTCTGGAGAAAGATGTGGTACTCACCGGTAATCTGAACCGGATTGAAGTCTGGAGCAAGGCGAAGTGGAGTGAAAATAATGACTATGATGATATGGATGCGATTGCAGAAGATATGCAGGAGATGGGAATTATCATCTAGATCCGGTGAAAAAAGGAGTAAGAGTGTTAGATGGAGTTTAAACACAAATCGGTATTACTGAAAGAGACCATAGACAATCTGAATGTGAAGCCGGACGGCATCTATGTTGACGGAACTTTGGGAGGGGCAGGACATGCCTCGGAAGTATGCAAATTATTATCTGCCACGGGGAGATTAATAGGAATAGACCAGGACGATGCGGCAATACAGGCGGCAAGTGAACGACTGCGGGACTATCAGGACCGCACGATGATCATTCGCAGTAATTATTGCCACATGGTCCCGGAATTAAAAAAAAGGGGAATCAACTCTGTTGATGGTATTGTGCTGGATTTGGGAGTATCTTCCTATCAGCTGGATCATGCAGAACGCGGTTTTACGTACCGGGAGGATGTGCCTCTGGATATGCGTATGGATCAGCGGCAGACCAAAACTGCGGAAGATATCGTAAATACTTATAGCGAGAGTGAACTGTACAGGATTATTCGTGACTATGGAGAGGATAAGTTTGCAAAAAATATTGCAAAACATATCTGTCTGGCAAGACAGGAGACACCGATTCATACCACAGGAGAATTAACGGAGATTATAAAAAGAGCCATTCCGATGAAAGTCCGGGCAACGGGCGGACATCCCTCCAAGAGAACATTTCAGGCGCTCAGGATTGAACTGAATCATGAGCTTGACGTTCTGCGTGATTCGCTGGATGGAATGATTGATTTTTTAAATGACG
>ERZ857965.3216-NODE-3216-length-12535-cov-2.562660_pt1 | contig 12535 bp, 8 predicted proteins | sample MGYA00519758_ERZ857965 | MGnify/ENA primary metagenome ERZ857965 (study PRJEB31778, sample SAMEA3449381) | human gut metagenome | biome: human gut; feature: human-associated habitat; material: faeces | place: United Kingdom | collected 2010/2012 ...
AGTTCCTGACCATGAACAGCCGCCCGAAGCAGCCGAAATACGCCCGCAACAAAAATATCCTTGTCATCGGCGGTTCCGGCTCAGGTAAGACACGCTTTTTCGTGAAGCCGAACCTGATGCAGATGCACAGTAGCTATGTTGTGACTGACCCGAAAGGGACGATATAATAAAGACAGAGTAAAGGAGCATTTTCGGGAAAGGAGGTTTGCATCATGACAAAACCATCAAAAAAAGTGAAGATTACCGCTTTGTATGAAAGGCTTTCCCACGACGATGAGAGAGCCGGAGAGAGCGTATCAATAGAGAATCAAAAACGTATTTTAGAGGACTATGCGCTCAAAAAAGACTTCACAAACATCGTCCATTTTACGGACGACGGTGTGCGAGGGACTACGTTCAAGCGTCCCGGACTGGATGCGATGCTGAATGAAATCCGCGCCGGCAATGTTGCCACCGTGATTATCAAGGATCAAAGCCGTATCGGTCGTGATGTTGTAGAAGTGGGACTTTTGAAGCGTACTTTTGACGAGCATAACGTCCGTTTTATCGCTGCCAACGACAACCTTGATGCAGCAAACGGCTTTGACATCATGTCCATCTTCCGCGACGTTATAAACGAGTGGTACGTTGCCGACACAAGCCGGAAGATAAAGACGGTATTCAAATCCCGCATGGAAAAGGGCTTGCGCTGCTCCGGCTCCGTTTCCTACGGCTATCTCCCTTCCACGGAGAACAAGGGCGAGTGGATCATTGACGAGGAAGCCGCTGCGGTCGTGCGTCGCATCTTTCACAGTGTGCTTGCCGGAGAGAGCATCGCTGAAATCGGTCGTTCGCTTCGCGCCGATAAAGTTCCCATCCCCTCCGAGCATTGGAAACGTATCGGGCAGCCCGTCCGTGCGCCGAAGTATACCGATCCCTACGCATGGTCGGCAACTACCATCGGTTATATCCTCAAACGCCCGGAGTATATGGGACGCATGGTGCTGGGCAAGACTGTCTGTGAGAATTACAAGACAAAAGCCCACCGCCATACCGAACCGGAAGAGCAATTCGTTTTTGAAGGGGCGATCCCGGTCATCATCGATGAAGAAACATGGCACAATGTTCAGCGGATTCGGGAAACCAAACGCCGTCAACCCAAGCGCGAGGCGGTATCCAACCGTCTGACAGGGCTGCTGTACTGCGCCGACTGCGGGGCGAAGATGACTTTTCGCAGTAATATGGTGCAGGGCAAATGGCTCGATGAAGCGTTTATATGCGGCAGCTATCGTCACCTGACCCGCGACTGTACCATGCACTATATCTCCGCCAAGAAAATTGAAGCAGCCCTTCTTTCCGCAATTCAGCGTGTGAGCTGGTATGTGCGCAGCAATGAAAAGGAGTTTGCCGAGCGTGTCCGTCAGGCGTCCGAACAGCGGCAGACGGCGAGCGCGAAGGAATACCGGCAGAATTTGGAGCGTGCAAAACGGCGATGCGGTGAGCTGGATGAGCTTATAAAAAAGCTGTATGAAGGAAACGCCACCGGCAAGATACCCGACAGGCATTTTACCCGTCTGCTTGCCGAATACGATGAGGAACAGACAGGACTGGAAGCCTCCATATCCGAATGGAAGACGGCGCTTGATAATCGGAACGCCGAAAGGCTGAAAGCGGACAACTTTATTAAACTGGTAAACCGCTACGCCGACTTTTCTGAGTTGACCACGCCCATGCTCAACGAGTTCATTGAAAAAATCGTGGTGCATGAAGGAGCCGGACGCGGCAAGAGCCGCAGACAGCGGCTTGACATCTATCTGAGCTTTATCGGCGCGTTTGAAGTCCCGGCCGAGATCGTCACTCCGACGGAGCAGGAGGAACAGCACCGAAAATGTGAACATGATGAAGCCCTGAAGGAACGTCAGAAAGCCCGCAGAGAAAAACGCAACGAGGAACGCAGAGCGTTTACCGCAAGGAAAAAGGCAGGCTTGCTCACGCTGGAGGAACATGCTGCCGATGAAGTACGGCTTGCCCGCAACAGGGGGTGGCAGAAGGAACAGCGGGACAAGCGCAGAGCAGCACAGCCCCCAAAACCGCCAAAGCCGCGTTCTATTCAAACTCTTTTGGAGTGCGACAAAACCGGGCTGGCCATGACCGAAGAGGAACGGGAACGCCTTTCCGAATACCGCAGGAAGAAGAACGAACAGCACAGGGAGTGGCGAAAACGGCAGAAGGAGAAACGACCGCCGAAGCCGAGGACGCTCAAAGAACTGGACGCTGCACAGAAAGACGGAGAAACCCTCACCGCAGAGGAAGAAAAACGCCTGCATGAAAGCCGAAATCGCAAAAAGCTCCAACGGCAGGAATTGATCCGGCAGGCGGAAACCGATCCCGAAGCGGCGGCAGTGCTGGCTAAGATGCGTGCAGACCAATGCGCAGCCGTCACAAAGTCTCGCCAGAAGATGTGTGAAGAAGCGGCGAACGGAAATCCGGAAGCCATTCTGCGGTATGAAAAGCACCTTGCCATGAGACGGGAGAACTATCGCAACAGAAAGAACAACAAGGAGGTACCGGCATGAACGAACTGAAAGAGCGCATCCACGAAAACGGCATCGACTACATTCTCTGCGGAGACTACTACATCCCCGACTGGCAAATTCCGCAGTGCGACCGTACCATTGGACACTACGGACGAATGCGGAAGGCGTATCTTAAGGAGCACCATCCTGCTCTGTATGCGGGATATATAGCCTGCGGAACACTGTTTGAACACTGTGCCGATATAAACGAACAGGCGCAGCAGCGTCTTGAGGTGATGATGGAGCAAATAATCCATGAATGGGGCGTCAAAGAGGAAATGAAGTCCACAGACCCGTTGGGCTGGGTAAGTCTGATGAATCAGGCGCGGCACTGCGCCGATGAGGTCATTTTGAATGAGCTGATTTATGATTGACAGATACGGTCAAGAGCCGTAAAAACCATCAACAGAGACGCTTCGGACGAGAAAGGGTTCGCCGGAGCGTTTTCTGTTTGAAGAAACTCCATTGTGGCGCAAAACAGCCCGAAAAGATAATATACTTTACGCTCAATGGATTGAAAAATTCACCACATCGTGATATGATACTTCTGATAGTTTTGTATTATCGGAAGTTAGGAGGGCATCGCCATGGGCGTGCGTTATGACAGGCTTTTCCACATGATGATAGATCAACGAATCACAAACTCGCAGCTTATGAAAATGTGCGGGTTCAGCGCCAATATCATCACAAGGCTCAAAAGGAACGAGTACATTTCAATGGAGAGCCTGGAAAAGCTGTGCAAGACACTGGAGTGTAAAGTGGATGACATACTCGTCTTTGGCGACGACGAAAGCTGAAAGGAGGAAAAGCGGTATGAAATCGAACTTTGATTTTTTGAACAAAGACTTCCCTGTGCTGGCGAATTTCGGAAAACTGGCAGAACAATACTGTTTTTCCGACGCAAATTCGTGTTTGATAAAATTGGGAATGATGGGCGAAACCATCGTCAATCTGATGTTTACCTATGACGGTGTTAAGCTCCCATACGAAAGCACCGCCGTCACCCGCATCGATGCGCTCATGCGTGAGGGCTTGCTTCCCCGCGACCTTTGTGACATTCTTCATGCTCTGCGTAAAGCTCGAAACAAGGCGAGCCATGAAAACTATGCCTCTGTTGATGAAGGAAAGACACTTTTGCAGATGGCCCACAGTTTGTGCGAATGGTTTATGCAAACCTATGGCGATTGGAGCTATCAAAATCAGCCGTTTGTGATGCCTTCCGAAGCTTCCGCAGCTCAAACTGAAAACAAGGAGCAAGAAGAAAAGCTGGAAAACGAGCTTTCAAAGCAAGCTGAACAGGCAGCCGCAGCCGCGCCTAAAGTATCCCAGGAGGAGCGCAAAAAGCAGTCGGCATGGGCAGCCGGAAAACGGCAGAAGTCCGAAGCGGAAACACGCTATCTCATTGACGAGCAGCTCCGCAAAGTTGGATGGGAAGCAGACACCGAGAACCTCCGATACGCAAAAGGAACCCGGCCCGCAAAGGGCAGAAACATGGCAATCGCCGAATGGCCGACAAACTCTCAGCTTGGCAATAAAGGCTATGCCGATTATGCACTTTTCATTGGGCAGAAATTAGTCGGTATTATAGAAGCAAAAGCTCTCCATAAGGATATTCCGTCTGTCATAGACTACCAGTGCAAGGATTACCCTCGAAATATCCGTGTGGAAGATAATCAATATAGAATCGGCGCATGGGGAGAATTCAAGGTTCCTTTTACTTTTGCTACCAATGGCAGACCGTATCTGGAACAATACAAAACGAAATCCGGCATTTGGTTTTTGGATTTGCGTCAGCCGTCCAATTCACCGAAAGCTCTGCACGGCTGGATAAGCCCTACGGGTATTGAGGAACTGCTGGAACGGGACATTGAAAGCAAAAACGCCGACCTGAAACAGATGCCCTATGATCTCCTGACGGATAAAGACGGGCTTAATTTAAGACCTTACCAGCTCAACGCAATCAAAGCGGCGGAAAAAGCCATTGTGGACGGTAAACAGACCGTTCTGCTTGCCATGGCGACAGGAACGGGAAAGACAAGAACCGTCCTCGGTATGATCTACCGTTTCTTAAAGACGGAACGTTTCCGCAGAATCCTTTTCCTTGTTGACAGAAATTCTCTTGGTGAACAGGCGCAGGACGTATTCAAGGAGGTCAGACTGGAAGACCTTATGACCCTTGATGATATTTACAATATCAAGGAACTTGAAGATAAGGTTATCGAGAAAGAAACCCGCATTCAGGTGGCAACCGTTCAAAGCATGGTAAAGCGTATTCTCTACAACGCTGACGAGACGATGCCGGCGGTTTCCGACTATGACTTGATTATTGTCGATGAAGCGCATCGAGGCTATATTCTGGATAAGGAGATGGGTGAAGACGAGTTGCTTTACCGTGACCAGATGGATTATCAGAGCAAATATCACGCCGTTATTGAATACTTCGATGCGGTGAAAATTGCGCTTACCGCTACCCCGGCTTTACAGACTACCGAGATTTTCGGGCAGCCTGTGTTCAAATATACTTATCGTGAGGCAGTTATTGAGGGCTATCTGGTTGACCACGATGCTCCGCACGAACTGAAAACAAAACTCAGCAGCGAAGGCATCCATTACAGACCCGGTGATACTGTCACGATTTATGACCCCGTGACCGGGGAGATTACCAACAGCGAACTGTTGGATGACGAGCTTGATTTTGATATTGACGCATTCAATCGGCAAGTGATTACCGAACCTTTCAACAGGACTGTGCTTGCGGAAATCGCCCGTGACATCGACCCCGAAGCCCCAAGGGAGCAAGGGAAAACCCTTATCTATGCGGCCGATGATCAACACGCTGATATGATCGTATCCATTCTTAAAGACATCTACTCCGAAACAGGTGTAGATAACGATGCGATTATGAAAATCACGGGCAGTGTCGGCGGTGGCAACAGAAAGAAAGTCCAGGAAGCAATCAAGAGGTTTAAGAACGAGGACTATCCGAGCATAGCCGTTACGGTTGACCTGCTGACAACGGGAATCGATGTGCCTGAAATTACCTCTCTTGTATTTATGCGCCGAGTAAAGTCCCGCATTCTCTTTGAGCAGATGCTTGGACGCGCAACACGACTTTGCCCGGAGATTCATAAAACCCACTTTGAAATCTACGATCCGGTCGGCGTGTATGATTCTCTTGAGCCGGTCAACACCATGAAGCCGGTCGTTGCCAATCCCGCCACGTCATTTGAACAGCTTATTGACGGGCTTGAAGTGCTTGACAGCGAGGAACAGGTCACGAATCAAATCAACCAGATCATTGCAAAACTGCAACGCAGGAAGCGCAATATGAGCAAAAAGGAAGTGGAGCATTTTATAGACCTGTCCGGCGGTCTTGACCCTACGCAGTATATTGAACAGCTTGAACAGGAATCTGCGGAAGCCGCCAAAAACAGGATACTTGCAAACAAACAGCTTTTCAAAATGCTGCAAGAGCCTAACTCCAACGGCGGCAGACCGGTTGTTATTTCCGATAAAGAGGACGAGCTTATCGGCCATACAAGAGGATATGGCGACAAGGACAGACCGGAAGATTATCTGGATGCGTTCTCCGAATATGTGAAGACGAATATGAACCAAATCGCCGCATTGAATATCGTCTGTACCAGACCGAAGGACTTGACCCGCGAAGAACTCAAATCCCTGCGCCTGACGTTGGACAGAGAAGGCTTTACCACGCAGCAGCTTAATACGGCGATCTCCCAGATGACAAATGAGGAGATAACGGCGGATATTATCAGTTTGATTCGCCGCTATGCTATCGGCTCCGTCCTTATCAGTCATGAAGCGAGAATCCGCAGGGCTGTTGACAAGCTCATGAAAGCACACTCCTTCTCCAAACAGGAGATGAACTGGATTAAGCGCATGGAGACTTATTTGATGCACGAATCCGTTCTGAATGTCAAGGTTTTCGATGAGGACGCTCGCTTCAAAGAGCAGGGAGGCTTCAAAAAAATCAACAAAGTGTTCCAGAACCGGCTTGAAAGCATCGTTTTGGAACTGAACACCTATCTCTATGATGACGGAGGAAATGTTGCATGAACACACAGGAAATTGTCTCAAAGCTCTGGAATCTCTGTAATGTGCTGCGAGACGATGGCATCACATATCACCAGTATGTTACCGAGCTTACCTACATTCTTTTCCTGAAGATGGCAAAAGAAACGGATACGGAAAGCAAGTTCGCCGAGGACGTTATTCTTGAAAAAGGCAATAACTTGACGCCGGATCAGGAAGCACAGAACAACGAAAAAAAGATTGTTCGGGAATACAGTTGGGATACCCTTGTCAGCAAATCAGGCATCGCGCTTCACAGCTACTACAAGACGATACTGCGTCTGTTCGGCACATACTGCACAGGTCGCGTCCGTGAAATCTATCAGGGAGCTGCCACCAATATTGACGAGCCGAAAAATCTTGAGAAAATCATTACGACGATTGACGGACTGGACTGGTATTCCGCTCGTGAAGAAGGTCTGGGCAATCTCTATGAAGGTCTGCTTGAGAAAAACGCAAACGAAAAGAAATCCGGCGCAGGACAGTATTTCACGCCCCGCGTGTTAATTGATGTTATGACGCGGCTGATGAAGCCGCAGCCCGGAGAACGCTGCAACGATCCCGCTTGCGGAACTTTCGGCTTTATGATCGCCGCCAGCCAGTATGTCAGAGAGCAGACGGATGACTTTTTTACGCTGGATGCTGAAACCGCCCGGTTTGAAAAAGAGGAGGCATTTACCGGCTGCGAGCTTGTTCATGACACGCACCGTTTGGCTCTGATGAATGCCATGCTTCACGACATTGACGGCAAGATTATCTATGGCGATACGCTCTCCAACGTAGGTAAATCCATGAAGGGATACAGCCTTGTGCTCACCAATCCTCCATTCGGAACGAAGAAAGGCGGCGAGCGCGCTACCCGTGATGACTTTACTTTCCCCACAAGTAATAAGCAGCTCAACTTTCTTCAGCACATTTATCGCAGCCTGAAAACCGATGGAAAATCCCGTGCTGCTGTTGTTCTTCCCGACAATGTGCTGTTTGCCGACGGCGATGGAGAGCGCATCCGCAAGGACTTGATGGACAAGTGTAATCTCCACACCATACTTCGTCTGCCGACAGGCATTTTCTATGCGCAGGGCGTAAAGACGAATGTTCTGTTCTTTACAAGAGGCAAGACGGATAGGAACAACACAAAGGAAGTATGGATTTATGATCTTCGCTCTGCCATGCCCTCTTTCGGTAAGACGAACCCGCTGAAAAAAGAGCATTTTGACGAGTTTGTTGAGTGCTATGCCGATGGCGACCTGAGCAAGCGCAAAGAAACCTACAGTGAAGAAACTCCCAACGGTAGATGGCGCAAGTTCACGATTGATGAGATTAAGGCGCGCGATAAGACCAGTCTTGATATTACTTGGATGAAGAACGGCAGTGGCACAGAAGACAGAACACTTGCCGAACTGCTCTATGAAATCAAGGAGAAATCCTCCAATATTGCGGCTGCTGTTTCTGAACTGGAGAAGCTGATCGGAGAGGTGGAAGAATAATGGATACCAAAGCATTGCGCCGGAAGATTCTTGATCTCGCTATTCGTGGACAGCTTGTGCCGCAAGACCCTGCGGACGAACCGGCTTCCGTCCTGCTCGACCGTATTCGTGCGGAAAAGCAGAAGATGGTTAAGGAAGGAAAACTCAAGGCCAAGGACATCAAGAATGATTCAATTATCTTTGTTGGTGAGGATAGTTTGCATTATGAGAAGTTCGCCGACGGCAGCGTGAAATGTATTGAGGATGAGATTCCTTTCGAGCTGCCGGAGGGGTGGGCGTGGGCAAGGCTCGGCACTGTTTTTTCAACAGTAACAGGCGCTACTCCCTCCACAAAGGACGCATCGCTTTATGGAACGGACTGTCCATTCTACAAACCAACTGATTTGGATGCCGGTTATAATGTTTGTGGCGCAGAAGATTCAGTCTCTGAAAAAGGATATCTGTCGGGACGTCCATTGCCTAAATTTTCTGTTTTGGTGACTTGTATCGGTGCTACTATCGGAAAGACAGGATATATTTCCAATGCGGGCATTTGCAACCAGCAAATTAACGCTGTTCTTCCGAATAGCGAGGTTCTTTCGGATTACACATACTTCTGCATGTGTTCACAATATGAGCAAGAGCAAATATGGACGAATTCGTCAGCCACTACATTACCAATCCTAAACAAGAGCAAGTTCGATAACCTCTTGTTCCCAATACCGCCGCATGAGCAACAATCACGGATTGTTGAAAGAATTAAAGGTCTATTCTTCTTTGTAGAAAAGGTTCAGAGCAATCAAGAGTCTTTGAAGACCACGGTAGGTATAGCCAAATCTAAAATCCTCGACCTTGCCATTCGTGGACAGCTTGTGCCGCAAGACCCGAATGATGAGCCCGCTTCGGTTCTTCTGGAACGCATCAGAGCGGAGAAAGAAGAACTCATCCGTCAGGGCAAACTTAAGCGTGATAAGAAGGAGTCAGTCATCTTCCGAGGTGATGATAACTCTTATTATCTTAGGACGGGGAAACTCGTAGAATCCTTGGAAGATTGGAGGTTTGATGCCCTTCCTGAAACATGGGAACTATGCTGTTTGGGTGATGTATGTGACTATGGGGACTGCATCAATGTTGACACCGCAGATATTGCAGATGATGCGTGGATTCTCGATCTTGAGGATATAGAGAAGGACACTGGTGCAGTCATCAAAAAAGTAACAAAAGCGCAGCGAAGTTCAGCCAGTACAAAGCATCGATTTTATTCCGGGCAGGTCTTATATAGTAAACTTCGTCCATACCTGAATAAAGTCGTTCTATCAGACGCTGATGGGTATTGCACTTCGGAAATAATTCCATTGAAATTTGACAGATGCGTACTCCCGGAATACGCGCGATACTATCTTATGTCGCCAACTTTTCTGGCCTATGCGGATCGTTGTTCCTATGGCGTTAAGATGCCGCGCATGGGAACTGCGGACGGCAAAAAAGCAATTATCCCTTTGCCGCCGCTGGTAGAACAAAAGCGTATCGCCAAAACAATCGAACTATTATTTTCTCAGCTAACCAGAATATCGGAAGCTCTTGTATGACGATCAGCCACTCTCTATTGAAAGCAGAGAGTGGCTATCCTTTTACCAAGTGACAATTTTATCGACAAGGGCTTGCTGCTCGCTGGCAGTTCTGCGGAGATAGATACGGGTTGTTTCGATGCTTTCATGTCCCATAAGGTCGGCAAGCAGAGCAATGTCATTGTACTTTTCAAGAAAATTCTTGGCGTAGCGATGACGGAAAGAGTGCGGATAGACCACCTTCTTATCCAAACCGTACTTGTCAGCATAGTTCTTGAGCTGTTGAGAAATGCCACGGGTCGTGATGCGCTCACCATATCTATTGAGAAACAAATAACCGGAGGAACGGTTTGTTTCCTCCAGCCATGTCATAGTCTCCGTTCTGAGCTTTTTCGGTATGTAAAGCCGCCTCAGTTTTCCGCCTTTAGTGTAAAGGTCGAAGTAGCCGATTTCGACGTGTTCAACCTTTATCTGAATCAGTTCACTAACTCTTGCACCGGTAGCAGCCAGATACCATATAACGAAATACCATTCCATGTTGCCGTCTTTCTTGAGCTGTTTTTTCAAGAAATTGTAGTCAGCGTTGCTGATTACGTTCTCCAGAAAGTTCTTCTGTTGAACCTTCACCGCTTTCAAACGCAAGGCAGCATAGCCGAGAAATTCGAGGTATTTATTCATACCCTGTATCCTCAAATTGACGGTCTTTGGCTTAAAGAACTCCATCAGATACCCCTTGTATGCCAGAAGATTCTCGCTGGTTATCCCGTCGTAGTGGGACTGAAAATACTCCACCGTCCATAGATAAGATGTGATCGTGTTCTCCGAAAGATTGCTCTTGCGAAGATGTTCCTCGAAGGAAATTTTGGTCTTCATGAAGACACCTCCATAATATTTTTGCGATTAGACGCACCGAATATTATAGAGGAAAGGTGTGTACAGCTCTTATTATGAGAAGGTCGGTTGTGATGTGCGTTGTATTGATGAAGAAATTCCTTTCGAGGTTCCGGATACTTGGGCGTGGACACGATTGGAAAATTGTTGCATCAAAGAAATTCGTCGAGGTAAAGCTCCGAGATACGTTGATAAAAGCGGCGTACTTGTTTTCGCTCAAAAGTGCAATACAAAGCACAACGGGATCGATATTGGACTATCGTTGTCCCTTGACGAAACCACGTTAGGACGATACTCAAACGATGAGTATATGCAAGACGGTGACGTGGTAATCAACTCGACCGGAACCGGCACGTTGGGACGTGTAGGGCTTTATCGAGCAACCGATAATGTTTTAGGACTTCCTATAGTACCGGATTCCCATGTTACTATTATTCGCGCCGCCGGCAGCATTCAAGCCCTCTACCTATACACATTTTTGAAGGTACATCAGGGGGAACTTGAAAAGAAAGGAGAAGGTTCAACCAACCAAAAGGAGCTAAAACCACTTACGTTAAAAAAGATGCTTATTGCACTGCCGCCAATATCCGAGCAGCGACGGATCGAAGAAGCAATAAACATTTCATTCTCACATATATCCGCAATCGAAAAGAGTCTTAGCTAAGGCTCTTTTCGATGTGTCCGATTGCAGAAAAAACTTCTTTAAGTTTGGAGCAAATCGCCTCCTGTTCCTCAAGTGGCGGTATGGGATAGAGCCAATCCTCAATATTGTCCTTGCTTATTGACGGCGAATTGTCGCCTTTCATATATTGGTTCAATCCGCTCACTACATACCTTGATATCATTAGGAAAAACAAGAATTCCGGCAGGAACACACCATTGGAATTGCAGACGTAAAAGCCTGTTGAAGCAATACAATGACTGTGTTCCTCGTCTACTAAAGCTATATTTTCAAGATAAGGTCTGACCAACGAGAACAATACACTTCCGCTTTGGAGTGCACGGCTTGCGCGACTGGGGGCTTTTGCTACGGGTAGATGTTTAGCTTCTTTTATGCAGTGGCTTCGATTGTCGATCGCATCAATATCAATGTAATCAAAAAAATCACCGTGGGGCTTGATACTTGCCATACCCTCAAAGCAGGAATAACCCCTGCACCATGCCCAGCTTTCGGGGATTTCAAAGGGAATCATATTGTCAATGCAGATCACCTCGCCGCCGACCTTCTCATAATAAGAGTTATCCTCACCACGGAAGATGACGGATTCCTTATTATCGCGCTTGATCTTGCCCTGCTTGATGAGTTCTTCTTTCTCTGCTCTGATGCGTTCCAGCAGAACGGAAGCAGGCTCATCATTCGGGTCTTGCGGCACAAGCTGTCCACGAATGGCAAGGTCGAGGATTTTAGATTTTGTTTGCTCGATAATTCTTACAAGCTTACCCTCGTCAGCATTTATGGAATCGACGAAGCTAATGAGTTCTTCTAAACGACGAGCTAATCTTTCTTGTTCGTCAAGTGGTGGAATCGGGAAAAGCACAGAACGCACAGTATCGGATTTTAAGTTTTTTACTGTTGAGCCAGCCGCCAATAGGCTCAGCGTTGTATACATGAACCCCGAGCTAAGAGCGTAGTATAGATAGTCTTGACTAAACACAGTTTTAATATTACCAATTACCAGCCAACCATCATGAATACATCCATCGGTTTTCAGAATATACGGTCGTCCGAAACTCATCGAATTGGTCAATAAGAAATCTCCGCTTCGGACATATCTGGTCTTAGAAAGTCCTGCGGCTTTAATTCTTTCTTTCGTATGCAAAATGTATTTGCCGTCTTTTTCTGTGTCGCCAATTTTTATCCAGTTGATCCCGTTCTTATCGTCTGTGAGAAAATCTTCAATAGGACGAGGGGAACCGCCCCTTGCGATAGTGCTTACATTCCCAAGTCGCTCCCACGCCC
>ERZ857965.3220-NODE-3220-length-12519-cov-3.290116_pt1 | contig 12519 bp, 12 predicted proteins | sample MGYA00519758_ERZ857965 | MGnify/ENA primary metagenome ERZ857965 (study PRJEB31778, sample SAMEA3449381) | human gut metagenome | biome: human gut; feature: human-associated habitat; material: faeces | place: United Kingdom | collected 2010/2012 ...
TAAAAAGAATGTTTGTGAAGTGCTGCTGATGATTGTTTTACTTGGAATCGTAATGGGTATCTGGAGAGAATTTTTTGCTTTTATAAGAATTTCATATCAGTACACTGTAACTTCCGGGTATGATGGCATAAAAGAAATGAACATTTGTTTTTTTATTGTCTGTTATTTTGGCGGCGGCGTTAACACTGGCAATATTGATACCTGTACGTGATGGTGTTGAAGATATGAAAGCTGCAAAGAGAGATTTGGCGATCATTGAGATTGCAATGAGAGAAAAAGAAGATGAAAGATAGCAAAAAGACTTCATTCCGGTGTAATGCTGGGGTGGAGTCTTTTTTTAGTGTTAAAATGTTATTTTATAAAATAAAACAAAATAAGAGGACACTAGCAGACCTTAACCGCAGGGTGGAGTTTGTGGGTAAGCTGCTGTTTATGGAATCGTTGATAACTGGGTGGAGAATGTGTGGGAAAATGGTTGGGAAAGACGTTTTTCCTTTTCCATGATTTTTCCATGCATTATCCACGCGGTTATCAATGATGGAATAGCTGTTTATCCATAAAATCCACGCTGTTCCTACGGTGTTGCAAGACGGGGAGAGCGGCCGCTGTCCTGAGGGGTTTAGCACTGTGCCGGAGGGGTGTCCCGCGGCGCGCGGACGGAGTGTAAGCAGCGAAGCGGGGCGCCCCTCCGGGGCGGCGCTAAGCCCTTCAGGGCTTCTGCCGGGCGCGTAAGCGCCCGGCTTAACCCCCGGATTGTAACACGGGGGTATAAATGCGATAGGCGACTCTTAATCCAGAGGGCACAAATGCCGGAAATACGGCAAAAACTCCGGTAAAAACTTTAGTTTACACCTTGTTGACTGATACCCCAAAAGTCAACATGATGTAAACTATCCGCAAAAATACAAAAAATAACCTGCCTGCATACGGTATTGCGGGGAGTTACAGGTATTTTGAATTTTGAAAAAACGAAACGAAAAAAGAATCTTTTAAGGAGGTGGAGAAGATGGCGCAGACAGAAAACAGTGTTACCGCTTATGATGTAGAAGACTGGAAGAACAAAGGCAGAATACAGATGTCACCGGCAGAGCGTGAAAGCTGGTTAAATGAAGGACAGCTTCTTTTAACTGATTACGCAGAAGGAATCGAACGGGAGTGGGAGCTGATCAAGTTTTATGGACAGCTCCTTGCGGCGGTGGCAGACTGGTGCATCGTCTTTTTAAAAGGTGCGCACGGGCCGAAGTGGACGGACGGGCAGGAACTTAATTATAAGCGCAGACGGATCGAATACCAGCAGGAGGAAATGATTGCACACGGCTTTTTTATTCCATCCGAGTTCGCAGATCTGCCGCCGGAGATGGATGTAAATTATATGCGTGGCAGGGAGAACATAAAGAAAAATGCAAAAGCAGCGTTAAAACAGATTTTAGAAAATCCGGATTATCAGTTTGTAGCAGATCATGCAAGTTTTCTCGGGCGGATCCAGACGGCGTGCATGCGCATACGACCGGACGAAGTGACCGGAAGAGTAGGAAAGCTGCAGGAAGCGGTTGAAAAAAATGATTTTCCAGGAATGCGGCGTTATGCAGATTCCGATCCGGTCATTGCAGCGGCAGCCGTCTGCAGGGCAGAAATGGAACCAGCGTTAGATGATTTGAACCCGTTTTAATTGTGCTGATGCTAGGAAAGGAAAAAAATGGGTTATGTGGTGGGAGCCTTATTTTCAGATGAGGCAGCAACCAAAAACAGCTTAATCATACCGGCTGTTTTGGTGGGTGGAAGAAAGAAAAAACACACAGAAGGGAGGAATGTACATATGGGTGTGAGAGTTGTGATCCCGAACATGTCAAAGACGTTCGGAGCACTGCACTATGCCGGTGAAGGGGAAGCAGTCACCTGGAACATTTGCGGGGAAGACGTAAAAGGAAATTTCTACACGTTCTTTGCAGATGCACTCCGCGGGGAAGTCGTGGAGGCTTTAGTAATCGGCGCGAACGGATCCCAGCCGTTTGAATTTGGTGAAGCGGTCGTTTTGGAAAATCCGAGCATCATTGCGAGAAATCACGAGACGCGGAGTGATGGAATGAACAGCCTGCTTTTAATGGCAGATGGCATTTACCGTGAAGCGGATGTCTGCCTGGAAGATGAACCGGATGATGGCAGCTTAGACGAACTGGTAGAAGAATACCTGATGAAACATGGGTACAGCATTGTAAACCGGGATGAATAAGAAAAGACAGATCAGAAAGACAAGTAAAAACACGTAAACAGTAGGAGGAAAATATCATGGAATTAAAAAATGTATTTATTGATGCAGAGAAATCGTTAGGAAACATCACTTTTGCCGGAGCTGGCAGGGAAAGTCAGCAGCGTATAAATGGCGGCAGACATGCAGTTATATCGAGAACTTACAGTCTCTATTCTGATGTACAGCGCGCGGATAATGTTGAGGTTATCATTCCTGGAAAGGCAGGGGTAAAGCATTTTGAATATGAGGAACCGGTAGTGCTGGTAAATCCCCGTGTGGAAATTGAAGGGTACGCGATCAATAACAAGGGTTATGTGAATTATAAAATTTATGCGGATGATATCATTTCTGTGGATGAGCTGGAAGATGCGGGAGTAAAGCAGTGATCCGGTAAAGGGAATTATGTGCAGCACAGCAAATGAAATAAAAGAGAATGATTCAAAAAGAAAAAAAATAAAGAAAAAATAGAAAGATGGAGGAATAAAATATGAGATTTCCAGAGGGATTAGTTGTTGATACAGAGAAAACATTAGGAGAATTAAAGTTTGCGGCATTGCGCAGAGAAAACTACGCGCAGGACGAGGAAGGAAATGTGACCGATGAGATAAAAAAACGTACATATGACCTGAAATGTCAGCGCCAGGGGCACACGATCACAGTCAGTATTCCACCGGAAGCCGGAGAAAAAGCGTTCCCATACAATGCAACGGTAACGCTTGTAAATCCGGTAGTAAGTGCAAGAGCGGATGCGACGTTCGGAGGAAGGGCAACGGCAGACTGGTACATCAATGCGGAGGATATTGTATTGGCAGATGCTGCAGGAAAGCCTGCTGATCAGACAAAAGCTGCCGGAGCAGATGCGCCGAAAACAGCAGATCAGAACAAACCATCTGATAAGACAGCAGATAAGACCGGAACGGATGCGAAAGATGGAGGAAATAAAAAATAAATAACCGGATGGGAGAGTGGAATAGATGAACAGATTTCCAATCTGGAAAGGAAAACGCATCGGGCGTTATGATGACAGGCTGATTTTAAGGTCTGTCATTTTTTTTGCCCTGACCGTTGCAGCATTATCAGTATTTACGATCTGGATGACAGAGAGGAATATCCTGTTTAGGATATTCCTTCTTTTCCTGATCACAGTTTTGTGTCTGCTGGATCTGTTTTATAAATGGAAAAGCGGCAGCATGGTGGATATCCGAAACCGTCAGGCAATGTCGCGGATGCTGCTGGAAAACCGATGGTTTGAGACAGAGCCGTTGCAGCGTTATAGATCAGGCGGCAGAATGGAACGGATCACATATTTTCCGGCGCTTTATTACAGGCGGAAAAAACGGTATATCTATGTGACAGTCAAGATCACCATGGGAAAATACCAGGATAAATTACTTCATCTGGAAGAGAAGTTGGAAACCGGATTAAATTGTGAACTGGTAAAAAAAGATACAAAGGATATCTGGGTCAGATATGAATTTTTAACAGGAGTGGAAAAGAGCCGGATCGGTATTCAGGATGTAAAAGCAGAAAATGGAGAACTGAATCTGATGCAGCATATCTCATGGAAATATGATAAATTGCCGCACATGTTGATTTCAGGTGATACAGGAAGTGGAAAAACGATCTTTCTTCTGATCGTGATAAAAGCATTGTTAGAATCAGGTGCAGTGCTGCATATCTGTGATCCGAAGAAAGCAGATTTATCTTTCTTATCCAGGATCATGCCGGATGTGCATTACAGTACAGAAAGCATAATGGAATGTGTGGAAACTTTTTATGAAGGAATGGAAGCGCGTTATGATGAAATGCAGGAACATCCGGATTTCCGGATGGGTGCGAATTATGCGAAAGTCGGTTTGACGCCGCATTTTCTGATCTTTGATGAGTATGTGGCTTTTATGGACACTCTTGCAAAAAAAGAATGGGAAGAGGTTATGAAGCTGATCCGGATTATTATCATGAAGGGCAGACAGGCAGGATATTTTATTATTCTTGCGTGTCAGCGTCCGGATGCAAAATATCTCGGAGATGGTGTCCGCGATCAGTTCGGTTTCCGTGTTGCGCTGGGTAGTATGTCTGCAAGCGGGTACACCATGATGTTTGGCAGTATTGATAAACAATTTAAAGAAAAAGATATTGCGGGGCGCGGCTATGTAAACACCGGAAACGGTGTTGTAACAGAGTTTTACGCTCCATATGTAGATCCGCGATATGATTTTTTTACAGAGCTGTCGCGGATCTATGAGAAAAGACAGCAGGAAGGAGAAGCGTGTGATCGAATGTATGAAAACGGCAGCGAAACTGCCGGAGAGGAATGAGGAAAAGGCGATTGAAGAAAAAGAAAATAAAAAACAGACGGAACATATTTATATCAGCGGACCGATTACCGGAACACCGGATTATATGGAACGTTTTGAGAAAGCAGAAAAGGAATTAACCGAAAATGGATATTCCGTGATCAATCCGGCGAAAGTCAATGCAATGCTGCCGGAAGATGCGACGTGGGAGGAATATATAAAAGTATCATTGACGCTGCTGTCGATCTGTACCGGGGTGTACATGATGCCGGGCTGGAGGGAGAGCCGTGGTGCAGTGCTTGAGTTTATGCAGGCAAGACGTAATGAAATGCAGATCTATGAGGATATCCCTGGGAGACTGCAGGACTGAATTATAAAATGGGATGGTGGCAGATGTGGAAAAGAACCAGGAGACGTTAAAAGAGATTGAGAAAAAACGCAAAGAACTGGGATTATCCCAGGTAGAACTTGCAAAACGCATTGGTTTTTCAAGAGGCTATTATAACATGCTGATACACGGGAAAAAGCCGGTCAGTGACAAGCTGGCTGACCAGCTGCAAAATGTGCTTCAGGAATACCGGAAAGAAAAAGAAAGCGGCTATAGAATGCAGACAGAAGATCTGGAGGAAGGTTTTAAATCAGCGGATGATGTATGGAATATTAAAGAAGCAGGAGAGATGACAGACGAGTATATAGAAGAAAATGAAGATTCCATTGCATTTGATCCGGTGGAATGGATCACGAACCTGGAAACAAGACGGAAAAGCTACGGCGTATCGCAAAGTGAATATGCAGAAACGGCAGGAATCAATAGAAGTTATTACAGTGTATTGTTGACCGGAAAAAAACGGGCAACAAAAAAGCTGTTAGAACATTTGGAAATGGTTCTTGAGATATTTAATCCGGATAAAGAAATGGAAATTTTATTTGACTATGTTCGGATCCGGTTTGCAACCACGGATGAGAGACGCGTGATCGAAGATGCCATGAATATCCGGATGCAGTACATGATTGAGGAAGCGCACAGCTTTTACGGTTACGGACGCCAGTATATCTACGGAGATATCACAGTCATGGTATCGCCGGAACATGAAAAAGGGATCCTGCTTGAACTAAAGGGCAAGGGGTGCAGACAGTTCGAAGCGTTTCTTAAGGTGCAGAAACGTACCTGGTATGATTTCTTCCGGACGGCAAGAGAAATGGGGGCGGTGTTTAAACGGATTGATATTGCGATCAACGACCGTGCCGGAATTTTAAATATACCGGAGCTGATAGTAAAATGCCGTCGGGATGAATGCATCACGATTTTTCACAGTTATAAGGATTACCAGTCCGGGGAACTGATAAGGAATCGGGAAAAAGATGCGGCAAGCATGGGAAATACATTGTACCTGGGATCCTTAAAAAGTGAAATTTATTTCTGCATTTACGAAAAAGATTATGAGCAGTATGTAAAAAATGGCACGCCGCTGGATGAGGCGGAAACGAAAAACCGTTTTGAAATACGGTTAAAAGATGAGCGTGCGGAGGTGGCGGTGGATGATCTTTTGGAGATGGAAGATGTAGCCTGTACGGCTTATTCTATTATCAACCACTATGTCCGTTTTGTAGATGCCGATCCGGAGAAGGAATGCAGAAACTGGCCGTTAAATGAGCGCTGGGTGTGGTTTTTAAACGGACAGTACCGGAGCATTAAGCTGACGACAAAACCGGAAGAGTACACACTTGACCGGACACTCCTCTGGCTTACAAGACAGGTCGCACCGTCCCTTAAAATGGTACAGAAGCTGGATGATCTCAGAGGCACGCGCCTGGCGAAGGATATGATCGAGGAAGCCAATCTGTCCCCGCATCATAAAAAAATCTTAAAACAACAGCAGGCGGCACTGGACGATGTTGTCACAGCAAGGCAGAAAGGAAGAAAATGGATTGATGATCTTAAGCAGGAATACATGGAATCCTGAAATTGCGGCGTCGCAATTTTTAAAGCGCAAAGCTGGATGTGTTATGGAACATGCGCCATAAAGAAGAAATAAAAAGAAAAAAGAAAAAATGTAACAGTAAACAGACGGCAATAAAAAAGCTGTCTTTTTTTATGCGCAAAATGCGCGGAAAGGAAAGAGAAAGATGAATTTTGGACAGGGAATTTATACGTGGCTCATGACGAATATACAGCCTCTGGTTTTAGGAGGGATTATTATCGTTGGTCTTGTGCTTTTATTTAAACACAAGATTGCGGAGCTGATTGTTTTTGCAATTATCGCGGTCATAGCGGTTGGTTTTGTCTTTAATCCCTCTGGGACAAAAGACACGATGTTAAAGATCTATAACGGCACGATCATCGAGGGCGGTGCTGCAGATGATGGAGGGGAATGATCTCTGATAAAAAATAAGGTGCGGGGCGGGATGCCCTGTGCCTTGGATAAATGAAAAGGATGAAGAAAACCGCCGGACAGGCAGAAAGGAAAGAAAGGGAAGAAATGAAACAGGTAAAGTCATATACAAGCATCTGGAATGTTGAAAAAGTGATACATGCGGTCGGGGATGTTAATCTGCCGTTTCCGGCGACGATAACACAGATCGGGTATTTTACCGGAACGGCAGTTGTATGTCTTATGATTCACAACCTGCCGCCATTTGTGTATATAAAAAGTTTCGTTGTATGGGCTGCGATATGCGTAGGAAATGCGTATCTGATGTCAAAAAAGAGCTTTGATGGCAAAAATCCGTACCGATTTTTATGCGCGGCGTTTAATTATCTGATACGCCCAAAAGAGACTTATGCAGGAAAACGTGTGGTGTATCGTAAAAAGACGGTAAATGAATATATTACCGCAGTGAGGAGGGATATATATGTTCCCGATTAAGTACATCGAAAACAATATGATCTTAAACCAGCAGGGAGAATGGTGGGCGTATTATGAACTGATCCCGTACAACTATGCTTTTTTATCTCCGGATGAAAAGATGGCAGTACATGAACGGTTCCGTCAGATCATGACGGTAAACAGGGAAGGCAAGATGCATGCGCTCTGCATTGCATCTGAAACATCCGTAAGGGACAGGCAGGAACGCTGCAAGAGACACTTAAAGGGGGATCTTAAAGAAACAGCAGAAAAAGTGATCGACATCCAGACAGAAGGGCTGATCACTTCTATGGGTGGAATAGAAAATGAAGTTACCTACCGTTTCTTTTTAGGTTTTAAGCTGATCAAGGGAGAAGAGGAAGTTAGTGTAAAGAAGGTCAAGGAAGATATTTTAGCCGTATTTACAGACTTTATAAACAGTGTCAACCATAACCTGATGGGTGATTTTGTCAGCATAAACAGTGCAGAGATCGAGCGGTATGCAAAACTGGAAGACTTTTTAAGACAGCGTGTAAAAGGGAAGTTTTCCTTAAAACGCCTGGAAAAGAAAGACATTGGCTACATTGTAGAGCATATCTATGGACAACAGAAAACGCCGTATTATAAATATGAGTATTCATTTCCAAAAGAAAAGCTGGAGAAAAAAACGTTAGTCCGCAAGTACGACATTCTCCGCCTGACGCGCTGTGTGCTGCAGGAGCATCAGAAACATATCCGGATGATAAGGGAAGAGGGGGAAAGCTATGTTGCATACCTGACAATCAATGCTTTAATCGGGGAACTGGAGTTTCCATCGTCGGAGATCTTTTATTATGAGCAGGAGCGTTTCCGTTTTCCGGTAGACGTCAGTATGAACGTTGAAATCATGCCGAACAGAAGCGCATTGATGACGGTCAGAAATAAGAAAAAGGAATTAAATGACTTAGATGAGCATGCGTATGAGGCTGGTGCCGATACGGATAATTCCGTGGTAGAGGCACTGGTGGATGTGGACGAGCTGGAAAAGGACTTAGGCAGAACAAAAGAATCCATGTACAAATTAAGCTACGTTGTCCGGATTGCTGCAGAAAGCGAAGAGGAGCTGGAACGTCGTATCGCGGAGGTCAGGGATTATTACGAGAATGATTTTAACATTAAACTGGTACGCCCGTTTGGCGATATGATCGGATTCCACGAAGAATTTATTCCGTCTGGATCAAGATATGAAAATGATTATATCCAGTATGTGAAAGCAGATTTCCTGGCGGGACTTGGATTCGGTGCAGCGCGCATCCTGGGTGATCCGGATGGAAGTTACATCGGGTATGACACGGAGACTGGAAATAATATCTACATAGACCCGTCTCTTGCCTGTCAGAACGTAGCCGGCAGTGTTACAAATGCCCTTGCTGTGGCATTTACCGGAACGCTTGGCGGTGGTAAATCAATGTCTGCAAATAACATCATTTACCAGGAAGTTTTACATGGCGCAAGGGCGCTGATCCTTGATCCGAAGTCGGAACGCGGGAAATGGAAAGAAATGCTTCCGGAACTTTCGGATGAAATTAACATTATCAACCTGACCAGTGATGAGGTCAATAAAGGAATGCTTGATCCGTATGTGATCATGCAGAATAAGAAAGATGCAGACAGCCTGGCGATGGATATCCTGACATTTTTGACTGGTGTCAGTATTAAAGATGGAAAACGTTTCCCGCTTTTACGTGATGCGGTAAAGGCAGTTACAAAAAGATCGGATAGCGGACTTTTATATGTGATCGATGAATTAAATGAGATGGAGGATGAAGAAGCGCATCTGCTTGCAAGCCACATAGCAGCGTTTACCGATTATGATTTTGCGGGATTGCTGTTTTCAGATGGAAAAGTGACGCGTAAGATCAGTGCAGATAAGGCTTTAAACATTTTGCAGGTGCAGGATCTGATGCTGCCGGATTCTGAAAAAAATGTGGAGGAATATACCAGTATCGAATACTTAAGCATTGCGGTCATGATCGCGATCGGAACTTTTGCATTGGATTTTATTTATTCAGACAGGAAAATTTATAAAATCGTTGCTTTAGATGAGGCATGGAGTCTCCTGCAGGTAGCACAGGGAGCAGCTTTATCGAATAAACTTGTACGTGCCGGACGTTCCATGCAGTCCGGTGTGTTTTTTATCACGCAGAGTTCTTCCGATCTTCTGGACGAAAAAATCAAAAACAATATCGGTTTGAAGTTCGCTTTTCATTCCACAGATAAGACGGAGATCCGGAATACATTAAGATTCTTTGGGCTGGATCCGGATGATGAAGAAAACCAGAATGCGATCATGGCATTAGAAACTGGGGAATGTCTGATGCAGGACATATATGGACGTGTTGGAAAAGTACATACACAGATATTACTGCAGCATGTATTTGACGCATTTGATACCAGACCTCCAAGAAGGGAGGAAGTTTCATGAGAAAGAAATGGGGAATGAAAACAAAAAGACTGCAAAAGCCGCGCAAACAGATCTTGTCAGCATTTCTTGTATGCATGCTTCTGACAGGATTATTTTTATCGGCTGCCAATATGGAGGTAGCTGCAGCTTCCGGGCTGGTTGATGAGACGATTGATGCCGGAAACCTGTATAGTCAGTACCGGTGGGATAATTATCAGATCGATTTCTATGTGGACACTTCCTGGGACTGGCTTCCCTGGAATTGGATGGACAGGATAGATAATAAGATTTCATCCGTTTTTTATGGAATCAGTGACGGAATCTGGCTGATCAGTGTATTGCTGAGCAGCGGAACGGGATATATTGTGCAGCAGACGTATTCGCTTGATTTTATCGGTGATATGGCAGACGACATCGGAAAGAACATTCAGATCCTGGCGGGCATGAATACCGGATCGAAGAAATTCAATGCGGATGGTTTTTATACCTGGCTGTTACTGTTTATCGTATTGATCGTGGGCGGCTACATGGCATATGCCGGGCTGATCAAAAGAAAAACCACAGAGGCAGTCAGCGCAGCGGTAAATATGCTTGTGATCTTTCTTTTAACTGCCGCGTTTATTGCTTATGCGCCGCAGTACATTAAAAATATCAATGATTTTTCCGCGGATTTAAGCAATGGTGTCCTGGAGCTTGGGGCAAAACTTGTCATGCCGGGAAATGATGAGATGGGAGTAAAAGCAACAGACAAGATCCGGAATAACCTGTTTGCAATTCAGGTCTATAAACCATGGCTGCTTTTGCAGTTTGGTACGACGGATGAAACTGCAATCGAATCAGAGCGTATTGCAGCGGGAGTTGATGGAGATCGTATTAAATCAATTTTATCTGTCAGTCCTGTAACGAATTTCGGAGAAGACCGTCAGACTGCAGTAAAGACAGATATTGAAACTTATAAAAATGTAAATATGACTGTGACGAATGTAGCAGGCAGATTTGGAACAGTTATTTTAATAGGTTTTTTGAATCTGATCATCAGTATTTTTGTGGTCATAATGTGTGGGCTGGTTATATTTACCCAGCTTTTGTTTATCATATTTGCGTTGTATCTGCCGCTGAATTTTATTTTATCCATGCTGCCGACTTATAACGGATTGTTGAAAAAGGCGGTGTTAAAACTGTTCAATACGATTTTAATGCGCGCAGGATTAACACTTCTCATTACGATTGCGTTTTCTCTATCTGCAATGATCTATTCCATGTCAGGAGATTATCCGTTTTTAATGGTTGCATTTTTACAGATCGTTGTTTTCGTCGGAACATATTTGAAGATGGATGAAATTTTATCTATGGTTGCGTTAGGAGATGGCGGCAGCAATAAGCGTGGTCGTTTCTTAAAGAGCATGGGAAGATATATGGTTATGAGAAAATTGTTTGGACGAAGGTATTATTCTGGCGGCAGACGTGCTGCAGTAAGCAGAAGTGCAGGAAATGGAACTGGCGGCGGTACAGGTGGAAATGCTGGAAGCAGTTCTGGAAATGAACCGGCGCCTTCAGGTGAAAGCAATTCACAGAGGGCATCATCACATACAAATAATAGTGGCAGTAAGCCTGTAAGAGAACCAGTCCGGGCAAATGAAAATGTGAATGGGACGGAAAACAATGGAGCGTCTGAAAATGAAAGAACGACAGTATCTTACGGCAGTAAAACACAGTCTGCAGGTACAAAAGCCGGAAAACGTGTCGGTATGGTTATGGATTCCGGAAAACGCTTAAAAGAACGTTTTGGCATGGTGAAAGATAATGTAAAGAATACACCGACTGAAATAAAATACCAGGCAGGACTGCATCGGAAAGCAATGGAACAGAATGTAAAAGACTTTAAAGAGGGCATAGCTGGAGAACGGAACAGGAGAGAAACGGGACGTCTGCAGGAACGAAACCGGATTCAGACAGATGCAGGAAGGAAACGCCGTGAAATGTATCTTGCGAAGCGAAGAAATGAAACTGCGCTAAAACGTTATGATGGAATTAACATCCACCAACGGATTCCGGTAAATGGAAAAGAACTGGATAAATACCGTGGTGTGGATGGCTTGAACCGCGGCGCAAAAGCAGGAAAAAGCTTTATTGACAGCAGGGGGCAGGTGCGGAAAGCATCAGATGAAAAATTACAGAACATGGCAAGAAGTGAAGAACGGATCAGGAAAAATGACCAGAAAGCAGAACACATAGGAACACCGTTAGAGGATATCCGTTATAAACAGAGTGTAACCCGTCTTCCGTATTCAAACAAGGATGTAAGAAAAGAACTTGGAACTTGCGGAACAATGTTAAGCAGTCCGGATCAGGAAAAATTTAGGAAAGACCTGCATCAGCAGAGAAATGAAGATCATGGGCTGCAGGAGAGAAATGGTGGACAAAATGTAAGAGAAACGGAAACAGGAACAGAGTCTGTACCTGGCAGAACCATTATAAGGTCTGGCGGAAATGCAAAAGACTTAAGAAGTGATGTTTTAGCAGAGCGAAGGAGCGCAGGACATGCAGAACCGCATGCAAAAAAGATAATAGGATTGAAAAAGGATGATCGGAGGACAGACAGGAGGAAATAAAAAGAGATGAAACGTGTAAAACGGATCATAGGTACGTTATGTATTTTGTTTCCTGTTTTTCTGTTTTTGATTT
>ERZ857965.3222-NODE-3222-length-12515-cov-4.308989_pt1 | contig 12515 bp, 10 predicted proteins | sample MGYA00519758_ERZ857965 | MGnify/ENA primary metagenome ERZ857965 (study PRJEB31778, sample SAMEA3449381) | human gut metagenome | biome: human gut; feature: human-associated habitat; material: faeces | place: United Kingdom | collected 2010/2012 ...
ATGGACTCAAAGAACCGCACCGGGATGGAATCTGCAATGCCGCCGTCCAGCAGCTGGTAGTGGCCGATCTTCACGATCTTTGCGGCCAGCGGCATGGAGGCCGACGCCTGCATCCACTGGATGTCCTCGGCGTCGCCGGTGCGGCACTTGTGGTAGATGGGGTCACCGGTGCGCACATCGGTGCACACCACAAAAAAGTCCATGGGATCTTCCCGAAAGGTTTTGGCGTCAAACGGATCCAGCTTTTCCGGCACGGTGTGGTAGCAGAACTGCTCGCTGTACAGGTTGCCGGTGCGCAGCAGGTTGCCAAAGCTGGCGTAGCGCTTATCTTTGCAGTATTCGGTGTTGTAGCGGATGGTGCGCCCGATCTGGTGCGACTTATAGTTGCAGCCGAACACGGCCCCCGCCGAAACACCGATGGCACCGTCCACCGTGATGCCGTGCTCCATCAGCACATCCAGAACACCGGCGGTGAACATGCCGCGCATAGCCCCGCCTTCCAGTACAAGTCCCGTTTTCATAACCGTTCTCCCTCTCCTTCGATCGGCGTACAGGCACCGGTCTTTCTTCCAAGTATACTCAAAAATCAGCAAAGCACAAGAGCGCCGAAAGCCAAAAATTACAGGACTGTTTTGCGGAGTTTCGGTGCTTTTTGCCATAGGCATGCTTTTGGAAAAAGCCCACGCAGATGCAGCCCGGATTTTTTCAAATTTGGGCACAAAGCCACTTGCCAAAGGCAGGCACTTCCGTTATACTAGGTAAAATACATACAGGTTGCGGGCACAGCTTTGTGCCCCGGAATGGAAAAAGGCTGGAGGACAAAGACTGCTTATGAAGATGCTGGAAGATCGTATCCGCGCAGACGGCATTGTGCGCGAAGGAAATGTGCTCAAGGTGGACAGCTTCATCAACCACCAGATGGATGTCCCGCTGTTCCGCGAGATGGCCCGGGAGTGGAAGCGCCTGTTTGCGGGCAAGCCCATCAACAAGGTGCTCACCATCGAGGCCAGCGGCATCGGCATTGCCGCCATTGTGGCCAGTGAGTTCAACGTGCCGGTGGTGTTTGCCAAAAAGTCCATGAGCATCAATCTGGACTACAACAACTACGAGACCAAGATCCAGTCCTTCACCCACAAAAAGATCTACAACGTCATCGTGTCCAAAAAGTTCCTCACTGCAGAGGATCATGTGCTGATCATCGACGATTTCCTGGCCAACGGCTGTGCCCTGATGGGCCTGCTGGAGCTGGCACAGGAGGCCGGTGCCACCGTGGAAGGCATCGGCATCGCCGTGGAAAAAGGCTTCCAGCAGGGCGGTGAGCTCATCCGCAGCAAGGGCATCCAGCTGGAGAGCCTTGCCATCGTGGAATCCATGAACAGCGAGACCGGCGAGATCGTGTTCCGCGAGCAGCCGCATCAGAACTGATCAGAACCCTCTCAGTCAGCCCTCCGGGCTGCCAGCTCCCCCGAAAGGGGGAGCTTTTTGTTTGTACGGAGAAGTTTCCCGTTTCGTCAAAAGCTCTCCCCTTGGGGGAACTGGCATCGCCGCAGGCGATGACGGAGAGGGTTTACGCACCATCCGTACTGTCGCCGTCCGCCGGCAGGGCAGTGGTCTGCTCGGCGGGGACATCTGCGGCGGCGCGGGGCACGCCTTTGTACACCAGCGTCTGCTCCAACACCTCGGCACACACCGGGGCCGAAAGGCTGCCGCCGGCGGTGGTCCAGCTGTGGGGCTCATCCAGGCAGACCAGACACAGAAACTGCGGGTCGTCGATGGGCGCCACGGCCACAAAGCTGGCAATGCGGGCTTTTTCGTCGGTGCTGTCCAGCTTTTGGCTGGTGCCGCTCTTGCCGCCCACCCGGTAACCGGAGATCTGCGCGTTGCGTCCGCCGCCGTACAGAACAACGGCTTCCATCATCTCCCGCATGACGGCGGAAGTCTCCGGCTGGATCACCTGCTGTTTGCACACGGGGTCCCGGTGTTCCAGCACTGTGCCGTCCGGGGCTAGAATGTCCGATACGAGGTAGGGCTGCATCAGTTTTCCGCCGTTGACCACTGCGCACACGGCGGCGGCCATTTCCAGATAGGAGATCTTGCTGCTTTGCCCGAAGGCGCAGGAGGCCAGCTCCACCGGCCCCATACGGTCGGCGGTGTAGTACAGGCTCTTTTTCGGCTCGGCGGGCAGGTCGATGCCGGTGGGCTCCCGCAGGCCGAAGGCGGCAAAGTAATCGCAGAAGGCCTCCTTGCCAAGCCGCGCTCCGATCTGGATAAAGCTCTGGTTGCAGGAATTTTCCAGCGCCTGCGTCACGGTCTGGGTCCCGTGGCGCTTGTGGTTGGCGCAGTGGAACCGGGTGCCCGCCACCGAGATGGACTCCCCGCAATAAAAGCTGGAGTTCCGGGTGATGGCTCCGGCGTCCAGCGCGGCCGCGCAGGTGATGAGCTTGAACACGCTGCCCGGTTCGTACAGGTCGCTCACGGCCTTGTTGCGCCACTGGGTCTGCTGGGCCAGCTGCAGGGCGGCCGTCCGCTGCTCCCCAGAGAGGGCATCTACGGCGGCGCGGGCAGCTTCGTCGTAGAGGATGCGCGGCTGGTTGGGGTCGTAGGCCGGGGTGGTGGACATGGCCAGCACGGCCCCGGTGTTCACGTCCAGCACGATGCCCACGGCACGGGCGGCCACATGGTGTTCCTGTACGGCGTAATTCAACGCATTTTCGAGATAATGTTGAATGTTGGCGTCGATGGTCAGCCACAGGCTGCTGCCCTCCACCGGGAACTGCTCGGTCTCGTAGCTCTGCTCCAGCGTGTAGCCCCAGGCGTTCACGGCGGTGAGCACCACGCCGTTCTGCCCGGTGAGCTGCTCGTTGTATTCCAGCTCCAGCCCGCTCACTCCGGCGTTGTCCACATTGGTAAAGCCCAGCACCGACGCCAGAAACTCCCCCTGCGGGTACCAGCGCTTGCTGTCCTGATTGATACGGATGCCGGTGATGTCGTTTTCCTCGCAGAAATCCCGCACGGCATCCGCCATGGAACGCTCCACCCGGTAGCGCAGCAGACAGTCGTTGGAGGCGCGGTCCCGGAACTTTTCCAGCAGGGCGGCTTCGTCCAGCTCCAAAATCTGCGCAAGACTGTGGGCGGCCAGCTCCAGTTTGTCGGCAGGCATCTCCCGCGGGCTGGCCCGCAGGGTCCAGCAGCTGCTGTTGGCCGCCAGCAACACGCCGTCGGCACTGTAGATGCGGCCCCGGTCGGCGGGCACCACGGTGTCCCGCAGCTGCTGCCCCAGTGCCCGCCGGGTGTACCAGTCCCCGGCGGCCAGCTGCAGCCAGTAGAGCCGGGCAATAAGCCCTGCAAAGCAGATGCCGCACAAAAGCAGCGCCACCAGCCGAGCACGGGCGCGGAACGCCTGCTCCGGCAGGGTACGCAGGGGTTCGGGCCGGGACATGGCAGCACCTCCTTTTCCGGCTCAGTTTATGCGGGCAGGGCCTGCGGCTATGACTAACAGCCCGGCGGCCTGCGTACAATAGACCAAAAGGACTGCCGGAGGTGATGAGGATGCACAGGGCCGCTGTGCCTGCCCGGGCCCGGCGCGGACTGCTGCGTCCGCTGCCCGCCATGGACCTGCCGTTTCTGATCCTGGTGCTCACGCTGGTGTGCTTTGGGCTGGTAATGCTGTACAGTGCCAGCAGCGCGGTGGCGCTGTACCGGCGGGGCGATGCCTGGGCCTATGTGCGGCCGCAGCTGCTGTATGCGGCCATGGGCATCGGGGCCATGTGGGCGGCCAGCCGGGTGGATTACCACATCTATCACAAACTGGCCTGGCCGCTGCTGGCCCTCTCGCTGGTGCTGCTGGTCGTGGTGCTGTTCATGCCGGAATACAACGGCTGCAAGCGCTGGCTGGTGCTGCCGGGGTTGGGCACTCTGCAGCCCAGCGAGATCGCCAAATTTGCGGTGGTGCTGGTGTTTGCCCACATCATCTCCCTCAACCACAGCCGGATGGAGAGCTTTGCGGTGGGGGTGGTGCCCTTTGCGCTGGTACTGGGCGCGGTGGCGGTGCTCATGCTGCTGGAGCCGCACCTGTCCGGCACGGTGCTGATCCTGGGTATCGGGGCAGTGCTCATGTTCGTGGGCGGCACCGGGCTGCGGTGGTTCGTGCTGGCCGGTGTGGGCGGAGCGGGTGCCATCGGGGCGGCCATCGTCATCATGCCGGATCTGGTGCCTTATGCGGCCAGCCGCCTGAGCTCCTGGCTGGACCCCTTTGCCGACCCGCTGGGCGACGGCCACCAGACCATCCAGAGCCTGTACGCCATCGGCTCCGGCGGGGCCGTGGGGCTGGGGCTGGGCAACAGCCGCCAGAAGCACCTGTTCGTGCCGGAACCCCAGAACGACTTCATCTTTTCCATCCTGTGCGAGGAGCTGGGGTTTGTGGGGGCCTGTGCGGTGATCCTGCTGTTCAGTCTGCTGCTGCTGCGGGGCGTCACGCTGGCGGCCCACGCGCCGGACCGCTTCGGGGCGCTGCTGGTGGTGGGGTTCGTGGTGCAGGTGGCCTTGCAGGCGGTGCTGAACATCGCCGTGGTCACCAACACCATCCCGAACACCGGCATCAGCCTGCCCTTCTTTTCCTCCGGCGGCACCAGCCTGATGATGCTGCTGGGCGAGATGGGCATCGTGCTGTCCGTCTCCCGCGGGGAAACATAAAGGCGGCCATTTCTGCCGCAAAATGGGATGTTTGCCCCGCAAAAGACGCAAAAAACAGACAAACGACCGGACAAATGCGTTTTGCGGTGTCCGGGTACAAAACAGGGAACCGACGGCCCTCGTTCTGCATACCATGGGGTATCTTTGGCAGAACGGGGGTCTTTGCATGGCAGGGGATTACATCATCACGGGCGGGCGGCCGCTGAATGGAACGGTATGGGTCCCGGCGGCCAAGAACAGTGTGCTGCCGCTGCTGGCAGCGTCCCTGCTGTGCAGCGGGCCAGTGCGGCTGTGCGGGGTGCCGGAGCTGGCCGATGTGGCCGAGAGCCTTGCCCTGCTGCGCAGTGCAGGCTGCACAGCGGAGCGGCAGGGGGCGGATGTGCGGGTGGACGGGGTGCCCGGCAGCGGGACGCTGGCGGCAGGCCCGGCGGGCCGGATGCGGGCGTCCATCCTGTTCTGCGCCCCGCTGCTGGCCCGGCTGGGCCGGGCACAGACCGTGCTGCCCGGGGGCTGCCGCATCGGAGCGCGGCCCATTGATCTGCATCTGGCGGGCCTTGTGCAGATGGGAGCCTGCCCGCAGCTGGAAGGCGAACGCCTGCTGCTCACGGCTCCGGCGGGGCTGCACGGAGCGGACATCACCCTGCGGTTCCCCAGCGTGGGGGCCACCGAGACCCTGCTGCTGGCGGCGGCGCTGGCACAGGGGGAGACGACCCTGCGGGGTGCGGCCCGGGAGCCGGAGATCGAAGATCTGGCGGCATTCCTGAACCGGTGCGGCGGCCGGGTGCAGGGCGCGGGCACCGGCACGGTGCGGGTGCAGGGGGTGCGGCGGCTGCACGGATGCAGCTTTGCGCCCCTGCCGGACCGGATCACGGCAGCCACCTTTGCCTGTGCCTGCGCAGCGGCTGGGGGACGGGTGGAGCTGGCAGGCTGCGCGCCCCGGCTGTATGCGCCGGTGCTGGAAATTCTGGAACAAATGGGGTGCGGCGTTGTGCGCCGGAGCGATGCTGCCGTTATTACCCGGTTCGGGCGGCTGTACGGGCCGGGGCGGGTGTTCACCGGGGCATACCCGGCGCTGGCCACCGACGCGGCCCCGCTGCTGGCGGCGGTGCTGCTCTGCGCGGAGGGACCCGGCAGCATCGAGGATGTGATCTTTGAGCGGCGGTTCGGCTGCGCGGCAGGCTTTGCGGCGCTGGGCGGCCGGGTGCGGGTGGAGGGCCGCACCCTGTATGCGGAACCCGGCGGCACCCTGCAGGGAACGGTGCTGGAAGCGCCCGACCTGCGGGGCGGGGCAGCGCTGGTGATCGCGGCGCTGGCGGCACAGGGCAGCAGCCGCATCACCCATACGGAGTTCATTGACCGCGGCTATGCCGATTTTGCACAGAAACTGACGGCTCTGGGTGGGCAAATTGCACGAGAAACCCCGCACTGGGCGGACTGCCCGAAAAAAAGAACTTCAAAAACGTAAATTTGACTTGCATTCACGGCAAAAAGATGATACGATACAGTTATATAAGTGTAGGTTGATATTTCTGTGCGTTCTGCACAGTTCTACGATAAAATCCGGATGGAGGACAAAGTTATGGCATTGATGCTCGATGAAGAAATGGACGAAAATGTTACGACGATCAAGGTGATCGGTGTTGGCGGCGGCGGCGGCAACGCCGTGAACCGTATGGTCAGCGATGGCCTGCAGGGCGTGGAGTTCATTGCGATGAACACGGACCAGCAGGCGCTGGCCAAGAACCATGCCACCGTCAAGGTCCAGCTGGGTTCCAAGCTCACCAAGGGCCGCGGCGCAGGTGCCGACCCTGAGATCGGCCAGCGTGCCGCTGAAGAAAGCAAGGACGAGATCGCAAACGCGCTCAAGGGTTCCCAGATGGTGTTCATCACCGCCGGTATGGGCGGCGGCACCGGCACCGGTGCGGCTCCTGTGGTGGCTGAGGTGGCACACGACCTGGGCATCCTGACCGTGGGCATCGTCACCAAGCCCTTCTCTTTTGAGGGCAAGCGCAAGATGGGCCTGGCTGAGCAGGGCATTGCCAACCTGCTGATGCATGTGGACAGCCTGATCGTGATCCCGAATGAGCGCCTGAAGATGATCAGCCAGGAGAAGATCACCCTGATGAACGCCTTCCAGGCTGCCGACAACGTGCTGCGTCAGGGCGTCGAGTCCATTTCCGCCCTGATCAACGTGCCCGCCTTCATCAATCTGGACTTCGCCGACGTGCGCTCCATCATGAAGGATGCCGGTTACGCGCACATGGGCGTGGGCAGCGCCAAGGGTGCCGGCAAGGCCGAGAACGCCGCCAAGGCTGCCATTTCCAGCCCGTTGCTGGAGACCAGCATTGCCGGTGCACACGGCGTTATCATCAACATCACTTCCAGCCCCGACATCGGCCTGGAGGACGTGGAGACCGCAGCCGGCCTCATCACCCAGAGCGCTCATCCGGATGCGAACATCATCTGGGGTACTGCGTTTGACGAGAACCTGTCCGACGAGATGCGCGTGACCGTCGTTGCTACCGGCTTCGACAACAAGAGTGCCAGCGACCTGCGCAACAGCATCAACAACGCCATGGGCGGTGCCCAGTCGGTGCCGTCGGCAGTGTTCAGCAGCGACACCGGCAGTGCAGCCACTGCCGCTGCTCCTGCTGCTCCGGCAGCAGCCCCGGCCGCTCCGGCAGCTGCCGCAAAGCCCGTGGAAGAGGAAAGCAGCGACAACCGTTACTACGACGAGCTGCTGGCCATCCTGAACAAGCGGAAGTAAGGCTGGCAAATAATAAACGCATCGTGGCACAGCGCCCGTGAGGAGGGCGAGTCTCTTGCGCGCAAGCGGAGGGAGGCAATGCAATGCTGAAACAGGACGTTCCGCTGCGGACCGGATGGTTCGGGTACCGGAAACTGGATGTTGAAAATTGTATTGCGCACATCCGCGCAGCGTATGCGGCAGAACTCCGCCTTGCCCGGCAGACGCAGCAGGGAATGGAGGAGACCATGGCGCAACTCAGGCAGGAGAACAAAGCTCTGCGGCAGCGCTTTGCCCAGCAGGCGGCGGCGCAGGCCGCAGCATCGGTGCGGGCAGAGGGCAGCGACAAGCTGCAGCAGCTGACCCGCAAGCTGGAAGCGGCCCACGCCGAGATCCGCCGCTACCAGACCCGGCTGTTTGCCTGCGAGCGCCAGATGATCGCTCTGCGGCGGGAAAATGCCGACCTCGAAGCAGCCTGTGAGCAGGCACGGGAGGAGCTGCAGATGGCCGTGGCCCGTGCCGAAAAGGCAGAGCAGCAGGCTGCCCAGACGCCTGCCTGTCCGGAAGTGCCGGTGCAGGCCCCGACGCCGGAACCGCCCGAAGAAGCTGTGGCCTGCTGTGCAAGACCGGCCGCACAGCCTGCGGCGCAGCCGGAACCCGTGTGGCAGCCGGAAACGGAGCTGGAGAAGCTTTCGGTGGAGCTGCTGCGCCGGTTTGATAAGATGATGCAAGAATGATTCGACAAGCTGCTGTGCCGGCATGGACTGGTGCAGCAGCTTTTTGTGTGAACAGGGGATTTTTGCTGCGGCAAGGCAGCACATTGCCAGATGGGGATGGCGAGGAGCAAGGCACATGAATGTGAAACAGAAGATCCTGATCGCAGACGATTCTGAGATCAACCGCGCGCTGCTGATGGAGATCCTGGGCGACGGGTATGAGTATCTGGAAGCGGAAAACGGTGTCCGTGCGGTGGAGCTTTTGCGCGAGCACACGGACATCGCGCTGGTGCTGCTGGACATCATGATGCCGCAGATGGACGGCTTTGACGTGCTGAAGGTCATGCGCTGCTATTCCTGGCTGGACGAGATCCCGGTGATCATGATCTCGGCGGCAAAGGACACGGCCAACATCGAGCGTGCCTACGACCTGGGTGTGGCCGACTACATGCGCCGCCCCTTTGAGCGGGTCATGGTGCTGCGCCAGGTGCAGAACGTGCTCATGCTGTATGCCAAGCAGAAGCGCCTGACCCGGCTGGTGACCGATCAGGTGTACGAAAAAGAGCACAACAGCGTGCTGATGATCAGCATCCTGAGCCATGTGGTGGAGTTCCGCAACAGCGAGAGCGGCCTGCATGTGCTGCACATCCGCACCCTGACCGACCTGTTGCTGCACCAGCTGGCGGGCAAGACCGACCGGTATCAGCTGGACGAGAGCGACATTTCACTCATCAGCACGGCATCGGCCCTGCACGACCTGGGCAAGATCGTGATCCCCACCGAGATCCTCAACAAGCCCGGCCGCCTGACCGCCGAAGAATACGCGATGATCAAGACCCACACGGTGAAGGGTGCCCGCATCCTGCGGGACCTAAGCAACACCATCGGCGGGGGAAACGAGCCCCTGCTGCAGGTAGCCTATGCCATCTGCCGCTGGCACCATGAGCGCTGGGACGGCGGCGGCTACCCGGACAAGCTGAAGGGCGATGCGATCCCCATCGCAGCACAGGTGGTAGCACTGGCAGATGTGTACGACGCCCTGACCAGCGACCGCTGCTATAAACTGGCCTACGACCACGACACGGCCCTGCGCATGATCCTGAACGGCGAGTGCGGGGCCTTCAACCCGCTGCTGCTGGAATGCCTGAATGAGTCGTCGGAGCTGCTGCGGCAGGAGCTGCAGCGCAACGAGTGGGACCGCAGTTTCCACCAGGACACCCACCGCTTGTCGGAGGAGATCCTGCACCGGGAAGCCCTCCCGCGGGAGGACCGCAGCCAGCGGCTGCTCAACCTGGAACGCGAGCGCACCCAGTTCTATGCGGACCAGTGCGGCGGTATCCAGTTCGACTACGACCTGCTCAGCGGCCGGGTGACGGTGACCAACCACTACGCCAGCGCCGCCGAGCGCACCCAGGTGCTGGACTTTGACCATGGCGAAGGGCTGAACTTCCTTTCCCTGAAGGACCGCCGCCGCCTGTTGGAAGCGCTGGAAAAGGCAACCCCGGAGATCCCGCAGGCCAGCTTCCCCGTGGAGGTGCAGACCGGCGGCGGATACCAGCCGCACCGGCTGGTGCTGCGCACCCAGTGGAGCCGCGGCGGGCAGCGCCGCTGTGTGAGCGTGGTGGGCCAGCTGCTGCCGGAGCAGGCCGAGGATGCAAAGGCGCAGCCGGATGTGCTGCTGCACAGCTCCGGAGGCTCGATGGCGGCTGTCCTGCAGCAGCTGCAGGGCGTGTTTGACCTGGTGCGTCTGGTGGACCCGGAGCGGGCCAAGGTGCTCACCCTGCACCCGGACGGCACGCTGGAAGAGCGGGCCGGTCACTGCCATGTGGTGTGGAACAAGGCCGGCCGGTGCGAGAACTGCATCTCGGCCAAGGTGTTCACCAGCAAAAAGACCCTGAACAAGATCGAATTCAATGGCGAGGACGCCTATTTTGTGCTGTCGCGCTATGTGGAGAACAACGGCCGCGGCTGCGTGCTGGAAATGGTTTCCAAGCTGTCCAACGGACGCTGGCTGGACATGGGCGGCCGCCGCATGCTGCTGGACCGCAGCGAGGACTTTGACAACAGTGCCTTCATCGATCCGCTCACCGGGGCCTACTCCCGCCGGTACTTTGAAAAGTTCCTGGCCGACAGTGAGCAGATCAACGGTGTGGTGGTCATTGACGTGGACCGCTTCAAGGCCGTGAACGACAGCTACGGCCATCTGGTGGGCGACAAGGCGCTGGAAAGCATCTCTGCGGCGGTGCAGGCCTGCCTGCGGGAGAGCGACATTCTGGTGCGCTACGGCGGCGACGAGTTTTTGCTGGTGATGCCGCAGCTGCGGCCGGAAGGGCTGCCGCTGGTGATGGACCGCATCCAGGAAGCGGTGCGGCAGGCCCGGGTGGAGAGCCACCCGGAGATCCGCCTGTCCATCAGCGTGGGCGGTGTGTGCGGCGTGCACCCGCTGCGGGAGGCCATCCGGCAGGCAGATGACCGGATGTACCAGAATAAGGCCCGCAACAAGGAATAAAAAACAGGACCCGGACACGGGGCAGGCACAAAAAGGTGCTGCCGGTATCCGGGTCTTTTTTGGTATCGGGATAAAATATGCTCAGTGCACGGCGCTGGTGCGGTGCTCCATAAGATAGGTGGCTTCCAGATCCGCGATGTGCAGTTTGACGGCAAGGGGGTACTTGTCGTAGGCTTCCGAGATGGCAAAGCAGCCGCCCTGGGCCGCATCGTCAAAGCCGCCCATGTGCCAGCGGATGGCCACGGCCTCTTCCACCTTGAGCTTCATGAAGCGCTCAATGAGGAACACGCTTTTTTCACCGTGGCCGTAGGGAAACAGGTCCTCCACGCTGTAGCTGGGCACCTTTTCCCACTGACCGGTGGTCTCGTTCTTCACGTTGCGGGTGCCGGCCTTGTAGTAGTTGGCCTTGCACAGATCGTGCAGCAGTGCGCAGATGGCAAAGCTCTCCTCACTCTCGCCCTCGGTAAAAAAGGTGTCGTGCAGCGCATGGTAGACGTTCAGGCTGTGCATGCACAGCCCGCCCTCACAGGCCCCGTGGAACCGGGTGGAGGCCGGAGCCGAGAAGAAATCGGTCTTGTTGTCCAGCCAGTCCAGCAGCTTTTCGCTGCCGGGGCGGGTGACATGCTGCCGGAAGATCTGCAAAAACTCCTCGCGGTCGGTCATGCTCACAGCTCCATATCTTCCAGGATGCCCTTGAGGATGGCCAGCTCGTCGTGGCTCAGGGAGATGCCCTTGCCCATGCGGGTGCCGTCCGGGGACCAGTCGCGGATGTCGTATTTGGGCTCGCCGTCGTTCCAGCTGATCAGGTTGAGCTGACGCTCCCAGCCGCGGGGACGCTGCGAGAGCACCGCGATGCGCTCGACGACTTCGTATTTGATCTCTGCCATAATGCAAAACCTGCCTTTATCTTTGTTTGTCTCCATAATAAGGGAAGTGGAACAAGATTTCAACAGGTAAAGCAAAATTTGCGGAAAAATTTTTGCCCGGAGCCCGGCGATCTCAGCCGTAGGGGGCGTTTTCGCGCCATTCTACCAGCTGCTCCACCGCTTCCGGGTCCTCCTCCGGGGCGGGGTGGGCCGAGTGAGTGTGCTGCAGGGTGCTGAACAGCCCCGGGGCATATTGCGCCATCACACCGGGCACCTTCCCGGCCAGAAATTCCTGTGCGTTTTTCTGGCGGCAGGCGGCGGGGGTGCCGTCGGTCATGGGCACACCGGCCTGCGGAGCGCTGCCCGGTTCCGGGTGCGGAGGATTGCCGGGCATTTCCGGCGGGGGCAGCTGGGTGCCGGGTGCCGAGGGGTCTCCGGGCGGCTGGGTCGGGTCCGGCTGTTTGCCCAGCGGCGGGCTGCACCGGCTGCAGTTGGCTTCCGGCGCGGAAGAAGACCCGGGCCGGTCCGGAAGGGCATGATGGATGAACGGCGTGAGGGAATTCATAAAAGCAGTCACCTCCTGCCGTTAGGATGCCCGGCGGCGGGGCGTTTTACACCACCAGCTCCACGGTGGAGCCGCCGGTGCGGTTTTTGTGCACCACCACCTGCCGGTCGATGCGGTCCTTCAGGGCCCCCACATGGGAGATGATGCCCACCAGCCGGTCGCCCTCGGTCAGACCGGCCAGCACCCGGATGGCCTGTTCCAGCGATTCCTCATCCAGCGAGCCGAAGCCCTCATCGAGGAAGAGGGTGTCCAGCCGGATGCCGCCCGCGGTGCTCTGGACTTCATCGGAAAGACCCAGGGCCAGCGCCAGCGAGGCCTTAAAGCTCTCGCCGCCGGAAAGGGTCTTCACGCTGCGGCGGGTGCCGTTGTAGTGGTCGATGACGCCGAGGTCGAGGCCGGACTGGCTGCGCTGGTTCTCGGC
>ERZ857965.3229-NODE-3229-length-12499-cov-3.187801_pt1 | contig 12499 bp, 6 predicted proteins | sample MGYA00519758_ERZ857965 | MGnify/ENA primary metagenome ERZ857965 (study PRJEB31778, sample SAMEA3449381) | human gut metagenome | biome: human gut; feature: human-associated habitat; material: faeces | place: United Kingdom | collected 2010/2012 ...
TGCCAGTGCGGAAATAGGATGGAAAAGCATGCTGTACCTGACGTTTAAATCCGGAAAAACCAGACGTGCCGCTTAACAAAAACGATGCGTTTCAAAAAGTACAAAAACGACGCGTACAAGAAAAAAGGTGAGCGCGGTCCTATTCAGCATGATCAAAGCCCACCGTTTTTCTTTCACTTGAACCCTCTTTAAATGGCTTTAAAATATCATTTAAAAGCCATTGCAGATTCAAAATAATTCCCTATCTTTATGCAATGTTAGGCTGCTATACCTGACACTTCATCCGGCTTCGTGTACAGCATCATGTCTGTATATTTAGCTTGATAGTTTACGCTTGCACTAAACTCCGCTTTCCTGCATTCCTTGAATGGGCTGCCGACAAATGGGTTTCGGTCCATCCAGTCGCACAGTTCTAAAATGGAGGACTTGTTCGAAGTGAAGTACACAAACGAATGCCCTTTCAGAACGGTCAGCACGTCCAGGTAGTCAGCCAGACGCCAGGACATCTCGTAAGTACCCACCTCGGTGGAAAGGTACGGCGGATCAACCAGGAACACCACACCCGGAACATCCTTGTAACGTTTGAATACTTCCTTGTAGTCTTCGCTGGTTATAGTCAGTCCTTCCAGATAATCCTTTGCTTCGGGATAATCTGTTTGCCGAATCCTATTGTAGATGGCTTCTTTCTTCATTCCTTCCAAACTGGTCACATATTTCATGGCGAACAACAAGGATGCGGAAACCGTGATATAATCCACGTAGCCGTGCTCTTTTTCTTCCCTCTCAATACGGGCAAACATTTTATCGCGAACCTCCCCGGTTATACGTTTGTTTCTGGGTTCCCCTTCAGCTATCCGACGCAAATCGGATAACAGCACATTGGTGGCTGGGATATTCGCAAGCCTCCGGCGGTAGTTGTCGAAGTCGTTATACACAACGGCGGCATCAAGCCTGACACATTTGGTAATATGTGACAGCAGGCCCGAGCCGCCAAATAGGTCCACAAACACGGTGCTGCCCGGGAACTGTCCCAGCACCCTGATAAAATCCTTCGCAAACATGCGTTTCTGCCCCACGAAAGGAAGCGGGGCGGACAAATACATCTTTCTCATTTCATTCTGCTTTAAAACGGCCGCAAAGGTCCACAGAATAAACGAAAAACAGCGGGAAACATGAACTGTTCCCGCTGCAAGACATATACAGCAAACTACACGTTCAGCCCGAAGCGGACCGCCTCGTCACCGGCAAGCAGTGCGCGGGTTCCCTGGATATTGTTCTCGTAGATATGCACATTTCCCAAGTAGAGGGTGATCGACTTCAAGGGAAGTTCTATCTGCCGCGCCATCAGGTACAGGTGGTAAATATCGGAAGGTAGCCCGAGGTTTGCGTCACTGCTGCGCTGGTAGGCGGACAGAACCAGTTCACCGCCATCTAACTGGAACTGTACCAGACTCAAACAGGGTGCCTGGTTGCTCTCGGCACCGGTTTCGCCCAGGAAAAGCACGTAGTTCTTGCTGTTGCGCCTCTCCCGGTTGATTTTCGCTATCAACGGAGGCAGCTTCTCGAAATAGGTCGGGTAACTGTTCACCAGGATGGAGCCGCAATAGTCCCACCAGTTGATGCCGGCCTCCCGGTACTTCTCCACGTTGCGCTCACCCTGCATAAATAACTGCAACTCGCTGCGGAGCTTCTTGCGGGCGATATGATGCCCTTCGAATATATCGAGCAGGTCTGCCGGTGTCAGCGAGAGCTGCTCGTTCAGAAGGTACTGTATGTTTCCCTTCTTGTTGGTCTGTGTTTTTCCCGTGGCAAGAATCTTGTCCAGGATACGGTAATACTTGTTCATAGCCATTTCCTCCTTCTAAATTTGAAACTCCCTAAAGATAAGGGGAAACGGCACTCCTTGTGGCATAAGACTGCCTGTTCACACTGCAAGCGTCTTGCAGTCGCTCTGGAATCGTTTCACCAAGGCATAAACCTTACGTTCGCTCACCGAATACTTTTCGGACAATACGGCCACGACATACGAAACTTTCTCACCCTGATCCAGTAGGCGGGTATAGTCTGAATACAAATCAATATACCGGGCATCCTCCAGACGGATTCCGGATGCTTGAAGCCTTTTCAACAGTTCCCGGTTAAAGTTTAATATCTCAATCACTTTCATACAACAAAAAAATTATATCTTTGCATCGCCAATCATTTTTTAAACACATAAAAAGAGAGAACTCGTGACAGAGGGTATTTGCCCCCGGTCGCGCGGTTTGGCGTTTCATGTTTATAAAAGTGATTGGCGTTACTTTTTAACAGGCCGGGGGCTTTTTTCTTCCCTCCCCCGAAGGGTTCATTCCACCCGGTAATCTTCCGGATCAAAAGCGTCTTTCTTTCTCCAGCCGTCAGCCAGTGTATCCTGGATGTGCTTCATGGCCTTCGTGTAGAAGTCCGTCAGTTCCTCCAGATTCTCAAACGTCCGGTACTGGGGCTCCTCATCCGTCCCGAACTTGAACGTCACCGGGAGCATAGCGCCGCCGGTCTGTACGGCCAAATCATACGCTGCCTTATAATTGAACTGGTTCTCACTTGACAGCCATACCGGCATGTCCTCATAGACAAACCCGGAAAGTATCTCCCGGTCGGTCTGGTCGTTGTACCAGCCCGTGATGACGGACTTTATAGTGTCCGGACCGGGTTTCCCGATGAAACCCTCCTCCATGTAGGAGGCGGAGCCGTCCTCCCTTTCCTGCACATCCCAGCGGATGCGCCATCTGTTACGTGCCGGGCTCACGCACTCGATCAGTCTTATCCCGGATGTTCCTTCTACCCGTTTCATGTAAATATGTATTTAGTTCGACCCTTGCCGAAAGTTTCCGTCTTGATGGTGGTCTCGAACGGAAAGCCGTCGGGCATATCCTTCACTTGCAAGAGGATGTTCTTCATCTCCTCGCTGTTGGTAAAGAACTTTTTCGGTTCACCGTTCATCTCAATGGCCACGATACAGCGGTCCTCGCCCTGTTCGGTCTTGATGCCCGTCTCGAAGTCCTTCACCACAATCGGTAAGTTCACCAGCTCCCGGATGCTTACCACCACCCCGGGAAAACGTTTCTTGCCGTCCTCCGGCTTGTAGGAAACGTTCAAGTCTTTAAATGATCTCATGTCTTTGCCTGTTAATTTTTTAAACAACGTATGACAGTCGGCGTGTTTGGCCATTCCATAGAATGACGCTACCAGTTCACGCCTTCTTCTTCTCGATTTTACCTCGTGCATTTTTCGGGCGAATTTCTGCTTGATGCGTTTACGGATACGGACATGCTCCGGACCATAAATCACATAACCGAGAAAATCGATGCCCTCTTCCACCGGGAACACGCGCTCGTCAGATTTTATCTGAAGCCCTATCCGTTCCATTTGTGAGTGGACAGCATCACGAATCATCCACAGTTCCGCTTTCGTTTTACCAAGTACAAGACCGTCATCACAATAACGATAGAAATGACGGACACTGTACTTATCCTTCAAATAATGGTCTAAAAAAATAGACAGGAGTAAATTACCGGTAGCCTGCGAGCTTCTAAGCCCGAAACTGATACCGCTGTCAAGCATCATTATAAAGGAATTGAGAATTCCAAGCAGTTTCTTGTCCTTGAAAACACGGGCAAAGCACCACATAGCAAAATCCTGACGTACATTGTCATAAAAATGGTGAATGTCAAACTTATAACCATACCCTGTCCCTTCCGGATCCGTTTCCATGTCACGACAGATGAACTTCATCAGGTCATGGGTGCCGCGTCCCTGGATAGATGCCGACGTTGTACGTATAAAGCGCCTGCGCAGGTGTTTGTCCACTACGGTCATGATGGCATGTACTCCGATACGGTCATACATCGTAAGAATCTGCAAATTCCTTGCCTTTCCATATTCCCAGATAGTCCGTTCACGATAACCGCTGACACGGAAAGAGCCGTCTGATATACGTTCTGCAAGTTCCTTTATAACTTCCTCCCTATGCGCAAGCAGGTAGCGTCCCTGGCGGCTTCGTTTACGTGACGTTCCGCGAAGGACCTGATTGAACGACTCCGACATGTTGGAGTAATCCGCTATCTCCTCGATAATATAACCTTCTCTGCGCATAACTGTTTTTCTTGGGGCCTTCAATCCCCCGGGCCCGGCTTCTTCGAACCGTTTCCGGCCTACCAAACCCTACCCGACACTCTGTTTTTCAGTTTTCCGGCCCTTACGGACCGCTGTTACTGCGGCTTGCCCCCCTCGGCACCACGGTGGGGACAAGTCCCCGGTGTTGTACGCCGATTAAAATTTCCTTTCGATTGTTGTTCAGACGAGAACCGATGTTCGTGTTCGTATTCGAGGAATCGTTGTTCGCATTCGACATCGAAACACCGCCATTCGGGTTCGCGTTGTTGTTGCCACGATAGACCACACGGCCTATGGGGAGGCGCCACCTTTCAAATGCAAAAGTACTATTTTCAAATTATTATTTAACAAACAGATACAAAACCTGACGTCAAAAAAATATTTTTCGACGGGCTGACGCCCGTAATGAACGGTGTTCCCCTGCTCGGGGAACACCGGACGTTTTGTCGCTTCGCTCCCGCTTTGACGCTTTACGCGACCGATCATGCAACCTCGCTTATCGCTTTAAACGCCACGGCGCTCGACGCCCTGACGAGCCGACCGCGGAAGGCCAGACGAGAACCGATGCCCGCGCTCGTATTCGAGGAATCGTCGCTCGCATACGACATCGAAACACCGCCATTCGGGTACGCGTGGTAGCTGCCACGATAGACCACACGGCCGGAGGCAGTGGATATGTAGTAGATGTCGCAGTAATTTGTCGAGGAGGAACCCGAAACGGAACCCACCGGAATCACGTCCATATATTTGCCATGCGCCACGGCGGTAATCCAGATACCGGAGCTCACGGAACCCTTAACCAGGCGGGTACTGCCGTCAGGCATCCAGATGCGCCACTTCCCGGAATTGCCCGTGTCATTAGGAAGATCCACGCCGTCCATCATGTCATATTTATGACCATAGATGTCCTCGTAGCCAAGGCAGCAAATATTATTCACCTGCGTAACCGTGGCCCCGCCGTAGTCATCCTTCTCACGGTACCACGCATACTGGTGGACGGAGTTTTCTATCAGGCTGTTCGTCACATTAGGGTTGATTGAGGAGGCTTCCTCGTAGCCGATCGTGTCCGTCATACCGCGGCTGGCAGTACCACCCGTAGTACGGTTGTTCGTGTGAGAGCCCGCGCCGCATTGTTCCTGGCTGTCACGACGACCGTACTTCGCGTAGAAAAGATTCGCGATGCGAGAGTGCATAAGGGCATCAATCTGCTGCATACCGCGCTGGACACTGTAATAGTGGAAATCAGCCCAGGTCATGCTCGCCGTAGTGCTCCCGCCGGTAATGCAGGCGCGAAGTTTGGAACCGACAACACTGCTGCCCACAACGGCACACAAGTGCTCGTCATTAGGCACCCATTCGGGTTCCATATCCTCGATCCTGTCACTGTTAGAAAGGACAACCTTATCGAACTCTGCCGTGTTCAGAATGGAGAAGTGAAGAGCAGTGGCACCCTCCGGAACATCGGCAATCAGGTACATACCGGCCTCGAACTTGTTGCTCAAGGTAGGGACGACGATTGAACTGATGACCGTGCCGGAATCGTCTGTGAAAATGCTTCCGACAAGGCTTGTACCGGGAACGCTCGGGAAACGCACACGCTTGTAACCGTCCACGTTCACCTTGCATACCGAATACGTACTGTCAGTACTGTAGCTGTTCGAAAGCGTATCCTTTCCGCTCATGATCTTACGACCGGAAAGATAACCGCCACTCGTGCCCTTAATGTCGTCAAGCGTAAGGACGTCAGCATCCGGAACGGAAGGCATGTTATCCGAACCGTTACTGCTGTAACAGGAGTAATGCTTGCCGTTCAGGTAATCATTGATACCCTTGCTCCAGAAGAAGGGCTCGTACATCATCCAGTCACCTTCAGTGCCGTCCAGTCTGGCAGCCGTGCCGTCGGCGTACTTGTTGCTGTCCGTGTCGTCCAGCGGGTAGTAGGTCATCTCACCGTCCAGGTTGTTCACCGTGGTATCAACGTTCGCCATGTTCACACCCCGCGTCGTCGCTTTTTTAGTCACTTTAGCAAGTACACGGTGACGCTGCTTCAGGATGGCGGAAATATGACCGCTCACCTCATACGCGTTGTCATACTTGTAGCCGGTACCGTTGTCAAGGTTGCTCACGTTCGCGTCATCCGATACCTCGTCGTCGAACTCGATCATCGTGTATTCCGGCTGCCGGATATTCAGTTCCGGGAAGTGCGCCTTCAGAGCGCTGTACGTATCGTCATCAATGTAGCGCGTGAGCTGTACCGTACCCACCAAGGCGCACGTGTCCGTAGTGTTGCCATCGGAATCCACACCGCCCATCCCGACAAACTTATCCAGCCACGTACCGTCATCCTCGCGGTCAATACCGGTTACTCTGATACGTTCCACACCCGTGCAACGGCCCAGCAGGGTTTCCCAGTCAATACCTGGACAACTGTCAAAGATGAAGGTCTTCACCTTGCTGTAGCTTTCCAATGTCAGCCCGCCGGTGGTCAGTCTGCCCAGATATTCCAGACGGAGGCTGGTCAGTGTACCGGGAAGGTGGAGCAGCGTCACGGGAGAACCCTTGGCTAGCACCACGCTCTGCACCTGCGTACCGCGGGCCTCAAGTTCTTCCAGCTTGGTCTGCGCACTCAAATCCAGCTCGGTACTGGTACTTCCCCCGGTTTTCGCCTGTGCCTGGTTACGAAGGTTGAGTTTACGTAGCTGCTTGCAGTTGCCGATGTTCAACCACCAGCCGGTACTGCCGTTGCCGGAACTTTGAAGGTTCAGTTCGCGCAGCACGGTACATTTGCCTAGGTCGAAAGCGTTTTTCAGGTGGTCGGCGGCCCCGCTCATATCCAGCACCTTCATACGGCTCGCGCCATAAACCCTCAAGGGATCGTTCACCGTATAGGCACCGGTGATGGAAAGACTCGCAGCCGCATCTTTCTTGATGATGCCGGTATTCCCTATATTCGGGCTGTTGTTCGTACCGTAGCCGAAAGCATAAACCTCGTTGGCCGTAATCTTCAGCACGTCGGGGGTGTCAGCAGCCGTACGTGCCAGATAGAGGTCGATGTTGTCACTGGTGAAATTGCTCGTGCCGTACTTAGCATCCAGAAGGGCGAAACGATTACGCACGAAATATTCACGGTGCGCACGGTTACTGCCCTGAAGGGCGTAGATGAACGGCCACACCTTGCCGTACATCTCCTGCGTGGCGGGCAGGATGTACTTCAGCTCGCCGCTCTTGTTATAGGCACGGTCGCACCAGTTGCCCGCCTGCTCCACGTTCAGCATGTCCAGGACACGGCTGGTGGTAAGTACACCGCGAAGAGCCTGCGCCTGTGTCTTCAGGTCAGCGTCCAGGTTGGCCAGAACGAGGTTCCAAAGCCAGCTGTCACGGCCTTCAAAGGCATATTTCCCGGCCTCGGCGTCATAAGTGTCGCGGTCGGTGGTGTAGTCATACACCAGGAAACAGTCGTTACGTTTTCCCATCTGGGTATCACCGTCGTAGTAGGTGATGTACCATATCAGGCCGTCCCACGTGCGCAGCATCATGTTCTTCGCACGCTGGTCAACGGCAAGGAAATAGTCCGTCCAGAGGTAATACGTCAGCAGGAAAGCCTTGTCGAAATAGTCACTTATCTCGTCCCTGAACTTCTCGCTCTTAAAAGTGGAGAGGTCGGCGCTCGTCGCACCGTCCGGAACACACGAGCGTATCCATGCGTACAGCCGTTTCACGGCCGTACGCTGCGACTCGTCAAGGCCCGCCCATTTCACATCATCCGGAACGTTGGTCTCGGCACCGGCATCAAACACCTCCTCCAGATGAGCGTCACTTGTGGTCTTGAAAAGGCACATGGCCTCGGTATTGTTCAGCATTTCCAGAGTGAGGGGACAGGCAGGATCGTAACCCTCCACGCCACTAAGGCCGAACAGGTCGCCGCTCTTGCTTTTCTCGTTGTTGAAGTTGTATTGCCCCACATAGTTGTTCTCGCCGTCCTCCGCAGCCGCCACAAACATGTCGATAGGCACACCGTCGATAGCGGTACGCACGGTGACCGCGTTCAAATCGCTGCCGCCCGTCTCGTACTGGTAACGCTGCGGAGGGGTGAGAAGCCCCATCTCCTTCAGCACGTCGTTGAACAGTTTGGCACCGCCTGTGTTCAGCGACATGGACGAGTCGGAATAATCACTCTTCAGACAGATCAGGTTCATGGCGATGCCACCGGGACGGACGGGATATTTCTTTTCCGCCTGCTCCTTGCCGCCAACGGTGAAGCTAAGGTTCGTGCCGCCCTTGCTGATATAGATACGGATGTTCTTGCTCGGATATTTCGTGGAACTGGTACCCTGAATACGGATATAACAGTCACGAAGCACGAAGTCGTATTCGGATCCGAAAGGGGAGTAATAGAAGATATCCGCCGAAAAGTCCGTCTTCTTGTTGTTCTCGGCATACACGTCATCGAGCTTGTTCTGGCGCACGATACGCAGCACCCCCTTGCCCTTGGCACGCAGCTTGTCCATATCCACAGTGTCGGTATCACCCAGGATATCGTTCTCCTCATACAGCGCGATCATCTCCTCACCGTCCGCACTGTCCACCATCCGGTTCTCCAGTTCCTCGTCGTCACTCAACCGGCGGGTATAGATACGCACGCTCTTTACCTCCACGTCCGCCCCGGCGCTGTCAATGGTGATATATTTCGGATTGTCCTGGCGGAAGCTGAAGGCGTTGTCGTAGATGTCGGCACCGGTACGGTTGCCGTCCACATAAAGCTCCATCAGACGGCTCTCATTGCGGGTACCCACCATGAGGGCCACCTTGATCCACCGGTCTTCCACATAATTCGTGCCCAGCTTGATCTCACGCTCCACCAGCTCGTCGTCCTCGTTGGTATAGGACACTTTCTCACCGGTCTTGAAACTCGCTTCCGAAGGGGTGATATAAAGCCCCTTGCCACTGTCGAGACAGTCCACAACTGCGGTATCGCTGTCAGTGGGATTGCTTACCCGGAGGGTCAGTTCAATGGTCAGCCCCGTACTTTTCACATCGGTGGCAAAGGGCCGGTAGCCGATGACGGCTTTCGCACCGTTGGTCAGCTTCAGCGCCTCACCCGTCCAGCCGTTGCTGCTCCAGTCAAAACCCTCGAACGTGGTCTCCACGCCGTTCGACTCCCATGTTCCGGGGTTACTCTCCCCGTTGCTGCGGCCCGCCGCGTCAAGCTTGACCGCCAGGCCGTAGGTGGCCTCGCTGATATCGATACCGCTCTCACCCACGTCGATGCGCAAAGTGTACCCGGTCGGACCGGCTTTCAGGACAAGCGTCTGCGTGCCTTCCTCGGTAAACCGGTTACTGTAGGTCATCATGCTGCGGGGAGCGCTCACGGTACTGCTCTTGACGCCGTTTTTCCAGAACTCCACTTCAGCGGGCACACGGTCGGGATCATAGGCCACCCAGTCGAAAGTGAGCTTCTCGTAGCGGCCGGCTTCAAGGACCGGCTCCAGATGCTCGTCCCGTCCGAGGACATGCCCGTCGGCATGAATGAGCTTCAAACCGATGAAGGGCGCGCCGGTTCCGGCCTTCAGCAGGTCGATATGGATGCTCTCGCTTTTCAGCGTGAGGTCGTCAGTTTCCATCTCGGCCACCAGCTGGGCGGTATGCCGCCCCACGGACAGGCCGGTCATGGAAACCTCGAAACTGCCGTTCGTCGTGCCGCTGCGGGTGACCGTATGCGCGTTCTGCTGTACACCGTCCACGTACAGGCTGACGGTTTTCGTGCCGGTACCGCTCACGGCGTAGGGTATACTCGCGGAATCATAGGTACCGTAACCGCCGTTCTGGATGGTGGCCGCCAGGTTGTAACCGCAGGAAAGGGACAGGGTGACGCTCTTCACGCTCACGTACGCCTGCTTCTTCTGCGCCTTGCCCGTGGTGGGATCGGTAGTCTCGGCAATGACGTAGATATCGCTCGTGCCCACCAGCAGGTATTTGGTCAGGTCAAGGGTATAGGTACCCTTGCTCACTTCCTTCAGCGAGGAGGAATAAGTGGTGGTCGTCCCGCGCTTCACCTGGATGGTGACGGTCGCTTTCTGTCCGGTACTGCTACCCTTGTCATCACCGCCGGCAACCTGGTGGTCATAGGTATAGGTAAGTTTCACCGCTCCGCCTTCCTTCACGGTTTTCTTGTCGGTCTCGGCAAGCAGCACGATCTTGGTGGTGGAGGACTCACCGCCGCCACCGCTGCCGGCCGGGATGTCAACGCTCGCGATCTCCGCCCCGCTCTTGTTGGTCAGCGCAAGGCGGACACTGCTCTCGTCGTCGCTCACTTCCGCGCTCATGCCGAACACGGTACCGGCTTCCACCTCCTGGAATTTGGCGGCGACGGTCTTGTTCTGGACGGGATTGGTACTGTCAGCATCCAGGCTCTCGTCCACTTCCAGCTTGTCGATGGTCAGATCCACGTTGCCCTCGCTGTCGGGAACTTTCTTCTCGCCGTTCACTGTCAGGCTTTTCATCGTTCCGGCACCGCCGAAGTCCTCCCAGCTCGCCTCCTGCTCCCAGCTCGACAGACTTGTCCCCACGAACTGTTTGGTCTCCCATTTGCCCTGCGAGACTTCATAGGTGATGCAACGACCCTTGTAACGGTATTTCTCATCCACGGCACCAATCGCGGAGGAAAGGACATAATAACCGCTCTCCAAAGGGACTTCCGCCGTCACATTATACGTGTTACCGCCACCGCCCGTACCACCGGGAATATCAACGGAGGCAATCTCCGTCCCGGTCTTCCCCAGCAGGGTGAGTTTCACCGTGTCGTTCTCCTCATCAGGGACGGCCGTCATGCCACCGACCAAACCATCGTTCACACCGGCGGCGGCATCCTCCGCCTGTTTCGCAGCCGCGGATGCCGCTGCCGCGGCGGAATTTGCAGTTTCAGCAGCCTGATTGGCGGTACCGGCCGCATCAGACGCCATACCCGCAGCTTTATTCGCCAAAGCCGCAGCATTATCCGCTTTCGTGGCAGACGCATTCGCCGTGGCAGCGGCATCATCGGCCGGTTTACGCAAAAGGGTAAGCGGAGCACTCACCAGCTCACTGCCGCGAAGGGCGGGGAGACTTTTGATATTGTCAAGGGAGCTGACCTCCACAAGTTCATCAACGCTCTGGCTCTCGGCCTTGATAGCGTTCAGGATCTCCTGTTTTTCCGCATTTGTCATGGCTAATCCTCCATTACCCTTCTATCTGTTTCACTATTTGGGAATAACAGGCCGGAGTAAGACCGGTGACAGCTTCCTTTATCAAAACCGCATCCTCCGATGTCAGATCCACATCCGCATCGGAACCCATAATCCTCATGCAAAGACTGTAAGCATGTAATTTCCTTTCATTATCCGTCTGAATATTACCGCTCGGACGGAAACCGGTACCGTTGAACAGGCACTGGGAGACTATGACTCCCATACACTGGGGTTTCTTATCAATCAACAGCACGCTACCGTCGAAATCCTTAAAATACACATTAAAATTTACTTTCATATCCTTTATTTTTAGATATATGTCATCTTAACGACAATTCCATTAACAACCTCAAGGGTATAGTTATAAGTTATAAAATCACTCTTTACAGCCCACTGGAAGGTACCTGAAACACCCTTTCGGTAACTGTATGTCCCATCGCTGGCCAAGCTCCATCCCGTACCGTAATTGTTCGACAGGATATCACCACAATACACCGCCCCGTTCACATGCACACCACCGTCAAAATAGCCGGCATAAGTATTGGCACTGATAGGATAGCTTTGACCAGAGGACCTGCTGGAGGCATAGATAGCGGCACCACCCAGATTCGAGCCTACGGCCTTGACACCGAAGCGTCCCTGCGTGGCGGCATTAAAGGACACATCCACAATACCCTCCATGTCCGTTTGTGAGACACCAAGTTTCAGACTGCGGGAATCATTGCCGAAATAATCACCGGCTTTCCAGTACAACCGTCCGGAATCAATCGTAAAACCGCCGATTTTACCCTCATAGGCATACACTGTACCATAAATCTTGGCGTTGCGCGTCTCAATACTACCGTCTTCCAGAATCTTGAAATTATCATTAGCCGTAACAAGTCCCTCCAACGTGATATTATCGCCCTTGATTTTTACGCCGTCACCCCCAACACCTACAAGGGATTTCAAATTTCCATCACCGTCAATGGCATACAACCCGGAATATTTGGAAGTAACCATCAGGCCGGTCTCTTCCAGCAGGTTCTCGTCTTTGTCGAACACCGCCGCCGAAATCTTTACCAGACGCTCCGACTGCTCGAAAAGGGTTTTATAACGGTGTGTCAGGGATTCCACACGGTCGG
>ERZ857965.3234-NODE-3234-length-12470-cov-3.627306_pt1 | contig 12470 bp, 11 predicted proteins | sample MGYA00519758_ERZ857965 | MGnify/ENA primary metagenome ERZ857965 (study PRJEB31778, sample SAMEA3449381) | human gut metagenome | biome: human gut; feature: human-associated habitat; material: faeces | place: United Kingdom | collected 2010/2012 ...
CGCCATGGCGGAGGAGACGCCGACTTCACCCTGGCAGCCGCCGTTGGAGCCGGAGAAGCTGACATCGTGGTAGTACATGACAACGCCGATGGCGGCGGCGACGAGCAGACGGCCGCGGCTGTCCTTTGCGGCGTTGGGATAGGCCACAGCCTTTTCGATATCCTTGATCGTGATGAGACCCTTGAGATGGAAATCCTTATCGACGATGGGCAGCTTTTCGATCTTGTGCTGGCGCAGCGTCTCTTTGGCTTCCTCGAGCGTGGTCCCCTCGCGGCCGACGACGAGATTTTCGCTCGTCATGAGCTCGCGGATCTTCCGGTCGGGGTTGGTCTCAAACTTCATATCGCGGTTGGTGATGATGCCGACGAGCTTGCCGGATTCGTCCACGATGGGAACGCCGGAAATGCGGAATTTGGCGCAGAGATTGTCCGCATCGCGCAGCGTGTGCTCCGCGGAAAGGAAGAACGGGTTGGTGATGACGCCGTTCTCGCTGCGCTTGACGAGATCGACCTGCTCGGCCTGCTGCTCGATCGTCATATTTTTATGAATGACGCCGATGCCGCCCTCGCGCGCGATCGCGATCGCCATGCGTGATTCGGTCACGGTATCCATGGCCGCGCTCATGATGGGGATGCCGAGACGGATCTTCTTCGTGAGATGCGTTTCGAGCTTCACATCGCGCGGAACGACGGAGCTCTCCGCCGGGACGAGCAGCACGTCGTCAAAGGTGAGCCCTTCGCCGACGAAACGGTTGGCATAAGCACTGTTCAAGACCATATCCTCCTGTTATTTCGATCGTATTCTGCACGTGGCTTTCGGGTATTTTGCCTATCTTAGCGCATCGCGAAAGGGCTGTCAACTCCAAAAAGGGTTTTTGGCAAAAACAAAATCCCCGCTCGGATGAGCGGGGATCTGTGCGATCAAAATTAATAATAGCGCTTGTTCTTGCGGGCGGCCTCGGATTTCTTGCGGCGCTTGACGCTGGGGCTCTGGTAGTACTCCTTCTTACGCAGGTCAGCCAGAACTCCGGCCTTCGCGCAGGAGCGCTTGAAGCGCTTCAGAGCGGCATCCAGAGACTCGTTTTCCTTGACATGGATTTCAGACATTCTATATCCCTCCCTCCGCAGGCGCCGAAACGCTTTGGAAGTTCAAACTTTCGGCTTTTAACGTAGGCATTATAAGCTTTCCGGCGTTTCTTGTCAAGGGCGAGATTGGGAACAAACCGTGAACTTTGCCAAATCGCCGCCCGGCGCAAAGAAACGGATTGCATTCCTCCGCCGCTCATGGTATAATTGGCACATGCACCACATCGGTGCGCCATCCGAAAGAATCTTTCGACCAAAAGGAGGCCTCTATGAAAAAAATCACCGCCCTTCTTCTCGCGCTTCTGCTTGCGCTCTCGCTCTGCACCATGGGCGCAGCAGCAGATGAGACCATCACCATTGTGCTCGAACCGGCCGACGACACGCTCCTCACCGCCGAGGGGCTCGCGCTCTTCTTTGTTGACCGCGCAGCCGTTAAGGAAGAGACGGAGACCTCCGTTTCGTGGTACAAAGAGACGACCGCGAACGGCAAGACCGAACGCGAGCTCATCGAGGAGATGCCGCTCGTCATCCGCCCCGGCAAGGGCCGCTCCGCGACGCGCATTTACGTTGCCGACGGCTACGAGCCGACACAGGAGCTCATCGACGCCGTGGAGAAATACGCGCCCGAAAAGGACCCGGACAGCGAGCACGTTTACCGCTGGCACCGCGTATTCAATCAGGACTGCTCGTGGCGCGGCCTGCGCTACGGCACCTGCCGCGACTACTGCGGCATTGAGTTCGATCTCGCCCGCGGCCCGCACACCTATGAGGACGATACATGCACCGTTTGCGGCCGGACGACCGAGGAAGAGCACATCCACGCCTTTGACCCCTGGACTCCTATGGACGACGGCATGCACCATGGGCGCGAGTGTGCCTGCGGCTATTCGGAAATGGGCGAGCACAACATGGAAACGGAAAGGATTCAGTACCCCAACAAAGCTGTCATCATTGAACGCTGCACTATTTGCAGAATTGAATATCGTAGTGAAATGGCGTAAGTATGCTCTTCACATATCCGTCCCCGGTTTTCCGGGGACGGATTTTTTGTGCGTTTACATTCGCGGCGGCGTGTGGTAAAATTATAAATTACGGAAGAGAGGGGGCGCGCGGATGCTCGAAAAGCTGAAAGGTCTCTCGCAGAAATACGCGGAGATCGAATACATGCTCTCGCAGAGCGAAGTCTGGGCGGACGCGCAGAAGGCCGCGGCGCTCAGCCGCGAGAAGGCAGAGCTTGCCCCTCTGATGGAGGCCTATGCGCGCTACGAGACCTTCCGGCGGGAAGCCGAGAGCGCGGAAGAGCTTCTCTCCGACCCCGAAATGAAAGACCTTGCGCGCGAAACGCTCAGCGAAGCGCGCTCCGGCATGGAACGCACGGCGGAGGAGCTGAAGATTCTCCTGCTGCCGAAGGACCCGGACGACGGGAAAAACGTCATCGTGGAGATCCGCGGCGGCGTCGGCGGCGAGGAGAGCGCGCTTTTTGCCGCCGACCTCTTCCGGATGTACGAAATGTACGCCGAGCGGAAGGGCTTCTCCGTCGAGATCGTCAACCGCAGCGAGACCGAGCTCGGCGGTATCCGCGAGATCGATTTCATCGTCGGCGGCACGAATGCCTTTTCGCGTTTCCGGTTTGAAAGCGGCGTGCACCGCGTGCAGCGCGTGCCGGAAACGGAGACGCAGGGCCGCATCCACACGAGCACCTGCACCGTGGCGGTGCTGCCGGAGCTGGAAGAAGCCGAATTTCATCTTGACCCCGCTGAGCTGCAGATCGACACGTTCCGTTCCTCCGGCGCGGGCGGGCAGAAGGTCAACAAGACCTCGAGCGCTATCCGCGTGACACACCTGCCGACCGGCACGGTCGTGGAGTGTCAGGACGAGCGCAGCCAGTATAAAAACAAGGCCCGGGCGCTGAGCGTGCTTGCCTCGCGGCTCGCGCAGGCGGAAAAGGAGAAGCAGGACGCCGCCGTTTCCGCGCAGCGAAGATCGCAGGTCGGCTCCGGCATGCGCAACGAGCGCATCCGCACCTACAATTTCCCGCAGGGGCGCGTGACCGATCACCGCATCGGTCTGACGCTTTATAAGCTCGACGCCGTGATGAACGGCGATCTGGACGAGCTCATCGACGCGCTGCTCACCGCGCGCCGTGCCGAACAGCTCCAAAAATCCGAAAACGGAGGCATATAAGAGCATGGAAACCCGTGTTTATACCGAGGAGAACGATATCCCCGTCGCCGCGGCGTCGCTGCGGCTCGGCGGTCTCGTGGCCGTGCCGACGGAGACGGTATACGGTCTCTGCGCCAACGGTCTCGACGCCGGGGCGGTCGCGCATCTCTACAAGGTCAAGGGCCGCCCGGAGGTAAAGCCGCTCTCGCTCATGGTGGCGGGCCCGGCGGAGATCGAAAAGTACGCGGAACATATCCCCCCGGCGGCGTTTATTCTCGCCGCGCGCTTCTGGCCCGGCCCGCTCACGCTCGTGCTGGAGGCGAAAAAGGACGTTGTCCCCTCCATCGTGCGCGCGGGCAAGGACACCGTCGGGCTGCGCTGCCCGGCGCACCCGCTCACGCTCTCGCTGCTTGAGCGCGCCCGGCTGCCTCTTGCCGGGCCTTCGGCGAATCCCTCCGGGGCTCCCAGCCCTACGACCGCGCAGCAGGTGCTCGCCTACTTTGACGGGCAGATCGAAGGCGTGATCGACGGCGGCGAATGCACGCTCTCACGCGAGTCCACGATCCTCGATCTGACGCAGAAGCCCTTCAAAATTCTGCGTGATGGCGCGTTGGCAAAGGAAGAGATCGAAAACGCGCTCCTCTCCGGCGTGCGGCTCATCGGCGTGACGGGCGGCTCCGGCAGCGGCAAGACGACCGTAACGCAGTTTCTCGCCGCGCAGGGCGTGCTCGCGCTTGACTGCGATAAAATATACCACGAGCTTCTCGAAACGAACGCGGATATGCTCGCGGAGATTAAGGCGCGCTTCCCCGCCGTTTTCAAAAACGGAAAACTCGACCGGAAGATGCTCGGCGCGATCGTCTTTGCCGTGCCGGAGGCGCTGCGCGATCTCAATGCCATCACGCACCGCTATGTCCGCGAGGACATTTACCGCCGTCTGCGCGAATACGTCTGGCAGGGCGGAACCGTTGCCGTTGTGGATGCCATTGCGCTTTTTGAAAGCGGCATTTCCGAGGACTGCGTGTTCACCGTGGGCGTCACCGCCCCGGAGGACGATCGCTGCGCGCGCATCATGGCGCGCGACGGCATCGACGCGGACTACGCGCTTGCGCGCATCGAGGCGCAGCCGGACGATGAGTATTATGAAATGCGCTGCGATTATCTGCTGCGCAACGACGGCACGCCGGAAGAACTGAAAGCCAAATGCCGGGAGCTTTTCGGCATCGGTTAATAAAAGACAGTATAAAAAAGTACAGAAAGGATAGATGTTTTATGGAAGAAAAGAATGAACTGGACGCTCTGCGGGAAAAGCTCCTTTACAAGCAGAAGCAGGGCTACGATATCATCGATGTAGACGAGCGCATCAAGCTTGAGGAATACGCGACGGCGTATAAGGCGTATCTGAACGCCGCGCGCACCGAGCGCGAGGCCGTGACCGAGGCCATCGCGCAGGCCGAAGCGCTCGGCTTTGTGCCGTATGAGCGCGGCATGGTGCTCGAGCCGGGCACAAAGATCTATAAGAGCGTGCGCGGCAAGGCGCTCATGCTCGCCGTTATGGGCCGTGAAACGCTCGACCATGGCGCGAACATCGCCGCGGCGCACGTCGATTCCCCGCGCCTTGACCTCAAGCCCATCCCCCTCTACGAAAAGGACGAGATCTGCCTTCTCAAGACGCATTACTACGGCGGCATCAAGAAATACCAGTGGGTCGCCATCCCGCTGGAAATCCACGGCGTCGTGACGAAGAAGGACGGCGAGACCGTTGAGGTCGTCATCGGCAAGGATCCCGAGGACCCGAAGTTCACGATCACCGATCTGCTGCCGCATCTCGCAAAGGACCAGATGGCCAAGCACGGCTCGGACATCATTCCGGGCGAGTATCTGAACCTTCTCGCCGGCAGCGTCCCCTACGCCGGGGAGGGCACCAAGCGCGTGATGCTCGCGGTCATGTCGCTTCTGAACGACCGCTACGACATCACGGAAGAGGACTTCCTCTCTGCCGAGCTGGAGGTCGTGCCGAGCTTTGAAGCGTGCGACATCGGCGTGGATCGCTCGTTCATCGGTGGCTATGGTCAGGACGACCGCGTGTGCGCCTATGCCGAGCTCAAGGCCATTTTTGACACCGAGACACCGGATCGCACCGCCGTGTGCGTCCTTGCCGACAAAGAAGAGATCGGCTCGATGGGCGTTTCCGGCATGCAGAGCCGCGCGTTTGAAACGTTCATGGCCGACCTCTGCGAGCAGCAGGACGTGCACCTGCGCGACTGCTTTGAAAACAGCTTCTGCGTCAGCGCGGACGTCTGCAACGCCTACGACCCGACGTTCTGGGACGTGAGCGAGTACCCCAACCGCAACGGCGCCCGCGCCAACTACGGCGTCGGCATCTGCAAGTTCACCGGCTCGCGCGGCAAGTCCGGCAGCAACGACGCCTCCGCCGAGGTCGTCGGCAAGCTGCGCAAGATCTTTGCCGACAACGGCGTTGTCTGGCAGATGAGCGAGCTCGGCAAGGTCGATCAGGGCGGCGGCGGAACGGTCGCGCAGTATATGGCCAACCGCAACATCGATACCATCGACGCCGGTACGCCCGTGTTCTCGATGCACGCTCCCTTTGAGACCGTGACGAAGTTCGACTGCTACCAGACCTACAAGGCCATGTGGGCGTTCTATAAGGACAGATAATTTCTCATCCTGCTCCCTATTTGCGGAAGTGTCCTCCTTCCGTCCCGGCGCTTTGCGCTGATCCACCTCCCGCAAAGAGGGCAGCTCACGCCAAAAGATACCGGCGGCTATCGGAAACGATAGCCGCCGGTATTTTGTGCTTGATTATTGAATAAGTCCCTGCAGCAGACTGTTGCCGCCGGCACTCTGCGCCTGACCGCTGCTCAGGCAGAAGATCACGTCGTCCACGTCGTAGTAGTCCACAAACTTCGTCAGCGGGCGGCTGAAGTATTTGCGGTAGTCCATCACATAGACATACTGATAATGCTGCGTGAGATAATACCCGAACGGATTACCGTTGGAGTTTTTGACGAGCAGGCACGCGCTGCCGTCGGTGATGTCGTTATTTATGAACGTGCACAGCGGGAAGTCGCCCGTGAGGAAGCACATGTATTTGTCGTTCCCGTGGATCTGGGTAATGAGCGTCTGCTCATAACCGCGGTTGGAGAGCGAGTCGTTGCTTCCCTGGTTGATATAGAGATGCACATCTCCGGGCGGGACATAGCCGTAGACCTGATCGGCCGTGAGCTTGCCGCTCTGGTGGGCCTGATAGTAGAGACTGCCGTAAAACGGCTCCTGCACGATCTCCTCATACTCGCTGAGCGGCACCGGCTCAAAGCCCGCCATTTTCGCCCATTCCGCATAGGCGTACCACGCGCCGAGCGCCGTCCAGTGGTGGTCGGTGCGGAAATAGATGTACTCGCCGTTGTGCGGCAGGAGTGAGTTGTAGGTGTCCACGCAGTAGACATTGTCGCCCATTCGGGAATTTACATAGGCGAGGATGTCCTCCTCGCATGCAACGCCGATCGACTCGCGGTACTCACGCGGGAGCATGAGCGTCGTCCCGTGGAGGACGAATACGTCAAAGACGCGGCATTTCCCCTCCAGCAGATCGGCCGCGCGCGTCACATTGGCGGCGTAGGTGTCCGAATAATACTGGCTGAAAGCCGTATAGGTATAGGCACTGTCGCCGATCTGGATGACGGCGCCGAGCGTTACGAGCTCGTCGTCCGGGTTTTCCCCGCCCCACTCCGGTTCCGGCGTAGGCGTCGGCTCCGGGGTCGGCGTCGGTTCGCTTGCCGGCTTTGCCGGGTCGGCGCTCGTCTCCGGCGCGGGCGTGGACGGAACGGGGATCTTGTCTCCGGCAGAGGCATTGCCGTACACCGTTACGGAGGAGTCGCCGTACAGCGCTTCGAGCCGCTGCGCGGCCATGATCCAGCCGTCACGCCCCGGGAACGTGTCCGAAAACCAGAGACTGATATCGGAAAAATAGCTTCCGTTCGTCACAGCGGAAAGAGAAAACTCCGGAAACGTCTCCAGCGTGCGCTTTTCCTTTGCCGACACCGTCGGGCGCAGCGGCAGTATCCACGCAATGACCGTGAGAATGCCCAGCGCGAGGAAGAACGGCAGCCCCGGCAAACGGGCGCGGCATTTCTGTTTTTCCGCATGGGCGCGCCGGGCGCGGCGGCTCATGATTTCGTGTTCATCGTGCATAGGATCCCTCTCAGAACCGGAAGTATAGGAACGGATTAAAGCTGTTGCCAACAAGGCACGCGGTGCTCAGAAGCAGCAGCAGAACCGGCGCAACGCCATAGGCCGCAACGGAATAGCTTTTCTGCGCAAGGGTGCTCCCCTCTCCGGCGCGCTCCCAGCGTTTCGCAAAATACGAAAACACCGGCGTTGCCGCCGCGGCGCAGAAGATGAGCAGATACATATGGCTCTTTATCTCCGCCATAACGGTGAAGCTCGTAAAGGCGTTGCCGTTGCCGCAGAACATGCCGCGCACGACCGCCGCGGCGAGCGGGAGCGATGTGAACTTGAAGAGCACCCACCCGAAGAGCACCGCGAGCGGGAGCGTGATGTGGGAAAGGATCGCCGAGACCGCCTTCGGCAGCTTGTCGAGCAGCTTCTGCCAGAACAGCCGGTCGAGCATGAGCAGCACAAAGTAATAAAGCCCCCAGAGCACAAAGTTCCAGCTCGCCCCGTGCCAGAGGCCGGTAAGCGCCCAGACGATGAAGAGGTTCAGAAACGCGCGCGCTCTTCCCTTCCGGTTGCCGCCGAGCGGGATGTAAACATAGTCGCGGAAAAATGTGCCGAGCGACATATGCCACCGCCGCCAGAACTCCGTAGCCGTGCGGGATATGTAGGGATAGTTGAAGTTTTCGAGATAGTGCAGCCCGATCATCTGTCCCATGCCGATGGCCATATCGGAATAGGCGGAAAAGTCGAAATAGATCTGGAACGCATACGCAATTATGCCAATCCAGAGCGCAAGCGCCGGCGTGTTGGAAAGCGCCGCGAGGTTTTCCGCAAGCTGCGAGGCCGAACCGATGGCGGCGTCCGTGAGCAGAAGCGAATCGGCAAGCGCGCCGCAGGCATTTGCGAGCACCGTTTTCTTTGCAAGGCCAACGGCAAAGCGCGTACAGCCGCGCGCACGGTCGGCCGTCTCGTCGCGGCCATCGAAGAGTTCCTTCGCGATGGTCTTGTACCGGACGATGGGACCGGCGATGCACTGGTGGAAGAGCGCGGCGTAGAGCAGCACATGCCAGTATTTATCCTGCACCTCGGCGTCGCCGCGGTACACATCCACAACATAGCTCAGAAGCTGGAACGTGTAGAACGAAATGCCGAGCGGCAGTGCGATGCGCTGCACGAACGCCGGTACGTCCCCGAAGATCGAGCAGACCATGCCCGCGTATTTGAAAAACCCGATCAGGCCGAGATTCACGACGCACGCGAGCGCGACCCAGAGCTTGGCGTTTTTCTCTTCCCTTTGCGCTCTTTGCACACGCAGAGCAAAATACCAGTCAAAAAGCGCCATCGCCATCAGCAGCAGCACATATACCGGCTCGCCCCACGCATAGAAGATCAGCGAGAAAACGAGCAGGCTGATGTTCTTTGCCCGCAGACTGCGGCAGAGCGCATACACCGCCAGACTCAGCGGCAGAAACGCATAGAGAAATATCAGGCTGGAAAATACCATACGGAAACACCTTTGCGGCAAAATTTCAGAATAGATTATAGGTAAAAATTCCCGTTTTGTCAATTTCCACAAATAAAGAATGTATACAGATGCGTACGGCGCGGCATACTTCTCCGGAGGAGGGTTGCCGCATGGAGGAAAGAGAACAGGAAGCCCTGCGTGAGCTTGGCGCCGCACGGGTCGGAGATATCCACTGCATCACGATCATCGGGCAGGTCGAAGGACATGTGATGCTGCCGCCGGACACGAAAACGACCAAGTACGAGCACATCATGCCGCTGCTCGCCGCAGTGGAGGAAGCGGAGGATATCCGCGCACTGCTCATACTGCTCAACACCGTCGGCGGCGACATTGAAGCGGGGCTCTGCCTTGCCGAGATGATCGCCGGAATGAGCAAGCCGACGGCGAGCGTCGTTCTCGGCGGCGGGCATTCCATCGGCGTGCCGCTCGCGGTGGCGGCGGACCGGTCGTTCATCGTGCCGAGCGCCGCCGTGACGATCCATCCGGTGCGGCTCACGGGCGTTGTGATCGGCGTGCCGCAGACGTACGATTACATTTCGCGCATCAGCGATAGGATCGTCCGGTTCATCACCGGTCATTCCCATATCACGCCGGAGAGATTCACCGAGTATATGATGCGCACCGGCGAGCTGACGCAGGATATCGGCAGCGTGCTCGACGGCGAGGAAGCCGTCCGAAGCGGGCTCATCGACCAGCTCGGCGGGCTTTCCGACGCGCTTGAATACCTGCACCGGCGCATAGAAAAAGAGAAGTCAAACTGACTTCTCTTTTCTGCTAATTAAATATAAAATCAACATTACGACGCCGAGACCCAGCAGCGCGCCGGCGGTGTCGATGAGCACGTCCCGCACCTGACTGCCGCGGTGGGAAAATATCTGGAGTGTTTCGTCTATCGCGCCGGTCAGCGTGCCGAAACCCCAGGCGGTGAAAAACCGCTTTTTCCCGGCGCTCTCCAGCCGGAGGAACAGAAGCGCCGCAAACACCGCATACTCCGTGACGTGCGCCGCCTTGCGGATGAGATGGCTCGTCGGCTGCTCGGCAACGCCGTCGCCGTCCTCGTCCGTCATATAAGTGAAAGCGTCCGGCCCGAGCCCGACCTTTTCCGCCGCGGCGTTCAGGAAGAACAGGATATCGTCGCTGATTTTCCCCGAAAGCTCGCGCGAGACGAGCGAGTTGCCCCAGATGAACACGAGCGCGAGAACGATCAAAACCGTCAAAATGCGTTTGCGTTTCATTTCAGATCTGCGGCTTCTTTACGCGGATACGCGCGATGAAGCAGAAGCCTACGATGAAGAGCACGCCGCCCATCACCCACGGCATAATGCTCTCGTTCGCGAGGCGGACGAGAGATACGAGCGGCACGATGACCGCCGACCAAGTGACCGGCAGACCCTCGAACGAGGTGCGGTTCTCGCTCGTGGTCTCCTGGCGCTTCTGCTCGGTGACGTTAAAATACCCCAGCCGGATGACGGCGCAAAGCGTATAGAACATCAGCACCGCCATGGCAATACCCGTAATGCCCATCGCGTGGCCGATGGCGCTCGGCAGCACGCCGAACGACACGAGATCGCACAGCGAATCGATCTGGATGCCGAACACCTCGGCGTCCTTCGTGCGCTTCGTGGCGCGGGCGATTTTCCCGTCGAACATATCGCAAAGGCCGCAGAGTGCAAGGCCGATCACCGCCGGCCAGACCTTCCCGTCTGCCGCAGCGCAGATGCTCCCCACCGCGATACACAGCTCTATGTATGTCAGAATGACCGATACATTCCAGAATCCAACGAATTTCTTGCTCACTGTCCGTTCTCCGTTTCAAAAAAATATATCTTATCATAAAGCACGCAGGAACATTTTTCAAGAGCGGGATTTGACGCGGCGGACACTCTCTGCTATTCTGTAAGAACACACTATACAACACCGGAGGTCTTTTTATGACCCGTTGGGAAAATACATCGGTTTACCGCGCTCTCGGCACGCTCTCGGCACTGCCGGTGCGCGCGCTCTCGCGTCTGCCGCTCAAAGCCGGCAAACGGCGCTGCGGTCTTTCGTTTTCACAGTGGTTTCTCCTGCTCGGCATGGGGGCGATGCTCTGCGTGCCGCACGGGGCGTGGAACAATCTCTATGCCGTGCTCTTCGCGCTCGCTGCGCTCTTAGTCTATTGGTTCGGCTGCGCGGCGCGAAAGGATGCGCCGCGAAACATCGGAGACCTCGGCCCCGCCGCGCTCGGCTTTCTTTTAATGACTGTTCTTTGCACGCTCTGGGCGGGAAACAAAGCGGGCAATCTCCGCGTGGCTCTCTTTTTCTGGATGGGCTTCCTGCTCGCGTATCTCACGGCGGCGCAGTTTCGCACACGGACCGACCGGCGCGCCGCGGCGGCGGCCCTATACATCACGCTGCTCGCCGTTTCGCTCTACGGGCTGCGGAACTATGTCACCGGCGCGGAGGCCTCGGACGTGCCGATTGACGGTGAGATGTACCGGCGGCTCGGCGCGACGCTCGAGCACGGCATCAACTGCGGCGAATTTCTCGCCATGGCGCTGCCCATCGCGCTCGTCTGGGCGCTGACCGCTCCGACGAAGGCACGGCGCATCGCGCTCACCGTCCCGCTCCTTCTCCCCTGCGCGGCAATTTTGCTCACATACGCCCGCACCGGTTGGATCATGCTCGCGCTCGCGCTCGTGCTGCTGCTCTGGTATAAAAAGAAGATTTTGCTGCTTCCGGCGGCGGCGCTCGGCATCGGCGCTCTGTTTCTTCTGCCGGAGAGCCTACAGGCGCGGTTCCTATCGATGCTCGATTTCTCGAACGCTTCGGCGTCCGGACGGTTCGTGCTCTGGAGCGAGTGTCTGGCCGTGTGGAAGGATCACTGGCTGCTCGGCATCGGGCTTGGGCCGGAGAATTTCTCCGCGGCTTACGCACCCTATGCTACCGGTCTTCTCGATTTTCAGCCGCCGCACTCCAATATGCTGTATCTTGAAATGTTTCTCTCGACCGGCATAGTCGGCGGACTTATGTTCTGCGGCTTTTTCTTCGGCATTTTCGTGCGGCTGCGCCGCGCGGTGCGCGCCAGGCCCGAAAAGCGGGACCGCTGGGAAGCACAGGCTCTCATTGCCTCGCTCGCCGGAGCCGCGCTCGGCGGCATTCCGGAGTATATCTGGTTTTACCCGCGCATTCTCTTTTTCTGGTGCACCCTCTTCGGCATGGCGCTCGCCGTTTCGGACGACAACTGAACAAATCAATACCACCGGCGTAAGCCGGTGGTTCTCTTAGAGCAAGCGGCGTGACGGAAACCGTCACGCCGCTTCAGCCTGTCGAAAACGCCTCGCAGAGTTTGCGCCCGCAGGCGCAAATAAAGTTCAAATCATTTTGCCGGCGGCGTGTACGTCGGAAAAAATACATTTCGGCTCGCAAACGTGCGAGCGTAAGCGAGTGCGCTGCGGCGAGCCGTAGCCTTTTCAAACGAGAGCCCAACGAAGTGGGTCTCGTTTGAGAGCTTGTCAAAA
>ERZ857965.3235-NODE-3235-length-12469-cov-2.423796_pt1 | contig 12469 bp, 8 predicted proteins | sample MGYA00519758_ERZ857965 | MGnify/ENA primary metagenome ERZ857965 (study PRJEB31778, sample SAMEA3449381) | human gut metagenome | biome: human gut; feature: human-associated habitat; material: faeces | place: United Kingdom | collected 2010/2012 ...
TTGGTACGTTCACGCCGTCGCTGGACGCGCAGGCGTTGGGCATCAGCGAGAAGAGGCGGGCGCGTATTTCCGGGTTCTCGTCCATCGCGTACTGTTCGGCGCGTCAACAGTATGCGGTGGTGACGAAGGGTTGCCGCGACCTGCTGATCCTGGATCGCTCGTTCGAGCCCGTCCGCTTTATTGACATACCGCACGAGGGATATTGCAACTACCAGGGTATCGAGGTGACCGAATCCTACATCAGCCTGTGCCTGAGCGCGGCCGGGAAGGGGCATACTCGCATCATGACGTACAGTTGGGCTGGTGCGTCTGTCGGGGCGGTGACGCCGGGCATCGTCGGAGAACTGGAGGGGATGTTCATCGCCGGGGGAAGGTGCTATTTGGGCACGTATGTCAGCGCCTACCAGCAGGCGTACCGGAAGGTGAAGGTCGTCAAACATGTTATTAAGAAGAAGCGCGTCATCGTCGTCCGCATGGTCCATGGCAAGAAGAAGCGTGTGAAGGTTATCCGCAGGAAGAAGGTGCGCGTGGTGAAGGTGAAGTGCGTTCCCTATACCCGCCTGCTGCGCGACAATTACCTCTATCGGATCTAGCTGCAGCTCAGCCGCCTCAAGGGAGCACGATGGCGGGTACGATGGCTCGAGCGTGACAGCTGCATGACGGCGGGAAAGGGGCGCTCGCTGCGCTGTGCAGTTCGTATGTCCGCAGCTCTTCGGCACGAATAACATTCATGCCACCAATGCTACAATAAGCAAGTTTGCGCTTCGGTGGGCAGCCGGCCGGGGCGTCTGTGCAACGGTTCGGCTGGTGATGCGGGAAGGGGGCTCGATGGATCGGATGCGGGGAACGGTGCTGTTGCTGGGCGCCGCTCTGGTTTGGGGCATGGCATTCGCATTTCAGACGCAGGCCTCCGGAAGCATCAGTCCGTTTTCGTTCGTGGCTGCGAAGAGCGCGTTGGCGGCAGGGGCGTTGGGCATTGTTGCAGGTATCAGACATTTCTTGACGCGCAAACCGACGGCGGCGCAGGAATCGTTCGCAGCGGTTGCAGCGGATTCGAATTCCCGGAGGGCGTTGATCGTCGGCGGCATTGCGTGCGGCATTGTGCTGTTCGCGGCCGACAATCTGCAGCAGGCGGGCATCACCGTTTACCCGGTGGACGCTGCGGCGTCGGGGCGCGCCGGATTCCTGACCGCCACGTATGTGGTCATGGCTTCCCTGGCTTCGCCGTTCTTGGGAAAGAAGATTCATCCCATGGTGTTCGCGGCAGCGGGCGTTTGCATCGTCGGCATGTATCTGCTATGCCTGTCGGGCGGCATCGACGGCGTGTATGCGGGCGACCTCATCTGCTTGGCAGGCGCCGTCTTCTACACGGTCCACCTGTTCATCATCGACCGCTTTGCAAAGTGCGACCCGGTAAAGCTGACCATGCTGCAGTTCATCACGAGCGCCGTCATTTCCGGCATCGCGGCGGCCGTTTTCGAGCATCCGGCACCCGAGGTGTTCCTTGGGGCGCTGGGTCCGCTGCTGTATGTCGGCGTGATATCGGGCGGTGTGGGCTATACGTTGCAAACTGCCGGACAGCGGTATGCGGATCCGGCCGTAGCCGCCATCGTTATGAGCTTGGAGTCCGTGTTCGCGGCAGTGGGTGGATGGCTGCTGCTGGGCGAGGTGCTTGGAGGGCGCGAGCTGCTGGGATGCGCGCTCATGTTCGCTGCCGTGCTGTTGGCGCAGGTGCCGGAGTTGGCGAAGAGCCGCGCGAAGTCGTAGGCGGTTGTAGGCGGTCGGCATTCTCAGCACGCCAGCCCGTCCCGGATGGTTCGCGCCAGTACCTGCGCAGCCAATTGCGAGCCGTATTCGTTCGGATGGCAGCCGTCTGCTGCGTACAGATTACAGCGGGCAGCCTGCATGAAGAATGCCGTGCCGACGTCGGCGAGCAGCGCCTCGCTCTCGCGCGCCGCCTGCGCGTATGCGGCATGGAGTGCCCCATAGCATTCCCGATAGCTCATGCCCAGCTTCGCCAGCCGCGCGCATCCTTCCTTATATGCCCACGTGGCATAGAACACGGGCACGGCGCCGATGGCTCGGATCTGCGCGCAAAGCTGCCTGCTGCTTTCCTGGAAGCGCGCCGGACTTGTAATGGGCCCGTTGCTCATCTCCTGCAGCACCACGAAGTTCCACGGCTCCTTTGCGAATGCCCGCTGCGTGGCCGCGCCCATCTTTGTCTGCGGATTCAAATGCTCGGCCAAGCGCGCACCGCCGCGCGTGTGTGCAACGACGACGGCGGCGTTCTGTCCGCCCAATCGGTCTTCCAGCAGATGGGGCAAGTCGTTTGCGGACGTGAAGCTGTTTCCCAACATGAGCACGCGCAGCCTGCTGTCTGCCGGGCAGGCATCTTGCCGATCATGTCCGCGTTCCGAAGCGGCCGCGGTGTTTTCCCAGCGCTCCATTAGGCATCTTCCGCCTGCTCGGCGCTCGATTCGCTGCCGGCCTGCTCTCCGGCGTCGTCCATCAGGTCCTCGATGAAACCCACGCGGTAGTTTGCAAACACCGCTTCGCCCTCTTCCTGCGTGGCGTCCAGGTCCACATCCGCCCTGATGCCGAAGTCGCGGTCGCCGTCCTCGTCGCTGAACGTCTGGTGCACATGCCAGACGTGGTCCGTCTTCTCGTCGTCCTCGTCGATGGCCAGGAACGACCAGGAACGTGCATCGGCATCCAGCAGTATCTCCTCGTGGACGGCGAAGTACGCATCCAGGCTCTGATTCCAGCGCGCCTCAGTCCAGCCCCAGTCGCCGTCGAGTTCGCCCAGCTCTCGCGTCTTCTGCCGTGCTGCCAGCTGCACGCGCGCGAACAGCGCATTGCGCACAAGCACGGTCAGGCCGCGGCGGTCGTGCACCACCGTATCGGTGCTTTCGGGCGCCGCGGCGCTCAGGCCCGCTTCGTCCTGTTCTCCCGCGCCGGCCCATTCGTCCACCAGGCTGGAGTCTACCGTGCGCACGACCAGGCTCAGCCAGGCGATGATGTCCTCCAGCTGCTCGTTGCGCTTCGACGCGGGCAGCGTGCGGTCCAGCGCGTGGTAGGCATCCGACAGGTAGCGCAGCAGCAGGCCCTCGCTGCGCGCGATGTTGTAGCGTGCCACGTAGCCTTTGAAGTCGTCTGCGTTCTCCACCATGTCGCGCAGGATGCTCTTCGGCGAAAGCTCGTAGTCGCGTGCCCACGGGATGGCCTCGCAGTACTGCGCGAACGCCTGGTCCAGCAGGTCCTTCAGCGGCATGGGGTACGTGACTTCCTGCAGGCGGTCCATGCGCTCGTCGTAATCCAGGCCCTCCGCTTTCATGCGCTCCATGGCGCGCGTGCGCTCTTGGCGTTGCTGAGCACGCAGAATCTGCCGCGGGTCCTCCAACGTGGCCTCCACCAGCGAGATCACATCCAGCGCGTACGTTTCGCTCTCGGGGTCCAGCAGCTCTACGGCCGCCAGCATGAACGGCGAGAGCGGCTGGTCCAGGGCAAGGTCGTCCGGCATCTCCACCGTCAGGAAGTAATCCGTGCCGCCGTGTTCATTTGTCTCGTGCTCCACGACGTCCGCCGCCTCCAGCGTGTCGAAGATCTCGTCGGCGCGCGTGTACAGCGCCAGCTTCTGCTCGTCGGTCTGCAGGCTGTCCGCAATCAGCGTGCGGATGCGCGTCCAGGCGTCGCCGCCCTGGCTGACCTCGTTCAGCACCATGGAGTGCGTGATGCGCAGGCGCGGATGCAGCGTCTCCGGCACGGCCGAGATCAGGCGTTCGAAGTTCTGTTTGCTCCAGCCCACGAAGCCCTTCGGCGGGGTTTTCGTATGGGCCTTCTTCGCCTTCTTCGGGTCGCCACCCGCCTTGCGCAGGGCGCGCGCCTTCTCTATGTCGTACTCCGTGGCCTGCGCGATGACCACGCCCTCCGTGTCGAATCCGCTCCGGCCCGCACGGCCGGCGATCTGGTGGAACTCACGGGCGTTCAGGCGGCGCATCTTCGTGCCGTCGTATTTCGCCAGCGCCGTCAGCACCACAGTGTGAATGGGTACGTTGATGCCCACGCCCAGCGTGTCCGTGCCGCAGATGACGGGCAGCAGTCCCTGCTGCGCCAACTTCTCCACCAGCAGGCGGTAGCGCGGCAGCATGCCCGCGTGGTGCACACCCACGCCCGAAAGCAGCAGGCGGCGGAGCGTCTTGCCGAAAGCCGTGGTGAAGTGCGTGCCCTTGATGGCCTCCTTGATGGCCTGGCGCTGCTCCTTTGTGGACACGCCGTAGCTGGACAGCGCCTGCGCGCTCTTCAAGGCGGCCTCCTGCGCAAAGTGAACGACGTAGATGGGCGCCTCCTCGGCGCGCAGCGCCAGCTCGATGGTGGCTTCCAGGTTCGTGTCCACCCATTCGTAGCGCAGCGGCACCGGGCGCGGTGCATCGGCGATCGTATCGACATCCGTGCCGGTCTTCTCCTCCAGCTTGCCGGCGATGGCCGTCATGTCGCCCAGCGTCGCGCTCATCAGCAGGAACTGCGTGTGGGGCAGCGTCAGCAGCGGCACCTGCCACGCCCAGCCGCGATCCGGGTCGCTGAAGAAGTGGAACTCGTCCATGGCCACGCAGCCGATGTCGGCATCCTCGCCACCGCGAAGGGCATCGTTAGCCAATATCTCGGCGGTGCAGCAGATGATGGGCGCATTGCTGTTGATGGCGCTGTCACCGGTGATCATGCCCACGTTGTCGCGGCCGAACACGTTCACCAGGTTAAAGAACTTTTCGCTGACCAGCGCTTTTATGGGGGCGGTGTAGTAGGCGCGCCGATTCGTGCACACGGCCAGGAAGCACATGCCCAGCGCGACGAGCGATTTGCCCGACCCGGTGGGGGTGCCCAGCACCACGTGGTCGCCCACGACAAGGCTCATCAGCGCCTCCTCCTGATGAGGCCACAGCTCGATGCCGCGCTGGGACGTCCAGTCCAGGAACAGGCCCAGCGCCTCCTCGGGGTCGATGTCCGGCCATTCGTCGGGGTCGTCCGGCCAGGGTATCAGCGCGCCCAGGCTTCCGGGCGCTGCTGCATTGTATGCGTCGTCTTGCGCTTCGATGCGTTCCTGGGCGGAGGCGGTGTCTGCGGCGGTTGCCGGCGTTTCGTTAGAGGGGGTAGGGGGCATGCGTGTGTCGCTTTCTCATGAAGGGTGTACGTATGGGGTGTTGTCTCTGCAAGCATACCGCACGTACTGCGTTGCGCCCGTCGCCGGCGGATGCTCCATCGTTTCCCGACGGGCGCCGCCTGTTGCCCGCCGCCTGCTGCTGGCTGCTGCCCGCTGCCTGCGGCTGGCGGATGCGAGAATCCGCGCATGCTCTAGCGCTGCAGCGCTGCGGCCGTCAGTACGGAATCATCCGCGCTTCGAGCCCTGGCGCCTGATGCCGCCCTTATGGCCAGCGGCTTTGTTCGGGCCGATGCCCCGGCCGGTGCGCTGGTCGCGCGGCATGTGGCAGCCTGCTGCAGCGAGGCGGTTCCGCGGTGGAAGATTTCCCTTGCGATGCGATCGATTTGCCATGCTCTCGCTTTCACTTGCGCCTATTTCGTGCCCTGAAATCTTACAATGGATTCAGGCAACGGAAAATCCGTTTCGAGATACGGGGGTGGTCTCTATGGCTTTGCAGGGATTGTCGGTCCCGGCGAATGGCAACCGCTACGTTCCCTACGGCGAACGCGCGGGCAACGAATCGATCGTCTACTTCACGCGCGACCTGTCCGCAGCGGGGTTGCGCGCAGCGTACGAGAGCGTCGATGCCGGCATCCGCGGTAAGGTGGGCGTCAAGCTGCATACGGGGGAGAAGAACGGCCCGAATATCATCCCGCGCCCCTGGGTGAGGAAGTTCATGGAGCGGGAAGTGCCTGGCGCGCATATCGTGGAGACGAACACGTATTACGCCGGGGATCGCTATACGACGGACGCGCACCGCGAAACGCTGAGTGTGAACGGATGGGACTTTGCCACCGTCGACATCATGGACGAATTCGGCACGACGCTGCTGCCCGTCGAAGGTGGGAAGTGGTTCAAGCAGATGTCGGTGGGCGCGAACATGCTCAATTACGATTCGCTTGTGGTGCTCACGCATTTCAAGGGCCATACGCAGGGCGGCTTCGGCGGCTCGAACAAGAACATCGGCATCGGATGCGCCGACGGCCGCGTGGGCAAGGCGTGGATCCACACCACGCCCGACCAGCCGGATCAGTGGGACATCGCAGCCGAGGAATTCATGGAGCGCATGACGGAGTCAGCGAAGGCGACGGCGGATTATTTCCGCGGGCGCATCGTGTACGTGAACGTGATGCGAAACATGTCGGTGAGCTGCGATTGCGAGGGCACGTCCGCCCAGCCTGTGGTCACGCCGAACGTGGGCATCCTGGCTTCGACGGATATCCTGGCCGTCGACCAGGCGTGCGTCGACCTGGTGTATGCCATGGCGCCGGAGCAGAACCACGACCTGGTCGAGCGCATCGAGAGCCGTCACGGCCTGCGCCAGCTTTCGTATATGAAGGAGCTGGGCATGGGCAACGACCGGTATGTGCTCATCGACTTGGACAACGGCCGGGAACGCATATGGCCGCGCGATGCGGTGGCCGACGTCGTGCCGTTCGAAGGGTAGGCCGGGGCCCGCATGGAGCCGGGCGGAGTTGCTGGTTACCTTCGGGTAACCAGCGCACTTCAAGATGCCTGCTTCCTTTCTAGGCGGCGCCACGATACGGTGCAGGCAAGGAAAACGAACAGCGGCGGGATTTGCCGCATGAGAACGGAGGATGAAATGGACGCAATGCAGCGCATTCACGACGAACTGGCGGGATACGATGTCTTCTACCTCGCTACGGTAGACGGCGACAAGCCGGTCGTTCGTCCCATCGGCATGCACGAGATGTACGAAGGTAAAGAATGGTTCGGCGTCGGCACGTTCAAGAGCGTGTACCGGCAGCTGCAGGCGAACCCGCATCTGCAGATTGTCGCATGTAAGGGCCCGAAATGGATCCGCATTTCCGGCGACGCGGAATTCGCCGAAGACCCGAAGGTCGCAGAGTACTGCCTGGATCAGAACCCGGAGCTGAAGAGGATCTACAACGAGGAGACGGGCAACAAGATGGGCTGCTTCACGTTGAAGAACGGCCATGTGGAGCTGGTTCCCATGGTCATGGGCGCACAGGAGGAGTTCGACTTCTAATAAGCCGGGACCTGCATGCTGTCGGCGAGGATTCCCCAATGCTCGGAGAAGGCGGAATACCGCTGGAATCATCCCAACGACGAGCTTGGGGCGTTCCTTGCGCGCGAGTCGCGCCAATTTGAGGGGCCGATGCCTACGAAGCGTTCCTGCTACGGCGCGCCGTTGGATGCGGATGCCAGCTCATCAGCGCAATGGAGGCCAGCACCAGCACGATGCCGAAGATTCCGATCGGGCCCAGGGGCTCACGGTAGAGCAGAATGCCGAATGCGGCGGCGACGACGGTCTCGCTGGAGGCCACCACGGGCACTTTGCTGTTCTCGCGGATGCGGTTCACGCCCGCGTAATAGACCACGTATCCCAGCGCCGTGGGCACCAGCGCCAGCACGAATCCCGCGCCGATTACCATGCCGTTTACACTCATCGGCCCGGTCCAGGGGTGCGCCCACAGCACCATGAACAGGCTGGCGAACAGGTAGCTGTAGGCGCTCATGACGAACGGGTCCGTGCGGTTGCCGGCGATGCGCCCCAGCACGGCCGTCATTGCGTACGTCACGCCGGCGCCGATGCCGCAGAGCACGCCGAAGACGGAAAACGTGAGCGCGGAGAAGTCCCCGCCGGTAACTACCAGCACGCATCCCAGGATGTCGATAGCCACAGCTGTCAGCTTCAATCCGGTGGGGGCTTCCTTGAACAGCGCAACGGCGAACAGGAGTCCGAACACGGGCGCTATGTTCAGCAGCACGGCGGCAGTGGCAACGCCGCAGAGCGTGACGACATATGCGTAGAAGACGTTGTAGATGCCATGGCAGATGATGCCCAGCAACGCGCACGCTGCCAGCGTCTTCGCATCCACGCGCAGCGCCTGCGCTCCCGATCTCACCAGCGCCAGGGGCAGCATAATAAGGAACGCGAACGCCACGCGCAGAAGGCTGATCTCCGTTGCCGAGGCGCCGGCATCCGCCATGACGGACATCAACGGCCCGATGATGCCCCACATGCATCCTGCGGCAAATACCAGCAGGTATCCGCGCGATTCTCCTTGCATCTCGCATCCTTTCTGCTTGCGTTCCGTCCTGCTGGCGGTTGTGTTTCTCACAGCCCGATTGTGTCGTTCCCGGGCGATTTCTGGGCCTTCGAGCACGGCCATCCGGACGTGCGGGGCGCCGGCGCGTAGAGCATGTGCACGCAGCGGGCGAATGGCGGCTAGTCGATCTCCGCCTGGTCGGCTCCCTCTATCTGGATGTCGGCATTGTAGAACGCCGTCAGCGCGCGGATGGCGAACGCCGTGTCGTCTGCGCCGGCCGTCTCGAACGCGGAATGCATGGCCAGCTGCGGCATCCCGACGTCCACGGCATGAACGCTGACCTGTGTGTTCGACAGATTGCCCAGCGTGGATCCGCCGGCGGAATCGCTTCTGTTCGCGAAGAGCTGGAACGGCACGTCGGCGCGGCGGCAGATCTCGGCGAACACGGCGCGGCTGAACGCGTCCGTGGTGTACTTCTGGTTCGCCGCTTCCTTGATGACGGGGCCGCGATTGAGCCAGACGCGGTTCTCGTCGTCCGTCTTCTCAGGGTGGTTCGGATGGACAGCATGGGCGTTATCGCAGCTGACCAGGAACGACTTAGCCAGCGCCCGGCAATAGTCCTCGCGGCTGCCGCCCAGTGCGGCGGTCGTGCGCATCAACGTGTCGGCTAGGAACGTGGACAGCGCACCCTGCTTCGTGCCGGAGCCCACTTCCTCGTTATCGAAGCAGGCGAACACGTTCACGGTTGCGTCGTTCTCGGATGCCAGGAAGCCCTTCAGACAGCTGAACGCGCCCTGCAGGTCATCCAGTTTCGGCGCGGAGACGAACTCGTCCGCGGCGCCCCACAGGCACGGCTGCTGGCGGTTGACCAGGAACAGGTCGCGTCCCAGAATGTCGTCCGGCTTCACGCTCAGCTCTTCGGCAACCAGTTCATCGAATGACCCGGCATCCAGCTCCCCGGCGCTGAACAGCGGGCACAGATCCACTTGGCGGTTATACGCCATGCCCTTGTTCACGTTGTGGTTCATATGGATGGCCACATTCGGGATGAGCAGGATGTCGCGATCGATGGACAGCAGTCGGCTTTCGATGCGGTTTCCGCTGCGCACCATCACGCGGCCGGCCACGGAGAGCGGCCTGTCAAGCCAGGTGCTGTCGATCACGCCGCCGTAACTTTCCACGTTGAGCCGGACGTACGCACCGGGACCGGTAAGCTCGGGCGCGGCCTTCACCTTGTACGTGGGCGAATCCGCATGAGCAGCGGCAATCTGGAAGTGGAATCCTCCGGGCACCGTGCGGTCGAAGCGCTCCGCGGAATCTTCGTCCGGCGCCGCCATGCCGCCGTCGCCCAGGTTCGAGCCGACCTTGAACGCGATGAGGCTGGAGTTGTTGCGCACGGTGTAGTACGCACCGCCCTGGCGGATGTTCCAACTGCGCGATTCGGGCAGGTACGTGAAGCCCTCTTCGTCCAGATAGCGCCTGACGGTATGGATGGTATGGAACATGCTGGGGCTGTCGGAGATGAAGTCTAACAGCTCTTCGGAAACTTCCAGGTTGCGGGTGTCCATGGCGGCTCCTCCGTGCGAACGACTGCGGTCTTGCCTTCCAGCATAGCAGCCCGGCATGCGGATGCGGTAGGGGTGGGGCCGCGTGCCCGGTCGCGCCGTCTCGTCGGCTTTATCGGGCCGTCCCGCCCTGCGCCCGACCCGTCCGGCGGACGGCGCCGACCAGCAGAACCAGTGCGACGGCTTCGGCTGCCGCCGAATAGCAGATCAACGCCGGCACGGAAACCGTGTACAGCCCGCCGGCGATGACGCCGCCCAGCAGGCTGCTGATGCCCACGAACACGGAGAACAGGCCGTATGCCGTGGCGCGCTGCGACAGCGGGATCATGTCGGCCACGGCGGCGCGCATCGTGGATTCCTGTATGCCCAGGCTCACGCCCCACAGCATGATGCCGACGATGACTGTTGCCAGGTTGCCCGTGTACGCGAAGAACGGGATGGCGGCGCATACGAACGGCAGGCACAGCAGCACGCGCGTGCCCAGTTTGTCGTACAGCACGCCCGTGATGGCGGCGAACAGGCCGTCGACGGCCATGGCGATGGCGTACATCAGCGGCACCAGCGCGTCATCCGCCAGATTCACGGACACCAGGTGGTAGCCGATGACGCCGAACGTGGCCACGCCCGTGAGCATGATGGAGCAGGCGAACGTATAGTGCCAGAACAGCCGGGGCAGCTTGCGCGTGCCGTTCCGATCAGCGTTTTCGGTGCCGGCGGGCTGCGCGCCGGCATCCGGGGATCCCGTGCGTTCGGGTGCCGTTTCGTCCTTTGCGGATTCGGCTGCTTCCAGCTCGTATACGGCCGGGTTCGGCACCTTGCGGCGCAGCGCCAGCAGTACGCAGATGGCGGCGATGCCGGGGATGATGAGCGCGCCGAGCGCCACGCGGTAGTCGCCCGCGGTGGCGGACAGCAGTGCGGACACGACTAACGGTCCGGCCACTGCGCCGATCTGGTCCATGACCTCGTGCATTGCGAAGCCCTTGCCGCGGCCGACGGCTGCGGCGGCATGCGAGATCATGGCGTCGCGGCTCGGTGTACGGAGCGATTTCCCGAAGCGCTCGAAGATGATGAGCAGCGACACGCCCAGCAGGCTTCCGGCGAAGCCCATGGCGGGCACGGCGCACGCCGTTGCGGCGTAGCCCAGGATGGCGAATGTCCAGTAGCGGCCGGTCCGGTCCGCCAGCGGGCCGGAGAACAGGCGCCCGGCAAGCGCCGTGGCCTCGCCCAGGCCGGATACCAGGCCCACGACGAACGCATTCGCGCCCAGGCCGGCAAGCAGCGGCCCCTGGACGGCCAACGCACCTTCGTAGACGGTGTCCATCAGCATGCTGATTAGGCCGAAGCTGACAATGAAGGCGTACGGTTTCACAGAGGTGCGGGTGGCGTTCGCCATGCGCGCGGGTCACTTCCTTAACTGCGGCGTGCGGTGTATCTGCGCGCGGGTGGTTCAATCTGAATGCATTCTAGTATAGGGGCGCATGACCCTGGTATGGCAGTGGGGACGGGGCGGTAACGGCACGGTAACGCCGCCATGCCGTCGCTCCGTGCAAAGCAGCCGTTCACCTTAACGCTTCCGACCGACCTGAAGCGGACTTCGGGGAAGCGACCCGATAAACTACCTGGAACAACAGAGGTGCAAACCAGGTCGATTTACCCTATCGACCCGAAATAAATTATGTGAACCAACAGTACCGACGCGATTTTCCCCGCGTTACGTTCTGCCTGTCACAACGGCCATCGGTCTCCGATGGGCGGCCGCGCAACAAAGGCGCAGCTGCATGAAACGAAGGAAAGGTATTGCACATGGACAAGCATGTTGACTTGCAAGAAGAATACGGGCTGTTCATCGACGGCGAATTCCGTCCGGCTTCGGATGGTGCGAAGATGACCACCACCTGCCCGGCAAACGGTGAGAAGCTGGCAGAGTTCGCCGCTGCCACGGAACAGGACGTCAACGACGCTGTCGCAGGCGCCTGGAAGGCTTATGAATCCTGGAAGAAGACGTCGCCGAAGCAGCGCGGTGCCATCTTGCGTAAGATCGCCGGCATTATCGACGAGAATGCCGAGCGCCTGGCCATGATCGAATCCCTGGACAACGGCAAGCCCATCCGCGAGACGCTGAACATCGACATCCCGCTATCGGCAGACCACTTCCGCTATTTCGCAAGCTGCATTGAGGCCGATGAGGGATCTGCTACCGTTATCGACGAGCGCTATATGAGCCTGGTGCTTCGCGAGCCCATCGGCGTCGTAGGCCAGATTGTCCCGTGGAACTTCCCGTTCTGCATGGCGGCTTGGAAGCTGGCTCCGGTGCTGGCGGCCGGCGACTGCACGGTGTTCAAGCCGTCGAGTTCTACGCCGCTGTCCGTGTTGGAGTTCGCAAAGCTGACAAAGGACGTCATCCCGGCGGGCGTGTTCCAGGTCATCACCGGCTCCGGCAGCAAAGCAGGCCAGTACCTGCTTGACCATCCCGACCTGCGCAAGCTGGCGTTCACCGGCTCCACGGAAATCGGATACAACGTGGCGGATGCCGCGGCGAAGAAGCTTATTCCCGCCACGCTGGAGTTGGGCGGCAAGTCCGCGAACATCTTCTTCGATGACTGCGATTTCGAGAAGGCCATGGACGGCCTGCAGCTGGGCATCCTGTTCAACCAGGGCCAGGTGTGCTGCGCCGG
>ERZ857965.3240-NODE-3240-length-12449-cov-3.214297_pt1 | contig 12449 bp, 11 predicted proteins | sample MGYA00519758_ERZ857965 | MGnify/ENA primary metagenome ERZ857965 (study PRJEB31778, sample SAMEA3449381) | human gut metagenome | biome: human gut; feature: human-associated habitat; material: faeces | place: United Kingdom | collected 2010/2012 ...
CGTGGTGTCCCAGGTCAACAACCTGATCAGCAGCGGCTACTATGTCATCGCCCGGGTCAACTACAGCGGCCACTTCGTCCCCATCGCGCAGGTGGTGGGCGAGGACGCCCAGCTCTACGACCCCGGCGCCACCTCCAAAAAGCTCTTGTCAGAGTATGACGGCACCATTGGCGGCCTCATCTATTTCCGGGCCAACCCCTCCGGCGAGGACACCATCCTCCCCGACACGCCCACCCCTGGCCCCGGCGCCCCCTCGGTGACCCCGCTGTCCGCTGACTACGGGGAGGGGGACCTCATCTCCGTCTCCTGGGGGGCGGCCAACCTGGCCACCCACTATAACATCTATGTAGACCGGCAGAACGCAGACGGTTCCTGGGAGTCCAACTACCGGGTCCATTTCTACGCCACCTCCCCCTTCCAGTTGGAGCGCTTCCCCGCAGGCACCTACCGCCTACGGGTTCAGGCGGCCAACGCCAACACGACGCCGTGGACCTACACCAACTCAGAATGGCAGACCTTCACCGTCCACGACAACATGCTTACCATCACCTATAACGCCGACGGCGGTACCGTCTCCCCCGGGTCCCAGCTGGTGGACCAGGACAGCACCTATGACCTGCCCACCCCCACCCGGAGCAATGCCGCCTTCCTGGGCTGGCACACCAACCAGGGACGGGAGATGGTCACCAACGGCACTGCCATGAAAAGCACCTACGGCCACACCCTGGTGGCCTATTGGGACACCACAGGCCACAGCATCACCAAGACGGACTCCTACCGGAACAACTTCCGGGATGTGCCCTCCAGCGCCTGGTACTATGACAACGTGGCCGCAGTCTATGAGTACGGCCTGATGAACGGAACCGAGTCCGACGAGTTCAGCCCCAACGACCAGGTCTCCATGGCCCAGACGGTCACCTTGGCCGCCCGGCTGCGAAAGCTCTACCTCACCGGAGACGGCACCTTCGCCAGCAGCTCCCCGTGGTACCAGTCCTACCTGGACTATGCCCTGAGCCAGGGAATCCTGGACGCCGCCCCTGCCGACATGAACGCCAAGCTCACCCGGCAGGAGTTCGCCTCCATCCTGGCCAACGCCCTGCCAGACTCCGCCCTGCTGGAGATCAACAATGTCCCCGACGGCTCCATCCCCGATGTGTACCGGTCGGACACGGGCATCTACCGGCTCTACCGGGCGGGCATCCTGTCCGGTTATGACGATCAGGGGACCTTCCGCCCCAACTCCCCCATCACCCGGGCGGAGGTGGCCGCCATCCTGGTCCGTATGGCTGACCCCAACAGCCGGATTCTGTTCGACCTGGGATAAGCAGGACCCCACGAAAAAACACCAAAAGGACGCACCCGCCTTGCGGGTGCGTCCTTTTCTATGAGGATCCAGAAGAATCCAGTTTTTCATTCGTTGGAAAGGGTTCCCCGCCCCTTGGCCCTCCAAACGCGCAGGATCCCCTCTGCGATGGCAACCGCCACCAGGCCCAGGCACAGCCCCAGTCCCGCGCCCAGCAGCGACCGGATCAGGGACACCCCCACCGGCGCCACCCCGTGGCAGAAGGTGTTGACCACGGAAACGCACTCCAGACACACCCCAACGCCACAGAAGAACTGGAAGAACAGCACCTTCCTCCGGCAGGCCCACAGGAACAGCGGCACGCAGGGCGCCGCCAGGAAGAGCTCCTTGGAGCGGGGGCGGGCATAAAAGGCCGTCTCCAACCCGTTGCGCAGGGTGGTCTCCAGGCCGGAAAAGCGCCCCGACCAGTCCCCCGACCGCAGCAGGAAGACGCCGCAAATCCCGCCGAACAGGAGCACCGCCAACAGAATGGGCAGCCAGCTTCTCCGCCAGGCCGCCACAATCTCCTGCCGCAGAACGTAGAGCAGCCCCAGCGCAGCAAAAACAATGGGCAGCAGCAGCGCCACCTTCACGCCGGAAAAGATCTGTGCCCCCATCAAATACGACCGGGACGCCATCAGGGCCGCCACATGGAGCCCGCCCAGCAAGCTCCACCCCAGGACCAGCCCCATGGCCAGAATCCCATCCCAGGCCAGCCAATGCCGGGAGAGCCTGGACGGCACCTGCCGGGCAAACTGCGCAATCCACCAGGCGGCCACACAGGGGAAGACCACCGCAGAGAGCAGCATCAGCCCCTTCTGCATCCATGCGGGCTGCACCTGTGACAAGGCCGCCAATGCCACCACAGCTACCACCAGGATCCAGCCACGGCCCTGCAGCTTGGACCAGCGGCACACCAGCCAAACCCCCAGCAGGACAGGCACCAGCCCCGCCCCCAAGAGGAGGAGGGGGGACGCCGGCTCCGTTTCCAGGCAGGAGAAGGTCCCCCCCAGAGCTAGGCCGCGGGCTTCCAGGCGCGCGGCCAAATCTTCCAGGCAGGTCACATACACCCCAGGGTCCAGGATATAGTCCCCTGCCTCTGTCCGGAAGGGGGTCAGGAGTAACAGCCGCATCCCACGGTCAACCACCCCGCGGAACAGCAGGTTTTCGATCTCCTGGGCATCCCCCTCTGTGGCGCGGTTGGCATAATCCTCATAGAGATACAAGGTTTTCACCATGGGGCCGTCATAGGTCTCCAAATCCACCCCTTCTGGGAGAAGGACGCTGGTTCGGTCATGGTTTTCCACCAGGGCCAGCGGCACCTGGGTGGCAGCACCAACCGCCTCCCCCGGCAGCAGGAAGGACGCCGGCTCCTCGCCGATCCAGTGGGATATCCCCGCCTGTTGGAGTGCTTCCCGCCAGGTCTCCACCGCAAGGCCGCTTTCTTGGGCCAGAAGGGCCAGGTCCTCTTGGGAAAAAGCTACGCTGACCTGCTGGTCCTTTGCCTCGGCAGAGATGCGTCCACCCAACAGGATCCCGCTGCAGAGAATGCCGCAGACGGCCAAACACAGACAAACGAGGGAACGGAACGAGAGCTTCATGTTCGATTTCGCCTCCATAGTTTTCTCAATACGTTACGTGTGGGCAGCCAGCGCCCCATGAGGAGCACATACAGCAACAGGCACCCCACGCCTACGGCGCTGCAAACCACAACCATCCACCCTTTGGAATCCATGGATGCCACTTGCAGGTGGTACACCGCCCAAGCCAAGCCCCCAATCCCCAGGGAAAACCCGCAGCAGCGAAGCAGAGGTTTCCTGGGGAGGGTAAGGCCCCCTTTCCGGGCAAACTGGAAATACGCAACGCCCCCCACCAGCAGAAAGCCCACCGACGTGCCAAAGGCCAGCAGCTGCGGCCACGCCGGCATAAAATGGGCGAACCACGCGTTGGAGACCACGCAGATCCCCAAGACCGCCGTGGCCATCCCGATGGGGGGCAAGGGCCTTCCCATGGCAAAATAGGCTTTGCTCAGCAAATCCAGGATCAAAAAACCAGCCAGCCCCAACGTGTACATCGAAAACACCCCGCCGCTTAGGAGGGCATTGTGTGTATTGAAATCGCCACCCTCAAACAGCACCCGGATCACTGGGGTTCCAAAAGCTCCAAAGAGCAGGGAGACCGGGAGCATCACCAGCAAGGTGTTTTTGAGGATCCGAATGACATACTCTCGGTACGCCGGCTCCTCCATCTCTGCGTACTTTTGGCTGAAGTTGGGAAACAGGACAATGCCGGCACTGTAAATGAGCGCCGTGGACAGGGGCTCATACAACCGTTCGGCATAAAAAAAGCCGGTTACAGTCCCCTCTACCCCGGCAGTTGCAAACCGGGTGTTCACCAAATAGCACAGCAGGAACAGGGAGGAGACATACATGGTCATCACGCTTGTGCGCAGAAAGGAACCATAGCCCCCTTGTCGAAAGGCCAGCTTTGGCCGAAACCGATACGCCTCCTGACGCATGCTGGGAAGCACCATGGCCAACTGCAGCAACCAGCCAACCGATGTGACCACTGCAAACCCCCGCAAGGAAAGGCGGTCTTGCGCCAGCAGCAACACCGCGCACAGGGCCAGATTGTAGAGCAGGCTCAGCCGGCCTTGCAGGGTAAAATGCCCCATGGTCTGGAAGAGGGCCAGCAGCAAATAGGTCAAGGTAATGATGGGCAGGGAAAGGATCATCACCAGAAAGCAAAAACGGAATAGGGGGATGTTACTCTCGATCCCCAGCAGAGGATCTACGATCCCCACGGCACCTGCAAAAAACAACACCCCTGTGGCCCCCAAGGAGAGCACCATGGTGTTTGCAATCAAGACATTGGCCGTTTGGTAACAGGTCTCTTTTCCCGAGAACAGTTTTTGGGTCAGAATGGGGATGGCTGCAATGCAAAGGGCATAACTCATTGTGGTAAAGAGGGAAATCGAATAGCTACTGGCCAAGGTGAACACGTCCGCATCCACCCCCGCGCCATACACACGGGCCTGCAAAATGTTCTTGATCATCGCCAGCACCTTGACCAGCAGCATGACGCAGGTGACACTGCCAATCGCTCGGATGAGCTTATGGTCCATACCAGAAAACTCCCTTCTCTGTATGGTTTGCAAACGGTGTCTCCCCCTCTAGGGATCCCGATTCTCTCCACGGAGAAGCTATTAAAAAAGAGTCGCACCTGCATCATATCACAGAATGATAGGGTTGACAAGAATCCCTGGCTTTCCTGATCGCCATCACCGTCACCGGCAGAACTTCCATCCATAGCGCTAGGATTCTATGAAGGGTCAATTTTCTGGGAAACCTGTTGTTTTTTCCGTATTTTTCAAACCATGTCGTGTGATTTTCTCCCATCAAGGACTTGGAACTATGAGGACCGCCTTCTCCCTATGAGAAAGGAAATCTGTTGCATCCCCCCTGGCCCCCTGAGGACGGTTCTCAGGAGGCCAGGGGGCCGATGGCTTACCACCCCAACGTCACCGCCTTCCCTCCACGGAACAGGCCGCCTCGGACGCCGGCTGCACCAACAAGCAGTGGGAGAGCATCGCCAACAGCTGCGCATTGCCCGGTTTGTCAGAGAGGGGACGCCCGGCCAGCTGCTCCAGCGCCGGACGGTTTTGCTCCCAAAGGACCTTCCCCACGGTGCGGATGTTTCTCTCCACCGCCCTTCCATTGGTCTGGTAGTGCTTGGCCACCTCGGGATACACCCATTTTGTGACCATCAACAGCCGCTCCGGCCGCTCACAGCACAGTTTCACGGCATAGCCCATGTGGAAAAAACCTGTATAGTTGGCCGTGATTCCCAGACGATAGAGCAAATCATAGATCTCCGTCAGCACCATTTCCATCCCCCCTCACCACGGGACCACTTCCATGACCGCCTTGCCTCTGCGCAGCATATCCAGGACCTGTTCTTCTTCCAGGGAGAGCAGGAACAGGGTAGGCAGTTCGGTGTCCAAGGCCACTGCTACGCTTTCCAGCACATCAATGCTGGCATTGGCATAGCCGTGCTCAATGTCCCGCAGACGGGAGACACTGATCCCTGCCCGGTCGGCCAGTTCCTCCTGGGACAATCCCCGTCCGCCCCTTAAAATCAACACGTTTTTTCCAATTTCAACAGAATACAACATAATAATCCCTCCTTAAGCATAGCTTAAGGAGGGATTCACTTGCGGCGCCAGCCAATATATTGGCGGTCCAATATTTTTTTACATATTTTTCGATCCGCTCACATTTTTCCTCCAGGTTCCTTTTTGCAGCGTATTCCTTCGCGCCGTATCGTTTTGTCTGAATTGCTGTAGGAAAAAGCACCCTTTTGCACAAGGGCAAAAGGGTGCTGCTTGGGAATGGTTCTGTTTGGGAGCGCGGGAAAACCCTCGCTGCTGGACCTTACTCCTGCTCCCAGTTGTGGTAGACGTTCTGCACATCGTCGTTGTCTTCCAACGCATCGATGAGCTTTTCCATGTTTTTAATGTCCCCGGCGTCGGTGAGTTTGACGTAGTTCTGGGGAACCATCTCCACCTGGGCGGAGGCAAAGACATAGCCCTTGGCCTCCAGGGCAGCGGCCACCTTGCCGCAATCGTCGGGCTCGGTGTAGATGGTAAACACATCCCCGTCGGCCTCGAAGTCGCTGGCGCCGCAGTCCAGGGCATCCATCATCACGGTGTCCTCCTCCAGGTCGCCGTCCTCGTTGTCCAGGAGGATGACGCCCTTCCGGTCAAAGGACCAGGACACGCAGCCGGTGGCCCCCAGGCCCTTGCCGAACTTGTCCAGCAGGTGGCGGACTTCCGGGGCGGTGCGCTGACGGTTGTCGGTAAGGGCCTCCACGATGACCGCCACGCCGTTGGGGCCGTAGCCCTCGTAGACCACGCTCTCGTAGTTGTCGGTGTTGTTGGCGCCCAGGGCCTTGTCGATGGTGCGCTTGATGTTGTCGTTGGGCATGTTCACTGCCTTGGCCTTGGCAATGACGGTGGCCAGGCGGGAGTTGTTGTTGGGGTCCCCAGAGCCGCCGGTCTTCACCGCCACGATGATCTCCTTGGCGATCTTGGTGAAGGCGGCGCTGCGCTTGGCGTCTGCCGCACCTTTGGTCTTTTGGATGTTATGCCATTTGGAATGTCCTGACATCGGTTGATCGTTCCCTTCTATGCAAAGAATCATGGGCATCCGAGGATCCCATGGTAGTATATAGAGCGCAAATATTTTATCACAGGCGGGCAGCCTTGACAAGGTTTTCCTTTAGAAATACCCGAAAACCTCCCCCTGCCCCTCGGCCTCCAGCACCTCCAGGTCCGGGAAGGCCTCCCGCACCCACTGGGCCAGCACCGGGCAGACCACCGCCTCTGTGGAGTAATGGCCGGCGTCCAGGAGGTTGATCCCCAGGTCCCGGGCCTCCAAATAGAGGTCGTGCTTGAGGTCCGCGGTGAGGAAGGTGTCACACCCCATGGCCTTCACCTGGGGCAGCATGGAGCCGCAGGCGCCGCCCCCCACCGCCACTCGGTGGACCGGCACCCCGGCGTCCATGGCCCGGATGCCGGTCAGGCCCAGGTTCTCCTTGGCCTTCCGGGCAAAGTCCGCCAAGGACAAGGGGCCGCCAGGCAGGCTGCCCACCCGGCCGATGCCGTAGGGGCGGCCGGCCTCGTCCACCCCGTCGGTCTCCAGGGGGACGGGGTTCTCCAGTCCCAGCCGCTGGGCCAGGGCGGTGTTCACCCCGCCCTCGGCGGCGTCCAGGTTGGTGTGGGCGCAGATGGCTGCGATGCCCTTCTCGATGAGGGCCAGCACCTTCCGCCCGGTGGCGCTCTCGTCGGTGACCTGGCCCAGCTTGCCCCAGATCACCGGGTGGTGGGCCAGGATGAGCTGGCAGCCCTTCTCCGCCGCCTCTGCAATGACCTCGGGGGTGATGTCCAGGGCCACCAGCACCCGGGTGACGGTACGGTCCCCCCGGCCCACCAGGAAACCGGCGTTGTCAAAGTCCATCTGGGTCCGGAAGGGGGCCTTCCGATCCAGCAGATCGTACAGCTGCTTTACCGTTGCCATTGGGTCCACTCCTCTCGCATTCGTTGTAAGTCGTTCTGCAATGTGCGCTCCCGGTCCAGCTGCGCGGGATCCGGGTGGCTGCTCTGGGCCATGCCCTCCAGGGCCCGCTGCCGCCGCCGAATCTGCTCCGTCAGGTAGGCCAGGCGGTGGGGGTTGTCCTCCCCCTGCTGCTGCCGGCCGGCCCACAGCTCCCCGGGAGAGTACCGGGGACTTTGCCCCCCAGTGGCGGTAAAGAGGGGGTAGAACTTCTCCCCCTCCCGGGCGATTCCCTCCCAGAGGATGGCATACCCGTGCTCCGTGAGCCACTGCCGGAGCACCTCCTGGGTACTCATGGGCTGGAGGATGAGTTTCACGTCCCGTGTCCATGGGGCGGCGGACAGGATGTGGACCATCAGGTCCCCGCCCATGCCGGCGATCACCACGGTGTCCACCTCCCCGGGGGACAGGGCTGCCAGGCCGTCACACCGCCGAAAGTCCATGCGGTGGGCCACCCCATAGCGCTGGGCGGTCTCCTGCCCCCGCTGCAGGGGGCCCTGGTTGACGTCGGTGGCCACGGCTCCCACAATGCGCCCGGCCAGCAGAAGCCACACAGGGAGGTAGGCATGGTCGGTGCCCACGTCTGCCAGCCGGGCCCCTGGGGGCACCTGGGCGGCCACCGCAGCCAGACGGGGGGTAAGGTCCAAGGGTTTCATAGCGCCTCCTTCCGGCGCGCTGGCGCCGGTTCCATAAAAAAACGGGAGCGGAACCCCGCTCCCGTTTTTTCTGTTACTTGCGGTTTGCCGCGATGATGGCGTTGAGCTTTTCCACCAGCTCTTCCACCGGCTGGTCATGGACCAGGCAGGCCTGCTCCACGGTCTCGTTCCGGGAGGCGGGGCAGCCCAGGCAGTGCATGCCGATGTCGATGAAGGCCGGGGCAGTCTCCGGGGCAATGTCCAGGATGTCGCCCACGATGGTATCTTTGGTGATGGTTGCCATAAAGACGTCCTCCATTCTTGGGATTTGGGTCAGGGCGCTTGCGCCCTTCATCCCCAATGGGTTGGTATCAAAAAAGGGGAACTGACCGGCTGCGGCAGTTCCCCTCTTTGTTCTGATCTGCCGAAACCCGCGCGCAGGAACTTAGTCCTCCTCGCCGTCGTCCTCTGCGGCAGCGCGGTTGTCGTTGAGCAGGGCACGGATGGACAGGGAGACCTTCTTCCGATCATAGTCGATGTCGGTGATCTTCACGTCCACGATCTGGCCCTCTTCCAGCTCGTCGCCGGGCTTTTCAATCCGGTGGTCGGCAATCTGGGAGATGTGGATCAGGCCGTCCACGCCGGGCACGATCTCGGCGAAGGCGCCGAAGGTCATCAGCTTGACCACACGGACGCTGGCCACGGAACCCACTTCATAAGTAGAGGTGAACTTCTCCCAGGGATCCTCGTTGCGGTCCTTCATGCCCAGGGAGATCTTCTTCTTCTCTGCGTCGAAGGAAATGACGTACACGTTCACCTTGTCGCCCACGGAAACCACCTCAGCGGGGTTCTTGATGCGGCTCCAAGACAGCTCGGACACGTGGACCATGCCGTCCACACCGCCGATGTCCACGAAGGCGCCATAGGAAGTCAGGGACTTCACGGTGCCCTCGTAGTGCTTGCCTTCCTCGATGTTGGCCCACACTTCTGCGGCCTTAGCAGCCCGCTCCTCTGCCAGGACGGACCGGATGGAGCCCACCACACGGCGGCGGGAACGGTTGACCTCGGTGATGCGCAGCTTCACCTGCTCCTTGACCATCTCAGACAGGTCGGCCCCTCTGGGCTTGCCGGTCTGGGAGGCGGGGACGAACACCCGGATGCCCTTGACGTTGACCACGATGCCGCCCTTGTTCACCTCGGTAACGGTGCCTTCCAGGATGGTCTTCTCCTCCACGGCAGCCTCGATGGTGTCCCAGTTCTTCACGCTGTCCAGGCGCTTCTTGGACAGGGTTGCCACGCCCTCCACGTCGTTGACGCGCATGACGTAGGTCTCGATCTCGTCGCCCACCTTCACGATATCCTCAGGTTTGACCGAGGGGTCGTCGCTCAACTCGGACAGGGGGATGTAACCGGCGTGCTTGGTGCCCAGGTCCACATTGACCTCGGTAGCGGTGATGCCAGTGACTACACCGGTGACCTTATCTCCCGTATTTAAAGTTTTGATCGACTTCTCCAGCATGTCAGCGAAGGACTCCTCGATCTCCATAGCGTTGATGTTTTCTTCGCTCATTTTGTCTTTGACCTCCTTTATTATCCACCCCGGCGTGGACGCGCCAGCAGTGATTCCCACAGAAGCTACCCCGCTCACCTTCCTCGGGTCGAGCTCCTCAGCCCGGCTGATGTGGTAAACCAACGGGCAGTGTGCCCGGCATAACTCAGCAAGACGGGTCGTGTTGGAGCTTTTCCTATCGCCGATGACGATCATCGCCTGGCATCGCTCCGCCAAACTCTGCGCTTCTGATTGCCGCATACACGTAGCATTACATATTGTATCAAAGATTTCGGCGTTTGTACACTCTTTTTTTACTTTTTCTCGGCAGGGAATCCAAATTCTATCCGTTGATGTAGTTTGCGAAACTAAGGTCACTGGTTTTTGTGAATTTTCGTTCCTTTCCTCCAAAAATGTTGTCAATTCTTCCACATTTCTGAAGATTTTCGCCCCCGTGCACCAGCCGGCGATGGCCTGGACCTCGGGGTGGGCCGGGTCGCCGATGATGATGATCTGGCGCCCCCGTTGGCTGGCGTCGGCCACGATCTGGTGGATCTTGGCCACCTTGACGCAGGTGGCGTCGGCCACCGGGCAGCCCAGGGCCGCCAGGCGGTCGTAGACCGCCTTCCCCTCTCCGTGGGAGCGGATGATCACTCCGCACCCCGGGGGGACCTCCTCCAGGGAGGCTACGCACCGCACCCCTCGGGCCTCCAGGTCGGCGATCACGTGGTCGTTGTGGATCACCGGGCCCAGCATCACATAGGGCTGCCCGCTCTGGGCCTCCTGCTGGGCCAGCTCCACTGCCCGGCGCACGCCGAAACAGAAGCCCGCAGACTTGGCCAGGATGACTTCTCTCATTCCGCCGCCTCCATCTCTGCCCGGTGGTCCCGGACGGCCCGGATGCGGTTCATAATCTCTTCGGTCACCACCTCATAGTCCTCTGCGTTGGCCCGGCGCTTCTCCGGGAAAGGCAGGTAGGGCTCCCCGATGTACACCCGCGTCCGGCGGAAGGCCTTGCGCTCCGGGTCAATGTACACCGGCAGGATGGGCACGCCGGTGCGGATGGCCATCATGGCTGCCCCGGTCTTGCCCTCGCCGATCTCGGCGTGGCGGGTACCCTCCGGGAAGATGAGGAGTTTTTCCTGCCCCTTCAGCGCCTTCAGGGCGGACTTCACCGCCCCCACATCGGACTTGCCCCGCTTCACCCAGATCACAAAGCCCAGCCAGTCCAGCAGCTTCCCCACCACCGGGTAGTGGCGGATCTCCTCCTTGGCCATGATCCAGATTTTATCCTGCCGCTGGAAGGAGTAGACGATGTAGAAGGGGTCCGAGTTGTGGGCGTGGTTGGAGCAGATCACCGCCCCGCCCTTGGGGATGTTCCCCTGGCCGTAGGCCTTCAGCGGCGTACGGAAGGTCACAATGGAAAAAATAAACTTACTGATCACATAGGCAAGCTGATAGAGTGTCAAAGGGATAACCTCTCTTTCACCAGGGTAAGCAGAGCCTCCAGACTCTCCTCCCAATCCATGCGGGAGGTGTCCACCTCCACCGCGTCGGCCGCCTTCCGCAGGGGGGCGGCGGCCCGGTGGGTGTCGTCGTAGTCCCGCTGGGCAATCTCCGCCTGGACGGTGGCCAGGTCCACCCTCTGGCCCCGGGCGGCCAGCTCTGCGCAGCGCCGCCGGGCCCGTTCCTCCACCGAGGCTGTGAGGAAAATTTTCAGGTCCGCCTGGGGCAGGACCACGGTGCCAATGTCCCGGCCGTCCATAATCACGTTGTGGGTGCGGGCCAGGTCCCGCTGCATCTCCAGCAGGAAGGCCCGTACCTCCGGGATGGCGGACACCGCCGAGGCATAGAGGGAGATCTCAGGCAGGCGGATCTCCTCCGTCACGTCCTCGCCCTGCAGCAGCATGTGCTGCAGGCCCTGATCGTCATAGCGCATGCCGATCTTCACCTGGGGCAGCAGGGCGATCACCGCCTGGGTATCGGCGGCGTCCACCCCCTGGCGGCGGGCATAGCAGCCGATGGTGCGGTAAATGGCGCCGGTGTCCACATACAAAATGTGCAGCTTCGCCGCGATGGCCTTGGCCAGCGTGCTTTTTCCCGCGCCGCTGGGCCCGTCCACCGCCACAGAATAGATTTTTTCCATCCGATTCACTCCCGCTCTGCCGCGGACACACCGGCCAGATGGCCGGTGGCCCACGCGATCTGTAAATTAAAGCCGCCGGTATAGGCGTCCACGTCCAATACCTCTCCGGCGAAATACAGGCCCTCCACCAGCTTGGACTCCATGGTGTTGGGCTTCACCTCGCTGACCTTCACGCCGCCGGCGGTGACGATGGCCTCCGCCACCGGACGCACGCCGGTCACATTGATTTCAAAATGCTTCAGCATCCGGATCAGCGCCCGCCGCTGCTCCCGGGTCAGGGAATTGGCCTTCAGCGTCGGCGGAAGGCCCAGCCTCCGGGAGAGCACCGGGGCCATGCTGTGAGGCACCAGGCCGCACAGCAGCTTTTCCACGTCCCGGTTGGGGCTCTCGCCGATGTCCCGCAGGATACGGGCCTCCAGCTTCTGCTCGTCCAGGGCGGGCTTCAGGTCGATGCAGACGGTATAGCGGTCCTTTTCATACTCCCGCATATGGGCGCTGGCGCTGAGAATGATGGGGCCGGACAGACCGTAGGGCATAAACAGCAGCTCTCCCTGGTCTTCGTAAACGGGCTTTTTCCCCTTGCCCCAGAGCTTAAGGCCGATATTCCGAAGCGTTAAACCCTGTAGCTTCCGGCATTCTCCTCCGGCGATTTCCAGGGGCACCA
>ERZ857965.3242-NODE-3242-length-12444-cov-3.230527_pt1 | contig 12444 bp, 9 predicted proteins | sample MGYA00519758_ERZ857965 | MGnify/ENA primary metagenome ERZ857965 (study PRJEB31778, sample SAMEA3449381) | human gut metagenome | biome: human gut; feature: human-associated habitat; material: faeces | place: United Kingdom | collected 2010/2012 ...
ATGATTCTAAACTGAAAACATAAGAAGGATGGGTTTTATGCATTTCGTTCCGAGTTATTCCATGATGGCGGCAACTGCCACCACGTTCATGCTCAGTATGATCTTCCTGCTTTTATCAGGACAGAGCAAAAAACAATATATGCGGTTCTGGGGGATCGCCTGGCTGGTTTATTCCGCCATGTTCCTGCTGGACTTCTGTCACTTGAACTGGAACTTCGTCTATCTGGGATATGTGATGCTACGGCAGATGCTGGCACTTTTAGGTTCCTACACATTTCTTCTGGGAACGCATCATTTTTTTCAGATCAAATGTCCGGCTGTCCTGGGCTTTGCAGCGATCATCTCGACCATTTCCATGGTCCTTTATCCTGCGTCCTATCCGGTGTATACCCTTATGATCATCCCGAACATCATCTTCTCCTCAGGACTTCTGATTTATTCCGGCTGCATGTTCATCGCTATTTCCTGGACTCAGAAACTTCCGGAAAAGCTGATCGCCAGCTTTCTGATCATCCTGTGGAGCATCTTTATCAACCACTTCGCCTTTTCGCTTAAAAACCAGCAGCTTGAGATCGGTTCCTACTATATCAGTATTTTCACCGTAAACGTACTGATCCTGACCCTGATCATCATCTACTTTAAAAAGCTGCGGTTCATTGATACGAAACAGCACAACCGGTTTCGTCTTCTGGTGGAGAATTCATCAGACTCTATGTTCCTGTACGATTACAAGCGGCAGCAGTTCGAATATATCAGCCCCGGTATTTCGACCCTTATCGGCATCAGCGAAGAAAAACTTTATGAAATGCCGGAACGGTTCTTCGACTATGTCAACACGCCAAAGAAATACAGCTCTGTCCTCAGCATTTTCTCCCGTCCTGTCAAACGTCCTGACAGCGGCATCCTCATGCTCTACAAAAACGGCATCGTGGAGCGATGGTCGCAGATCCACTACGTTCCGATCCGCGATAATACAGGAACTGTTTCCGCAGTAGAAGGGATCCTGCGTGACATCACCGAACAGAAACGAGCAGAAGAAAGTCTGAAAGAAGCAGAAGAGGCTAAGAAAGAATTTCTGGAGAACATCTCTCACGAGATCAAAACGCCGATCACACTGATCCAGGGCTACACCGAAAGTCTGCTGGATAAAGTGGTGCCGCCGGAATCCACGGACACGTACCTGAAAATGATCAATTCCAAAGCAAATGTGCTGACTACGCTTTTGTCAGACCTGGCACAGATCTCCGATATGTCTTCACAGACCATGGAATACAAATTTTACGAGCACAACGCTTCTGACATCATGCAGGAGCTGATCCAGCAAGGAGAATTCCACATCACAGCATCCGGGCATACGGTATCGACTAAAATAAATATAGTCCCATACGCCGTGATCATCATCGATCCTCAACGGATCCAGCAGGTCATCTCCAATCTCATCAGCAATGCGATCCGCCATACACCGCCGGGCCGAGAGATCTCTATTTCCTGCGTTTCCTATCCCTACGAGGAAATGATGCATGCGCCGTCATCGGATGACGATTACAACATTCCGGACGGCGAGATCCTGGTCACAGTCAGCGATCAGGGAGACGGCATCCCGGAGAAGGATATCTCTCATATTTTCGAAAGGAATTTCAGCGGCGGACGTCGGATACAGACGAGCCCTTCCGGCAAAGGAAACTCCGGTCTGGGGCTTTATATTTCCAGCCAGATCATCTCACAGCATTCCGGGCGGATGTCTGCAAAGAATAATCCAGACGGCGGAGCGGCGCTATCGTTTTCCCTGCCGTATTATCGGTAAAATAAAAGTCTGCTCAGGGCACCAGTTTTTGACACGCCTGAGCAGACTTTTTCCTTATTTGTTATTCATTGCATTTAAGAGCTTCGTCCATCGGGACTTTGCGGATTTTTCTGTTAAGCGCCAGACTGATGATGGCATATATCACGATACCGATGAGAAACATCTCCGGAAACAGCGACGGCTTTACGTAGAACGTGAGCCAGCCGGAAAACTTTTGCATCATAAGCTGGTAGACTATCTGCAGCAGCTTGTAATCCACCGGCAGGCTGATGAGCAGGCACAGTACGACCGCCACGGCCGTGGATGTGTTGTACAGCCCCGAGATCTCCCGATTGGTATAGCCCAGGATCTTGATGATGGAAATCGCCCGCGAGTTGCGTTCCAGCACCACCTTGGACAGCACGTAGAGCACCAGCGCGAAAGTCACGACAGCAAATCCGCCGAACATGTAGAACACCACGCCCATGGACTGTTCCAGCTGCGCCGTGGTATTTTGCAGATCCTTTTTTGTGAAGACGTTCTCAATATCGTCATCATCGATATCCTTGATCTTCGTATTGCTGAAATAACCGGTAAAGTAATCGTCTCCATAGTCAAACAGGTCGTTGCACCGATCGATATCCATGAAGATCGCCAGTCCCGCCGGATAATCCACCGTGCCGACGACTTTAAAAGTATAGGTCTTGTTGGCGTATTTATCATCAAGCTCCAACTTCTCACCCTTCTGGATACCCGTCTTGTCTGCAAATGCCGAAGACACCAGGATCCGGTATTCATCCGGCTTTTTCAGATCCGCTTTTGCATTGTCAATATACGATGAACTTTCCTGAATGCCGTACACCGACACATCCTCATCGATGGCGCCCTTGTATTTCAGCGTATTGATAGTATATTTCTCAGCTCCGTCCGTATCGGTTTCCACCGTATCCTTCAGCACATACTGATATTTGCAGATCTGATGATCTAACACTTCTCCTTTGTAATGCTCCAGTAGAGGTGTAAACATAAGACCGAACATGAGCAATAGATTGGCAAATAAAATGCCAACTAACAATACAAGATAACTACCCTTGTTCTGCAAAATCACCCGCAAACGAAATCTGTTAAGAAACCGGATATTCGGCAGGCGTACAGCCCGGCCCTTCTTTTCCTTTGCAGTCTGCCCTCTCAGGAATGCCAGCGGCGAAAGCTTGAGCTTTTTATAAAGTGCCAGGAAATTGATCAGGATCATGATGATTTCCGGTCCCAACGTAGACAGCAGAAAAGCTTCCGGATTCCACAAAGTCTTGTAAGTCGGCAAAGAGTAGCTTCCATAGTAGAGCGTCGCCACGGTGTTTTTGAAGAAAGAATATCCCAGGATGTTGCCGATCACGCAGGCAATCAGCGTGATGATCATCGGCAAAGTCATATAATGGCGGATCAGCTCGGCTCTGGTATAGCCGGACGCCCGCAGCGTTCCAATGACCATCGCCTCTTTTTCGATGGTATTCAGGGTCGTCACCGCGAAGACAAATGCCAGGATCGCCGTGATGATGTACATAAACCAAATGACCATCTGCTTATCGCCGCCCAGGTCGTTTCCAGAGAAATGGATGGCCTGATTATCTGCTTCCTGCAGGAAATCCTTCACTTCGTTGTCGCTGAAAAAAGCTTCTTTCACCAGCTTTGACAGCAGGTCGTCCGACTTGTCACGCCTGGTTTGCTCGCTCATGCCCTGCTTTTCCCACTTCCAGGCGTAATTATAATGGAGGCTGCGAGTCTGGGTGCTCCCGTCATCCAGCTTCTTTAAATTCTCCGCCATAGCGTCGAATCCGCCTTGTGTCACAGCTGCTACGGTAAAGGTCTGCGCGTCGAACATGAGATCCGAGTTATCCTCAAAAAGAGCACTGTAATCCGAAAATGCCACCAGTCCGCAGACCTTCCACGACGTTCCGTTGAGCTGGATAGAGTCTCCCACCTTTATATCGTTGTTTTCTGCAAAGAGCCTGTCGATGGTGATCTCGTCGTCTGCCTTGGCCATTCTTCCCGACAGTACGCTGATCTTATTGACCTTGCTGCGGTTTGCGTAGATCCGATAAGTGTTGTCATCCGTCGCCTTTTCTTCTATGTACGGCTGTGAATACAGCTTGACGTGTTCGTCATCCTGCAAAGTTTTGATCAGGTCTTTGTCCGCCTTTTCCTTGAGGATAAAATGACCGTCTTCGATATTGTATTTTTTAAAGCTCTGATTGTAGGCAGTCTTCATGCTGGTGCCCGCCACTAAAAATCCGGAAATAAATCCGATGGAAAGGACCATGAACAGGAAGATCGCAATATATTTGCCGAGATCCTGCCGCAGTTCCCGTTTGTATCGTTTTCGTAAAGGATTCTTCATAAACCGCCTCACCTACCATTCCAGCTGCATTGCCGGGATCTTGTGGTCGTTGTAGACCTGACTCCGGATCTGTCCGTCACGCAAAGAGACCACCTGATCCGCCATATGTTTTATGGCATCATTGTGAGTCACGATGATGATGGTGTTCTGATATTTGCTGTTGACCTGTTCGATCAACTCCAGGATCTCCTTGGAGGTTTTATAATCCAAAGCCCCTGTCGGCTCATCGCAAAGAAGAACGTCAGGATTTTTGACGATGGCTCTGCCGATAGCCGTTCTCTGCTGCTGGCCGCCGGAAATCTGATTGGGCAGCTTGTCTTTATGATCCCAAAGTCCCAGCACGTGAAGCAGTTCATCCACGTCCAGCGGTGCGTCACTGAGATATGCTCCCACCTCGATGTTTTCCTTCACTGTGAGGTTCGCGATAAGGTTGTATTGCTGGAATACGTATCCCAGATGTTTTCTGCGATACAGGGACAGCTTCTTTTCATTCATGTCTTCGATCTTCTCTTTCGCTATGGCGACGCTGCCGCTGTCTGGGCCGTCGATACCGCCGATGATGTTGAGAAGAGTGGATTTACCGCTCCCTGATGGTCCCAGGAGCACGCAGAGTTTTCCTTTTTCTACGGTCAGATCGATGCCGCGAAGGACTTCTACACGGGTATCTCCCTGGCCAAAGGATTTTTTCACTTGATTCACTTCCAGAAATGCCATGATTCTTCTTCCTTTCTTCGCTCGCATACTCGAAACACTTGCCGCAGATGTGGCAAGTGTTTCGAGCGTTTTCATTGGTCTGAGTTGGTGTTCACCTTTTTGTTGAGGTATAAGGTTTTAAAGGTTTTGTTTGTCGTTTATGATTTCACTTTTACTCTTTTATGTCTATCGTTTCTCCGGTATGGCTTGCACCGAAGATTCTGTGTCGTTTGTTTTGTGTAACTTCGTTAGTTTTGACTAACGGTTCTGCCTATATAAACCCGGTACGGAAACCGCACCGGGTTATTTCCTATATAGGCGGAAATGAGGTAAGGTTTTGTTTCACATGAGTAAAATAATTTATCAAGGGGGTTAGTATCGCCTAACTCCATGATTATAATACTACAGCCACTGACCAATGTCAACTGGTTTTTTGAAGTTTTTTTGTTATTATTTTTAGGGTTGGGGTCGGGGGATAGGGATGATGAATCCATAGCTTAGCGTTGCCGGCATTGGGATGAAAACTTACCGAAATTTATAATGGTTGCCAGCCCCGGTCCCCTGTGTTACAATATTTCTTGCGTAGAGTAGGTATTGTGCGTGAAGTGTCATAAGATGGGATGTTGCTTATGAACGAAAGCTTTGCTGCGGTGCAATATCGCGTCCGCTACTACACTTAGGGATTTGAATACTCCTGTTCTTTTTGTGTAGTTCAATCTACGACAAATAAAGAAAGGAGTTTTTTTATGGAACAAAAATCTAATACCAAGCGGCTCGTGGTTCTGGCGTTTCTTATCGCACTGGAGATCATCCTCACCAGATTCTGCTCGATCCAGACACCGATCGTGCGAATCGGATTCGGATTTCTGCCGGTTGCTATGATGGGGATTTTATACGGTCCGATCTGGGCCGGGATCGGATATGCTATAGGCGATTTGCTGGGCATGCTGATCTTCCCATCAGCAGCGTACTTCCCGGGATTTACCCTGACGGCGTTTTTGACAGGAATGATATTCGGGTTCTTCCTCAAGGGAAAAGAGATCACCTGGAAAAGCGTACTGCCTGCCAGCCTGCTCGTGATCCTGGGATGCAATCTGTGTCTGGATACGTTATGGCTCTCCATTTTGATGGGTGACGGATATCTGGCGCTGCTTCCTGCCCGCATCTTAAAATGCGTGTTGATGCTGCCCATCCATCTGATTTTGATCCCGTTCGTATGGAACCGCATCGTATCGAAGATACCGTTTGCCGGACAGATGACGGCGTAGAGAAACTTTCGCTTGACCCCAAAAGCCCTTATGATATAATAAAAACAAGAGGAAACCGTAAAACGGTTAGCCTATGGAGTTTTGATAACTGCCTTCAGCTACAAAATGAAAGGCAGTTATTTTATTTCCCGCACTATCCTGTACAGGATCAGGAGATAAATCACACCGAAAATGCAATCCATCATACCAACCACCTCCTTTTAGGCTAATCCCAACGGACCCCTTTAAGGTGTGGCTAACCGCTTTCACTTGCTCCTCTTGATTGGTTTATTATATCATTTTTGTAAGTATATGTAACTACATTTTTGTTTTCATTTCTTTAAATTTCTATTCATAACTGTGTTTCATAAAAACACCCCTAATACTGGAGGCCAGTATTAGGGGTACATATCATTTATGAATCTCTTCGAAGCTGTTTTATTTTACTCTTATATTGCCTGCCGTCTCGCGCTCGTTCCGCAAAACATCCGGCTAACCGGTCACGCTTCCTGGCAGTGTTCTTCTACCTGCGGCAGCTCCTGCTCCGGCAAAAGATTTTTCATGCTGTTCAACGTGATTCCCAGCGTGGAGATGTTGTGGAACATAGCCGATGTTGTCGGCGGGATGAGCCCAAACACGCCTGCACCAATGAGTCCGGAGTTGATGCCTACGATGGAGCGGTAGTTGGAGTCGATCCGCTTCATGAGACGGTTACTGAGCTTCTTGAGTGTCACCAGTTCATACAGGTTATCTGCGCCAATGGTGATGTCGGCAATTTCACGAGCCAGCTCTGCGCCATCACTGATAGCAATGCCAACATTCGCTGCCGAAAGAGCCGGAGAATCGTTGATCCCGTCTCCGACCATAATGGTTTTGGCTCCGTTTTCCCGTTCTCTCTGAATGAAGCTGGCCTTGTCTTCCGGAAGCACTTCGGAATAGTATTCGTCCACACCAACACGCTTAGCGATGACTGCTGCAGTTCGTTCGCTGTCGCCCGTCATCATTACCACCTTGGTGATACCGGCTTCTTTCAGTTGTCTGATGGCGTCTGCTGCTTCTTCACGCAAAGGATCTTCGATGCAGATCACAGCTACCAGCTTGCCGTCGATAGCCATATAAAGGTGAGAGTATCCTTCCGGCAGGTTTTCAAACTCTGCCTTAGCGGAATCGTCTACGATGCATTTTTCATCTTCAAAGATGAAGTGATAACTTCCGATCACGACCTTCCTGTCATCGATTTCAGAAGAAATACCGTGAGCGACGATATAATTCACCTTCGAGTGCATTTCAGCATGTTCAAGACCCTTCTTTCGCGCAGCATCCACAACGGCTTTTGCCATGGAGTGCGGGAAGTGTTCTTCCAGGCATGCTGCGATCCGCAGCATTTCATCGTCGGATTCATCACTGAAGTTGACGATGGATCTTACGACCGGCATGGCTTTCGTCAGCGTTCCTGTCTTATCGAATACGATGGTCGTTGCTTCAGCGACAGCTTCCATATACTTGCCGCCTTTGACCATGATGTCGTGTTCCCCGGCTTCTCTGATCGCAGAAAGCACAGTCACCGGCATAGCCAGTTTCAATGCACAGGAGAAATCGACCATCAGAACGGCCAGCGCCTTGGTAGCATTTCTGGTAAGAAGCCATACCAGTGCAGTTCCCAGCAATGTATACGGAACCAGTCTGTCCGCCAGATGTTCCGCCTGGCTCTCGGACGCTGATTTCAGTTTATCCGTTTCTTCGATCATGGATACGATCTTCTCGTATTTTGTGGATCCTCTCGTCTCTTTGACGCGGATGACAAGTTCCCCTTCTTCTACAACTGTTCCAGCGTATGCGTAACTGTCTGTGTCTTTTTTTACAGCAAGCGGTTCGCCTGTCATAGCTGACTGGTTTACCATCGCTTCTCCGTCACAAACGATGCCGTCGAACGGGATGATGTTACCCATATGCACAACTACAAGATCTCCTATCTCTACTTCATCAGAAGGCACCAGCTTTTCAGCTTCATCCTTCCTCACCCATACTTTTTCGGTATTGAGAGACATGCTCCGCGCGAGATCGCCGACAGACTTCTTATGCGTCCAATCTTCCAGCAGTTCACCAACACCCAACAGGAACATGATCGATCCGGCCGTATTGAAGTTGCCTCGCAGGATAGAAACGGTAATAGCTGTCGCATCCAGCACCGGCACTTCGATCTTACGGGCGGCCAGACACTTTATACCCATCCAGACATATCTTATCGCTCTGCAAAGAGTGATAGCGTTTCGAAGCGGCATCGGCAAAAAAATCTTGTTAAAGAGTCTTCTAAGGATCCGACCCGCCAGTTTTTCCTGGAATTCTGCATTGAGCTGTCTGCCGGAATTCTGCAAAACTTCCATCGGCACGTTGACTCTGTCATAGTCAAATGCGGACAGTGCATCAACCAGCTCTTCTCTGCTGCAGTGGAAACAGATCACAGCATCTCCGGTACGCTCATATACCTTGACTGAGCTGACTCCATCCATCTTCTGTATCGCATAGTGCAGTATGTCCGCCTGTTCGAAGGTCATGCGACTCTGCTTCATATGGATACGCAGGCGTCCCTTGATTTCATGCTTGATCTGAAACTTCATTATGCATCAGCCTCGGTTTCTTCTGCAGCATCTTCGATTTCAGCTGCTTCCTTCGCTTCCTGTCTTTCTTCGTTGATCTGTTCTGCTTCTGCTACGATGTCTCCAACGTTTTCCTGAACGGTGCTTACCGTCTTCATAACGCAGTCTTTCGCACGCATACCTGCAGCTGTGCAGTTGGTATATACCTTTTTCGCATCATCGCTTCCCAGGATCTTCAATCCTGCTGTTCCAAACAATACTCCTCCTACGAATGTTCCTACTGTCTTTAAATCGATCTTAGCCATAATAGATTCTCCTTTCATTTCTCTATATTTTAATTTGTATTTAATAGTTCTTTAATAATCTTAGGATAACGCACACTCTCTCAGGAAGTCAAGGCTAACATTTGTAAGTTTTTGCTAACTTTTGTGAGGTGCGACTAACTTCACCCCTTAAACATGGTTTGTTTCTATAAACTAACAATAATTTTGCCGGTAATCATCCTACCATTCCAGCCGTACTCGTCCCACCAAAAGTAAGTGCGCGCTAACTACTTGCTCAACGAAAGCCCGGCGATCTGCCGGGCTTGCTGTCTCTATTTTCCTGTCTGTTTCGCAGGCAGTGTCATCTGCCATCTATACTGCGACTACTCTACGATCCTTCTTACCGTCTGGATCGATCCGCAGTTTTTCGCGTTGGTCACGCAGATCCCCTTCTTGGAGTTGGATGCGTGAACGATCTTGCCTCCGCCGATGTAGATTCCTACATGGTGAGAGTACAGGATCAGATCTCCTGCTTTTGCTTCACTGTAGGATACGCCCTTGCCGATTTTAGCCTGACCCCAGGTCGTTCTCGGCAGGGAGATACCGAATTTAGCGTATACGCTCTGTGTGAAGCCGGAGCAGTCAGCACCATTAGTCAGACTGGTACCACCACTCTTATATGGATTACCTACGAACTGCAGTCCGTAAGAAGCAACTGCAGCACCGCTGCCGCTTCCGATGACTGTGCCACCCTTTGCAGAAGCGGACTTGTCATTTGCCGTCGTAGTTTTCTTTTCTTTCGTGCCCTTGTAAACAACGGAATTCACCGCTTCGCTTACAACAGCTGTATCAACAACTTCAGAAGTCACTACGGAACCGTTAACGCTTACTGTCTGATTGGTTACGATCTGGTTTCCGTTCTTACCTTCGCTCTTGACCTTCTGATCGCCTTCATACAGATCCTTGTTATCTTCATAAGTCGTACCTGCAGCTACATTCTGCAAAGAACCAGTTTCAGAACTGATGGTCACACAGAAAAGTGGATCATCTGAGCTGTTCTGTGCCAGAACATAATCCACAGCTTCATCTGCCGTCATAACGGTTTCCGGCTCTCCGCCTCTCTTAAGATCAGCTTCCTCGCTGGACAGCTTCTTGTCAACTGTGATGGAGTTGATCTGTGCTCCTTCCGGCGAATACTTATCCATAACGGTTTCAATTACCTTCTCAGCCGTCTTGAAATCTTTTACCAGAAACAGTTCCTCACCACCCGCCTTTACGGCATATGGATTTTCAACTTTGGTTCCGTCTGCGTATACAGCATACGGTTTCGTCAGTGTCATAACAACAACCAGAGCTGCGATCAGGATCACAGCGATGGAAGCTGTAAGCAATACCTTCTTTTTGTTGTTTTTCAGACTGGAAATCATAATATTCTCTCTTATTTGTTATAAATTACCCACGAACTGTAACGTATAATACCTACCTATTATACCCGAAATCCCCGTGTAAGAAAACACCGGGGATTTCATCTTCACATAATCTTCAAACTCTGTTCTTTTGACTTTTTATTCTCCTATCTTAGCCCATAGTGGTCTGCAAGCCTGCGGAATCCATTCATAGAGTTTACGATAGTATCATAGGATGTGCAGTATGCCAGACGAACATATCCCGGGCATGCGAAGGCACTGCCCGGCACCATCAGGATATTATGCTTCTTTGCTTCTGCACAGAATTCATTTTCATCCGCCACAGGGGATTTCAGGAACATGTAGAAGGCTCCTTCTGGTTTTACGCAGTCGAAACCACAATCTTTCAGGCCTTCATACAGCGCCGTTCTGTTCTTGTCATAGTAATCCAGATCCACCTTGACATCAACACACCGTGCGATCATCTTCTGCTGAAGCGATGGTGCGTTGACGCAGCCGATGATGCGGTTTGCATTGGATGCTGTATCGAACACCAGCTGGCTTTCTTCCAGTTCGGACGGGATCACCAGATATCCGATCCGTTCTCCCGGAAGAGAAAGTGATTTGCTGTAGGAATAAGCAACGATAGTGTTATCATAGTATTTCGTTACATAAGGAACCTCCACATCTCCGTATGCCAGTTCCCGGTAAGGTTCGTCCGAAATAAGAAATATAGTTCGCCCCAGTTCCTTTTGTTTGCGCTCCAATATGTCCGCGATCTGTCTGATCGGCTCTTCACTGTAGATCACACCGGTCGGATTGTTGGGCGTATTGATGAGAACAACGCGGGTCTTATCACCGATAAGCTTCTCAAAGGCTTCCAGATCCGGATAAAAAGTCTCCTGATCCGTCGGTGCCTGCACCACTTTACCGTCATAGTTGTTCACATACCAGTTATATTCCAGGAAATATGGTGCGAAAATGATCACTTCTTCGCCTGGATTCAGGATAGTCTTCAGTGCTACATTCAGACCGCTGGCTGCTCCTACAGTCATGAGAATATTACCGTGATCAAAGGCTGTGCCGAATCTGCGATTAAGCGACTGTGCGATGGTTTCACGCACGTCTTCGAATCCTGCATTGCTCATGTATCCGTGAAGTGCCGTCGGGTCTTCTTCGTTCAGTATATCAATGATGGACTGCTTGACTTCTGCCGGCACCGGCGCATCCGGATTGCCCAGGCTGAAGTCATATACATTTTCCGGGCCATATTCTGCCCGCATTTTATCGCCTTCTTCGAACATTGTTCTGATGGCTGAGTTGTTTTCCATCAAAGGCTTCATTTTATCTGCGATCATGTCGTTTCGTCCTTTCTGTCAAACTTCTCTCTGCCTATTTCTTTTCGATCTTATCAACACCCATGAATCCGCGCAGTGCTTCCGGAATAACAACGGAGCCGTCTGCCTGCTGATAATTTTCCAGAATAGCAGCTACTGTTCTTCCCACTGCCAGTCCGGAGCCATTGAGGGTATGCACGAATTCCGGTTTGCCCTTTTCAGCCGGACGGAACCGGATATTTCCTCTTCTTGCCTGGAAGTTTTCAAAGTTACTGCAGGAAGAGATCTCTACGTATCTACCGTAACTTGGCATCCACACTTCAATGTCGTAGGTCATTGCGGAGGAAAATCCCAGATCTCCGGTGGACAAGCGTACTACTCTATACGGGATCTCCAGCTTCTGCAAAACATCTTCCGCTGCTGCAGTCAGGGTTTCCAGCTCGTCATATGAAGTTTCCGGTTTGACGAATTTAACCATTTCTACCTTGTTGAACTGGTGCTGACGGATCAGACCTCTCGTGTCACGACCGGCAGAACCGGCTTCTTTACGGAAACAAGGTGTATATGCAGTATAATAGATCGGCAGTTCTGCTTCATCGATGATTTCATTCATACGAAGGTTGGTTACCGGAACTTCTGCTGTCGGGATCAGGAAGAAATCCTTTGCAGGAACATGGAACATATCATCTTCAAATCGGAAGAGCACACGTCTGAACTCCAGTC
>ERZ857965.3245-NODE-3245-length-12424-cov-2.767887_pt1 | contig 12424 bp, 13 predicted proteins | sample MGYA00519758_ERZ857965 | MGnify/ENA primary metagenome ERZ857965 (study PRJEB31778, sample SAMEA3449381) | human gut metagenome | biome: human gut; feature: human-associated habitat; material: faeces | place: United Kingdom | collected 2010/2012 ...
AAAATGGCTACAAGCAATGTGGTTATAAGGCTTTGACTTATGAAACACACAAACTAGGTAACTGGCCTTTTGTCAAATCGCTTGATGAATAGCCTTGTGCTATTTAATTAAGATAAGCAAAATGAATCTGGCTTCGGCTGGATTTTTTTCTTAGCCTTAGAGTCCTTCTTGTCTGGCTCATTCCTTAATTTTAAGTCTATCTATGCTATAATTAGGAAACGCTATTAGAGGAGGTTTATATGTCAACTCCAAGTATTTATGGGGAATATGATCAGTATCTCCCCAAGATTTTACAAGAAATAACAGACCCGATTATTGCGGCTAATATTACTAGCAAAAAAGAAACAGGCTTTAAACTCTATGAACATTTTATTTCACGAATCAAAGAAAGCGATTCTATGCGTGAAAAGTGTCTTAGGAAAAATTTGCCTGAAACCAGCCGATCTGCCCTCAAGGAAATTCGTGACAGTATTGGGATTCGAATCGTTTGTGGCTTTGTCGATGATATTTACAAAACTATCGATGTCATCAAGGTTATCCCTGGCGTTTCTATCTATAACGAGAAAGATTACATTTTAAATGCTAAGCCCAATGGCTATCGTTCTTATCACCTCATTTTGGAAATCGAAACCGAGTTTCCAGATGTGCTAGGAAATGAGAGAGGAACCTATTTTGTTGAGGTTCAGCTTCGGACCATCGCTCAGGATTCGTGGGCCAGTTTGGAGCATCAGATGAAGTACAAGCACGACATCAAGAATCCAGAAATGATTACCCGTGAGCTTAAGCGCTGTGCGGATGAATTAGCTTCATGCGATTTGACCATGCAGACCATCCGTAACTTAATTCAAGAAGGAGGGGACTAGAATGGCTTTGAAAATTCTACTAGCTGAGGATGAAGAGGCTCTTTCTCGAGTTTACAAGGCAGCCCTAGAGCATCAAGGTTATGAGGTAGATCAAGCCTTTAATGGGCAAGAGGCTGTTGATTTAGCTGCACAAAATGCCTATCAAGTGATGATCATGGATATTATGATGCCTATCAAAACAGGCATTGAGGCCCTGAAAGAGATTCGCTCCTCTGGGAATACGACGCATGTCATTATGTTGACAGCTATGGCTGAAATTGATGATCGTGTGACCGGGCTTGATGCTGGGGCAGACGATTACTTGACCAAGCCTATTTCCCTTAAGGAACTTTTGGCGCGTTTGCGCTCATTAGAGCGTCGTGTGAGTGAGAGCTTCACTGCCAAAATTTTGACTCTTGGTTCTGTTCGTTTGGACCAAGAGGAGCAGGAGTTGGTAGCTGGGAACGCCATTCGACTTTCAAGCAGAGAGACCAAGTTAATGGCCCACTTTATGCTCAATCCTGCTAAGAAATTAACGACTGAGCACCTTTTTAAGACCATCTGGGAGGATGAGGAAGATGTGGACGAGTCGATTGTCTGGGTCTATATTTCCTATCTGCGTCAGAAATTGCAAGCCATCCAGGCTGACATCAGCATTCTTGGTGAAAAAGGAGGCGACTTTTGCCTTCTCGCCAATTAGAGAGGAGTAGCTCATGTTTAGACGTTTACGACTTCAATTTATTACGATTGCTTCCTTGGCTATCCTCTTTATCTTGGTCTTTACTGTGGGAATCATCAATACTGTGAGGTCCTTTCAGACGGAGCATGAAATTAGTAAGGTTCTCAACACGCTTACAGAAAATAATGGTAGTTTTGGAAAAACTAAAAAAATTGAGACCAATCAAGGGCGTGAAATTCCATCAGATAGTTTTCGTTTTTTCAGCGTGACCTTGTCTGGTGATGAAGTGGTCAGTCAGGATACCAGTCATACTTCCTTGATAAATGATGAAGAGGCCACTACTTATGCCCGTGCAGCTAGCCGAATGACGAGTACTCTTGGAACCATTAGAGAAAAAAATATTAATCTCAGTTATCAGGTTAGTAAAGTCAGCAAAAATAAGATCCTTGTGGTCTTTCTGGACACGACCTCTTATTATAATTCTTCCCAAGCCTTGTTAAACCTTTCTATCCTTTTATCAATGTTTGGCTTTATCTTTTTTGTCATCATTGTTAGTGCCTTATCAGGAATTGTCATTCGTCCCTTCATTCGAAACTACGAAAAGCAGCGACGTTTTATTACCAATGCAGGTCATGAATTAAAGACACCATTGGCTATTATTTCTGCCAATACGGAGCTACAAGAACTCATGACTGGAGAGAACGAATGGACCAAGTCGACGAACGACCAGGTGGCACGTTTGACCACCCTAATCAATTCTCTGGTAGCCCTATCTCGTCTGGAGGAGCAGCCGGATATTGTTCTTCAAGATGTAGATTTTTCCTATATTACTGAGGATGCAGCAGAGGACTTTAAGGGGCCTGTTGTCCGAGATGGTAAATCTTTCGTTATGGACATCACACCGGATATTCATGTAAAGGCAGAAGAGAAGTCTCTCTTTGAACTTGTAACCCTCCTTGTGGACAATGCTAACAAGTATTGTGATCCAGAAGGAACGGTTACGGTAAGACTTCGTCAGATTGGAAGAACGTGTAAAAGGGATCGTTTAGAAGTGTTAAATACCTATAAAGAAGGCAAGGAAGTTGATTATGGTAAGTTTTTGAGCGCTTTTATCGTATTGATGAGTCTCATAATAACAAAGAGCACAGTGGTTTCGGCATAGGTCTATCCATGGCGCAAAGCATGGTCAAATTATTTAAGGGGGCGAATCCTTGCCTCCTATAAAAATGACACCATCACCTTTACGGTCATCTTGTAAGGATATTTTTTAAATATTTGACTAGGTGAAAACCCTAATTTATGATAAAATAGTAAGGATGAAGATTTAGTGTTTCCTTTGCAAAAAAGAAACCATTTTCCTATCCTAATCATAAAAAGGAGATGCTCGAATGAGCCCCCTTAACCACCTTAAAAGGCTGGTAATGGATGACTTAGGAAAGATAAATCTCAGCTAAGAATCAAATCATAAAACAAAATAGTTAATAGGGAGAAATCATGGCAGAACCAAAATACAAACGTGTCCTCATTAAGCTTTCAGGTGAAGCTCTAGCTGGTGAACGAGGTGTTGGGATTGATCTTCCAACTGTCCAAGCTATGGCTAAGGAAATTGCTGAGGTAGCGGATTCAGGTATTCAAATTGCTCTAGTTATCGGTGGTGGTAACCTTTGGCGTGGGGAACCTGCAGCTGAAGCAGGAATGGATCGTGTTCAAGCGGACTATACTGGAATGCTTGGAACAACTATGAATGCCCTTGTTATGGCAGATAGTTTGAAACAACTCGGTGTTGATACACGTGTTCAAACAGCGATTGATATGAAATCTGTGGCAGAGCCTTATATTCGTGGTCGTGCCCTTCGTCACCTTGAAAAAGGTCGTATTGTTATCTTTGCAGCAGGTATTGGTTCACCATACTTCTCAACAGATACAACAGCGGCTCTCCGTGCAGCTGAAATCGAAGCTGATGCTATTCTTATGGCTAAAAACGGTGTTGATGGTGTCTACAATGACGACCCTCGTAAAAACGCTGATGCCGTTAAGTTTGACGAATTGACACACGTGGAAGTTATTAAACGTGGCTTGAAAATTATGGATGCCACAGCTTCTACCCTTTCAATGGATAATGACATTGATCTTGTTGTCTTTAATATGAACGAACCTGGAAATATCAAACGTGTTATTTTTGGTGAACAAATTGGGACAACTGTATCTAACAAAGCAGAATTACGTAAATAAGAAAGAGAGAACTCATGACAAACGCAATTATTGAAAAAGCAAAAGAACGTTTCGCCCACTCACACGAGTCATTGGCCCGTGAATTTGGATCTATCCGTGCAGGTCGTGCCAATGCATCACTTCTTGACCGCATCACTGTAGAATACTATGGTGCTCCAACACCACTTAACCAATTGGCTTCAATCACTGTTCCTGAAGCACGTGTTCTTTTGATTTCACCATTTGATAAAGGATCAATCGCTGATATCGAACGTGCCATCAATGAATCTGACCTTGGTATCAACCCAGCTAACGATGGCTCTGTAATCCGCTTGGTTATCCCAGCACTTACAGAAGAAACACGTAAAGAGTTAGCTAAAGAAGTGAAAAAAGTCGGTGAAAATGCTAAAATCGCTATCCGTAACATCCGTCGTGATGCTATGGATGAAGCTAAAAAGCAAGAAAAAGAAAAAGAAATTACAGAAGATCAATTGAAAACTTTGGAAAAAGATATCCAAAAAGCAACTGATGACGCTGTTAAGAAGATTGACAGCATGACAGCAGAAAAGGAAAAAGAACTCCTTACTGTTTAATCAATAGAAAAATAAGGAGAGTGGGACAGAAGCAAAAGAGCATGGACTATGTTAGCTTCCTTGTCCGACTCTCTTTTTAGAGGAAAAAGATGAATACATTACTTGGAACAATTATTACTGCCCTAGTAACAGATGAAAATGACAAATTTTATTTTGTTCAAAAGGACGGTGTGACCTTTGCCTTGTCTAAAGAAGAAGGGGAACACGCCATTGGTGACATGGTGACAGGTTTCGCCTATACAGATAGCAAGCAAAAATCACGTCTGACTCAAAAGGAAATCAAAGCAACTCGTGATTCTTACGATTGGGGAGAGGTCACTGAAGTTCGTAAGGATTTGGGTGTCTTTGTAGATGTGGGAATTCCAGATAAGGAGATTGTTGTCTCTCTTGATGTTTTACCGGAACTCAAAGAGCTTTGGCCTAAGAAAGGTGACAAGCTCTATATCAAACTCGATGTGGATAAAAAAGACCGTATTTGGGGGCTTCCTGCTGAACCTGAGGTCTTTCAACGTATGGCTGGTCCCGCTTACGATAATATGCAAAACCAAAAATGGCCAGCCATTGCCTACCGTCTCAAACTCTCAGGAACCTTTGTTTATCTACCAGAGAATAACATGCTTGGTTTCATCCATCCCTCAGAACGTTATGCTGAGCCACGCTTAGGTCAGGTCCTTGAAGCGCGTGTGATTGGATTTAGAGAGGTTGATCGCACCCTTAACCTTTCTCTTAAACCACGTTCTTTTGAAATGCTTGAAAATGATGCTCAGATGATTTTGACTTATTTAGAGAGCAATGGTGGCTTTATGACGCTTAATGACAAGTCATCACCAGCAGATATCAAGGCAACCTTCGGTATTTCTAAGGGACAATTTAAGAAAGCTTTAGGTGGTCTGATGAAGGCTAAAAAAGTCAAACAAGATCAGTTTGGAACAGAATTAATCGGTTAGGAGAAGGTATGAGAAAATCCTTTTATACTTGGTTGATGGCCCAGCGTAATCCGAAATCCAATGAACCAGTAGCAATCTTGGCTGACTTGGCTTTTGAAGATTCAACCTTCCCGAAGCATACTGATGACTTCGAAGAAGTTAGTCGTTACTTGGAAGATCAAGCTAGTTTTTCCTTTAATTTGGGGCAGTTTGACCAGATTTGGGAAGATTATCTGGCTCATTAATAGCGACTAAGTCTACGATAAGCATAATGACTTTTAGCATTTTCTTTAAAAAGTAATTACCATTTGAATTGGTATGAATTGTTACAATTTTTTACAAATATCTCAGCTTTTTTTCAATAAATTAGGCTTGTTACAACTAGTTAGTAATTGCTTTAAAGTGCAGTAAATCACCCCTCTTTTGACAAAAAGTGTGGTATTATTGTATATGTTAAAATTGTTAAAAAAGGAATGAATTATACATGTTATCAAAATCTAAAACAACAAAGGCACTTCTTTACTCGACCGCAGCACTTTCACTTTTTGCTGCAAGTCATGTACATGCCGATGAAACTTCAAACTGGGTGGCACGTTCAGTAGATCAAATCAAAGCAGATATCGCTGTAAGTGATAACCAACAAACTTATACAGTTCAATACGGTGATACTTTGGGAAGTATCGCTGAAGCAATGGGTATCGATGTGAATGTTTTGGCTAACATCAATCAAATCACAAACATTGATTTGATTTACCCTGGAACAGTCTTGACAGCAACTTACAATGCTGATAATCAAGCTGTCTCTGTTAAAGTTGAAACTCCAGCTTCAGAAACATCAACTACACCTGTGGTTGCAGAAGCTAATTTGACAACTAACGAAGTGACTGTAAATGGTCAATCTGTAGTAGCAGCTGATTTGTCAGCTCCAGTTGAAACTGTTAGCTTGACAGCTACTCAAGCACCTGCTAAAGAAGAATCAACACAAGTTGTTTCAGAAGTAACAGAGGCTATCGCATCAGCATCAGATACTCCAGCTTACGCAGATACTGAACAACCAGTTGCAGACGCTATTGATCATGTTACTTCATCAGCTGAAGAAACACTTGCAGAAGAGGAAGCTCCAGCAACTGAAACATCTGCACAAGCTGAAACAACTGAAGTAGCAGCAACATCAGAAGCTGCATCAGAAGCTCCTGCTAGCGTAGTACCTGTCGCAACATCAGAAGCTGCACCAGCTGCTTCAGAAGCTCCTGCACCAGCTGCTGAAACACATAAAGTGTCAGCAGCATCAACTCCTAATACATATCCAGTTGGACAATGTACTTGGGGTGTGAAATCATTGGCTCCATGGGCTGGTAATAATTGGGGTAATGCTAAAAACTGGATTGCTAGTGCGCAAGCAGCTGGTCATTCAGTAGGTACAACTCCAGTAGCCGGTGCGATTGCGGTATGGCCAAATGATGGTGGTGGTTATGGTCACGTAGCTTATGTTACATCAGCATCAGGTGCAAATTCAATTCAAGTTATGGAATCGAACTATGCTGGTAACATGTCAATCGGTAACTACCGTGGTACATTTGATCCAACATCTTCAGCTCATGGTGGTTCTGTATACTATATTTACCCATAATGACTACAAGAAGGCGATTCGAATTTTCTCGAATCGTTTTTATTTTATAGCAAAATGTCTTTACTTTCTGGAATTACTTTTAGACGGGAAAATGTCGAGGTTAAGGTTAAATCTTTTTAGTCTTGTTAAGTTACTGTGACACCATTTATTTTGCATTGAAAATCAATCTAAAAAAAGGTAGAATGGTTTAGTAGATATTTTGGAGGAAATCATGTCTTATACGAATTTGAAGTTGTTTGCTTTATCGTCTAACCAGGAATTAGCAGCAAAAGTTGCTGATAAAATGGGTATTGAACTCGGAAAATCAAGTGTTCGTGAATTTTCAGATGGTGAGATTCAAGTTAATATTGAAGAATCTATCCGTGGTCATCACGTTTTTATTCTTCAATCTACAAGCTCTCCTGTAAATGATAACTTGATGGAAATCTTGATTATGGTTGATGCGCTAAAACGTGCAAGTGCAGAAACGATCAGTGTTGTTATGCCTTATTATGGTTATGCACGTCAAGACCGTAAGGCACGTTCACGTGAGCCAATCACATCTAAATTGGTTGCTAATATGCTTGAGGTTGCAGGTGTTGATCGACTTTTGACAGTTGACCTCCATGCTTCTCAAATTCAAGGATTCTTTGATATTCCTGTAGACCATTTGATGGGTGCTCCACTTATCGCAGATTACTTTGATCGTGCTGGTCTTACTGGAGATGATGTTGTTGTTGTTTCTCCAGACCATGGTGGTGTGACTCGTGCACGAAAACTTGCTCAATGTTTGAAAACACCAATCGCAATCATTGATAAACGTCGTAGTGTTGATAAAATGAACACTTCTGAGGTTATGAATATCATTGGTAACGTTGAAGGTAAAACATGTATCTTGATTGATGATATGATTGATACTGCGGGTACCATCTGTCATGCGGCGGATGCGCTTGCTGAAGCTGGTGCAACTCATGTCTATGCCTCATGTACTCACCCTGTATTGTCAGGTCCAGCACTTGATAATATTCAAAAATCTGCTATTGAGAAGCTTGTTGTATTGGACACGATTTATCTTCCAGAAGAACGTTTGATTGATAAGATTGAACAAATTTCAATTGCTGATTTGATTTCAGAGGCAATTATTCGTATTCATGAAAAACGTCCATTGTCACCTTTGTTTGAAATGGGCCATAAATAGACTAAAGCTAGCTTGGGCTAGCTTTTTTTGGTGTTTAAATGCGTTTGAGTTTTTGATATAATGTAAGGCATAATTGCAAAGAGGTGACAGTGATGGATTTAACACAACGTTTTAATAAAAATTTAGATAAGATTGAAGTTTCGATGATTCGTCAGTTTGACCAATCAATTTCAGATGTACCAGGTATCAAAAAGTTGACACTTGGTGAACCTGATTTTACGACTCCAGATCATGTGAAAGAAGCAGCTAAAGCTGCTATCGATGCTAACCAGTCTCACTATACAGGTATGGCAGGACTTCCTGCTTTGCGTCAAGCTGCGGCAGATTTTGTTAAGGAAAAATATAATCTTACTTATAACCCAGATAATGAAATATTGGTGACTATTGGAGCTACAGAAGCCCTTTCTGCAACATTGACTGCTATTTTGGAGCCAGGAGATACGATTCTTTTACCTGCACCAGCCTATCCTGGATATGAGCCGATTGCAAATCTAGTTGGTGCTGAAATTGTTGAAATTGATACAACAGCTAATGATTTTGTTTTGACTCCGGAGATGTTAGAAAAGGCAATTTTAGAGCAAGGTGATAAGCTTAAGGCTGTTTTACTTAACTACCCAACCAACCCAACAGGTGTGACTTATTCACGCCAACAGATTGAGGATATTGCTGAAGTTCTGAAAAAATATGATATTTTTGTTGTTAGTGATGAAGTATATTCAGAACTAACTTATGTAGATCAACATGTTTCTATTGCTGAATATTTGCCTGAGCAAACTATTTTAATCAACGGCTTGTCGAAATCTCATGCGATGACAGGATGGCGTATTGGTTTTATTTTTGCACCAGAAAGTTTGACGGCTCAGTTGATTAAGAGTCACCAGTATTTGGTGACGGCTGCAGCTACTATGGCACAATTTGCAGCTATCGAAGCATTATCTGCTGGTAAGGATGATGCACAACCAATGAAAGTTGAGTATTTGAAGCGTCGTGATTATATTCTTGAAAAAATGACTGAACTTGGTTTCAAAATTATTAAACCTGATGGTGCTTTCTACATCTTTGCTAAGATTCCAGAAGGCTATACTCAAGATTCCTTTAAGTTCTGTCAAGACTTTGCTCGTGAAAAAGCTATTGCTATTATTCCTGGCGTTGCTTTTGGGAAATATGGCGAAGGTTATGTTCGATTGTCGTATGCAGCTAGCATGGATACTATTGAAACAGCTATGACTCGTTTGAAAGAGTTTATGGAAGAGCATGCAGAAGCTTGAGAGTAGAGGGCTTGTCCTCTTCAATCGTAATTATCGTGAGAATGATAAGCTAGTTAAGATTTTTACCGAGCAAGCTGGGAAACGGATGTTTTTTGTTAGAGGTGGTGGGTCAGGTAAATTAAGTGCTGTGATTCAACCTTTAACCATCGCTGAATTCATGATGACTGTAAATGATGAGGGCTTATCTTTCATAGAGGATTATAGCCAAGCAGAATCCTTTAAGGAAATTACAAGCGATATTTTCAAGCTGTCTTATGCGACTTATTTAGCTGCTCTGACGGATGCTGCTATTGCTGACGGTGTGGCAGATGCACAATTATTTGCATTCTTGGAGAAGACGCTTGAATTAATGGAAGAAGGCTTGGATTATGAAATCTTGACTAATATCTTTGAGATTCAGGTTTTAGACCGTTTCGGTGTACGATTGAATTTTCACGAGTGTGTCTTTTGCCATCGTGTAGGCCTTCCTTTTGATTTTTCGTATAAGTTCTCGGGGCTACTTTGTCCAAATCACTATGCAGAGGATGAAAGGCGTAGTCACTTGGATCCTAATGTACCTTATCTTTTAGATCGTTTTCAGGGGCTTTCTTTTGAGGAATTGAGAAGCATATCTGTTAAGGATGACATGAAACGAAAGCTACGACATTTTATTGATGACCTCTATGATAATTATGTTGGAATACATCTTAAAAGTAAGAAGTTTATTGATAATCTAAATTCTTGGGGTCATATTATGAATAAAGAAGATAGTGCTGACTAGACATTATCTTCTTTTTGTTTCACGTGAAACAGGAAAGTAATGGTTTTCAGTCTCAGGGGTTAAAATGCAAGTCAGTTCGTGCTATAATAAGAAGATAATAAGCTGAAAGACTCTGCTAGAAACAGTGAACTAGTCTATTTTAGTTACATAATATTTTATTGATAGAAATCTGAGTTTATGTTTTATGGCAGAGGACGAGAGGGAGAATGCTATGCATGTAATTGCAGTAGATGCTATGGGTGGCGATAATGCGCCACAAGCAATTGTAGAGGGTGTCAACCAAGCTATAGCAGATTTCAAAGATATTGAAATCCAGCTTTATGGTGATGAAGCTAAAATTAAGACCTATTTGACAGCGAATGAACGTGTGAGCATTGTGCATACTGATGAAAAGATAAATTCGGATGATGAGCCAGCTAAAGCCATTCGTAAGAAGAAAAAAGCTTCAATGGTCTTAGGTGCACAGGCTGTTAAGGAGAAAAAAGCAAGTGCCGTGATTTCTGCGGGAAATACAGGTGCCCTTCTTGCCGCAGGTCTCTTCGTGGTCGGACGTATTAAGGGAGTTGAGCGTCCAGGTCTTATGTCAACAATGCCAAGTTTTACTGGTCAACCCTTTGATATGCTTGATTTGGGTGCTAATGCGGAAAATACATCTAGTCATTTGCATCAATATGCTATTTTAGGATCTTTCTATGCTAAAAATGTGCGTGGAATTGCCAACCCTCGTGTAGGTCTCCTTAATAATGGGACTGAGGAAACAAAGGGGGATAGTCTTCGTAAGGAGGCTTTTGAGCTCTTATCTAAGGAGCCAAGTATTAACTTTGTTGGTAATGTTGAGGCGCGTGAAATTATGTCTGGAGCTGCTGATGTGGTAGTTGCTGATGGTTTCACAGGAAATGCAGTTCTCAAGGCAATCGAGGGAACGGGACTTGGTGCCATGAAGACTCTTAAGTCAGCTATCATGAATGGTGGTCTTAAAGCTAAGTTAGGTGCCTTCCTATTGAAAGACAGCCTAAAAGGTATGAAAGAGACTATGGATTACTCTAGCGCTGGAGGTGCGGTTCTCTTTGGTCTTAAAGCTCCTGTAGTAAAATGTCATGGATCTAGTGATGCTAAGGCGGTTTACTACACTATTAAGCAGGTTCGTACGATGCTTGATACTAAGGTTGTTGAGCAGCTAGTTGAAGCCTTTAGTCCGAAAGAGGAGGCTAACTGATGAGTAGAGTAGAAATTCTTCAGAAAATGCAGCTCGTTATTCAAGAGCAGATGGGTAAAGAGGACATTGTTTTAACCGAAGCTACCAAATTAGATGACTTGGGTGTGGATTCAATAGAGCTTATGGAATTCATTATTAATTTGGAGGATGAGTTCGACCTTGAGATTTCCGATGATACTATTGACCATATGGTTAAGGTAGCTGATTTGTTGGACTATTTGTCTGAGGAATTGAATAAAGAATAAGAAAGCTAGACGTAATAATATAATCGTTGTGTACTATACGATTGTTATTTTGTTGGAGTGAGGCAAGAAACTAAATGTTATATGGATTTAGTTCTGTCACACTCCTTTTTTCTATACATTATTTATTAAGAAACTCTAAAAAAGAACTAAAACACGAACGTTGTTTTTTTACCCAAGTAATAAAGTTTGCTATATGTTGGTTTTTGGATTCTGGTGTGGTATAATTAAGACGAATAAACTTGAAAGGCGAACAATTCCATGTCAAACCAACTGATTTATACTGGGAAAGCTAAAGATATTTATAGTACAGAAGACGAAAATGTGATTAAGTCGGTCTATAAGGACCAGGCAACCATGCTTAATGGTGCTCGTAAGGAGACCATTAAAGGGAAAGGCGTGCTTAATAATCAGATTTCGTCTCTTATTTTTGAAAAATTGAACGCTGCGGGTGTGGCTACTCATTTTATCGAACGTATCTCTGATACAGAACAACTTAACAAGAAGGTTACAATCATTCCTTTGGAGGTTGTGCTTCGTAACGTGACTGCGGGTTCTTTCTCAAAACGTTTCGGTGTGGAAGAAGGTCTGGACTTGAAAACTCCAATTGTTGAATTTTACTACAAAAACGATGATTTGGATGATCCATTTATCAATGATGAGCATGTGAAGTTTTTGGATATTGCTAATGATGAGCAAATTGCTTATATCAAGGAGGAAACACGTCGTATCAACGAATTGCTAAAAGATTGGTTTGAGCAAATTGGTCTTCGTTTGATTGACTTCAAATTGGAGTTTGGTTTTGATAAGGATGGCAAGATTATCTTGGCAGATGAATTTTCACCAGATAACTGTCGTCTTTGGGATGCGGAAGGTCACC
>ERZ857965.3252-NODE-3252-length-12395-cov-3.587358_pt1 | contig 12395 bp, 10 predicted proteins | sample MGYA00519758_ERZ857965 | MGnify/ENA primary metagenome ERZ857965 (study PRJEB31778, sample SAMEA3449381) | human gut metagenome | biome: human gut; feature: human-associated habitat; material: faeces | place: United Kingdom | collected 2010/2012 ...
CGATCGGGATCGGCTCGCCCCAGTAACGCTGTCTGGAAAATACCCAGTCACGCAGTTTGAAGTTTTTCTTTGCCGTTCCCACTTTCTTATCCTCTAACCAGGCAATAATTTCTTTCTTTGCCTCTTCTACAGATTTACCGGTTAAAAATCCGGAATTCACAAGAGTTCCCGTAGCAACATCCGTGAAGGCCTCTTTTTCCACGTCACCGCCTTCAATTACTTCATGAATCGGCAAATTGAATTTCTTGGCAAATTCCCAGTCACGGGTATCATGTGCCGGTACCGCCATAATCGCTCCGGTTCCGTAGCTCATCAATACATAATCGGATACCCAGATTGGAATTTCCTCACCATTTACCGGATTAATTGCCGAAAGTCCGTCAATTGCTACACCTGTTTTATCTTTTGCTAACTCGGTTCTCTCAAAATCGGATTTTCTTGCTGCCATCTCACGGTAGGCTACAATCTCATCCCAGTTTTTAATCTCATCTTTGTACTTATCCAGATATGGATGTTCCGGAGATACTACCATGTAAGTTACACCAAACAAAGTATCCGGACGTGTCGTGTAAATGCGGAGCTTTTCTTCTTTGTCTTTAATCTGGAAGTCTACTTCTGCACCATGAGAACGTCCAATCCAGTTTTTCTGTGAAACTTTGACTCTCTCAATATAGTCAAGTCCATCCAAATCATCAATCAATTTATCTGCATATGCCGTGATTTTAAGCATCCACTGGCTCTTTACCTTACGGATAACCGGACTTCCACAGCGCTCACACACACCGTTTACAACTTCCTCATTGGCAAGACCACATTTACAGGAAGTACACCAGTTAATCGGCATCTCTGTCTTGTAAGCAAGTCCTGCTTTGAATAATTTCAGGAAAATCCACTGGGTCCATTTGTAGTAATTTGGATCTGTTGTGTTAATTTCGCGATCCCAGTCAAAGGAATAGCCAAGTGCCTGAAGCTGTGCTTTAAATCTTGCAACATTCTTCTTCGTTACTTCCTTTGGATGTACTTTATTTTTAATTGCATAGTTTTCTGTCGGAAGACCAAACGCATCCCATCCCATCGGATACAGTACGTTGTAGCCCTGCATTCTTCTTTTACGTGCTACGATATCAAGTGCCGTATACGGACGCGGATGTCCTACATGAAGTCCCTGTCCGGATGGATATGGAAATTCAACAAGGGCATAATATTTGGGCTTGCTGAAATCATTAGTTGCCTGAAAAGCTTTTTCGTCTTCCCAGACTTTCTGCCATTTTTTTTCAATTTCTTTTGGATTGTAACTCTGACTCATTTTTTTACCTCTTTTCTTATTGTCACTCATTTAATGCCGATTCCGGCGTTGATGTCGGTGTTGGTTCTGCCGTTTGTGACGGCGTTGGTGTAAGGGTCGGTGTTGGCGTCGGTGTAACTGCCGGTGTCGGTGTTGGCACAACAACTGGTTTCTTTTCCACCTGCTTCACTGTAATCTTACATACCTTTTTTATTTTACTGCCATCGGTTGTCTCCACAAAAATTTTACAAGTTCCCTTTTTCTTTGCTTTTACGACACCTTTTTGATTGACAGTTGCAATCTTTTTATTGGAAGAAGTGTATTTCATCTTCTTGATCATCGCTTTTTTCGGTAAAATCTTTTTTACCCGAATCGTAAACTTAGCATCCTTCTTTTTACCACCAATTTCCAATGTCTTTTTCGTAGTACTCAGCTTGATACTCTTTACCTTAATCAAATATGGATTATGAATATCCGGATCAGTCGGATCCCATCCCATATGCCCGGATAACTTCTGTGCCTTCGGCTTTCCAAGTGGTCCTGCCTTTGGCGAATTGTAAATTACTACTTTTGTGCCGGATGGACAATTATCATAAATCCATTTGCTGTCTGCCACCGTCAATCGGATACATCCATGAGATGCCATCGTTCCCAACCGATTAAACTGAGCATAGGACTGTGTATTTTTCTTTGGCTGATAATACCATACCGAATGAAACAAAAAGCCTCCATAAATTCTTGTACAGTACTGACCGTAAGACGGTCCCAGCAGTGCATGCCACCGATATTTTTCTCTCAAAGAAAAAGTGCCGACCGGTGTCGCTTTGCCCGATGAACAGACAAATGCTTTATATGGTTTGTACTTTCCTTTTTTCGTATGACGGTATACCGTCACCGTATTCTTTAATTTGTTTACTTTTATCTTATATATGTTTTTCTTTGCTGCCGCATTTGTTGTCTGAAAATTCGCTGTCAATACTAAGAGAAACAACAAAACGAATAAGCTGATTTTCTTCTTCAAAACTACCTCCTATTTGTGTCAAAATGTACGCAAGCATACTATTTTATAATACCAACACTAAAATCCTTTGTCAAGGACTGTGATAGGAGAGTTTGCGGCAGTTAATTAGTGGCGTTTTTTTAATTTACGTAAATTACCAAGAAAGGTTTACATCTCGTGGACGCTCCCGCTCAGACAAATGCGCAGAAGTATCAACATGCCCACTACGCATGTCAGATACTTGCGTATTTGTACCCACGAGCTGCAAATCCTTTCTTGGTGATTTACTGGAATATTGATAAAACGCCAGCAATGACCGCAAACTCTCGTATCAACTTTTCTAAATGGGTTGAATTTTGTTATCCCCCTATTCTAGAGAATAATTCCGACTATCACCTCATACACTGTAACAATCATACTGAGGTCATGATGAATGGATTGGATTGAGTCGTTTTTACAGAACTATGGCATTTGGGCTATGTTTGTGCTGATTATGTTGGAATATGCCTGTTTTCCTGTTTCGAGTGAGATTATTCTGCCATTGGCGGGTGTTATGGCTGCCGGGCAGGGGTTGTTTTTTCCATATCTTGTCCTTTTTGCAACGGGAGCAGGACTGATTGGGACACTGATTCCGTATGGCATTGGCAGGTTTGGCGGTTCTCCACTGTTGGAACGCATTATGAAACGTTTTTCTTCTATGGAGAAACCAATCCTAACCTCCTACCGTGTCTTTGGCAATCACGAAAAAAGTGCCGTTCTAGTCAGCCGCGTGATTCCTCTGTGCCGCACCTATATCGGCTTTGTCGCGGGTGCCATGGGGCAGAATATCAGCCGTTATCTTTTGTATTCTGCCATCGGCATTGTTACATGGAACACGGTATTAACCGGACTTGGCTATTATTTTTACCAATACAAGGATTTGTTCTTTCATTATTTAGACAAATACAAGCATGTTATTTTTTATACAGGTATTGTCCTATTAGTAATTTTCGCCCTCAATGCTATTAGAAAAAAACGGGCAGCACGCGAAACAAACCAAGAAGAATAAGAAGTATGCCACTGATTCCGTTTAGTCGACGCACGTGGTATATTCTCTGCCCGCCAATCCACAAAAAGGCTCCACATAAAAAAGCGGTACATACAGGAAATAACCAGATTATGGTTCCCTGACCGACCAGACTAAGTGCTGCACTCACCGAATCAAGCGCAAGGGCACTTCCCAACGCACTGCCTTCTTTTATATCAATGCTTCGGGAATTATCTTTGTCATACTGTACTTCCCCTTTGTTTTGCAACACACGGATGCACGTTTTTGCGCCAAGCAAAATCAAAATCCCACCGCCAATAAGGCGAAAACAAGGTTCCGGCAGCCCCGCAAGGCATGTCGAACCTGCAAAAAGTGCAACCGCTGTCAGCACGCCATTTAATAACGCAATAAATAACCGGATTCGTTTGGGTATGCAAATGCCCGACATTGCATATGCCATACCAATCCCCAGCGTGTCAAGGCTCACCGACAACGCCAATAAGCAAACAACAAACACAAGCTCCTCCTGCCACTTCCTTATTCTATTTTATGCAAATAAGGGAAAAGAGGAGAGTCCTTTCGACAAAAACAGTCAAATATTTTGGAGGTAAGTATGAACTGGTATCAAATGGAATCACAGGAAGTAATGGATAAACTCAACCGTTTCAAAGACCGGGGCTTATCCCAAAAAGAAGTTGTCAAACGCCAAAGACATTATGGAAAAAATGAATTGCAAAGCGAAAAAGGTCCCGGATTTTTCCGTCAGTTTGCAGCGCAGTTTAAAGATTTTATGATTCTTACTTTACTGGCAGCTGCCGGCATTTCTTTTTTTGCTTCTTATGCACAGGGAGAAATGAATCTGACCGACCCTTTAATCATTCTGGCAATCGTTATACTAAATGCTCTGCTTGGCATTTATCAGGAGAAAAAGGCAGAACATTCGCTGGCTCACCTTCGTTCTCTGCAAACGCCACAATGTCAGGTACTAAGAGATGGAAAACGCCAGACCATATCTTCTCCGGAACTTGTACCGGGAGATTTAGTCTATCTTGACACCGGCTGTCTTGTTCCCGCCGATGGCAGACTTCTCCTTACGCACAATCTGTCGGCAAATGAATCCGCCCTTACCGGCGAAACGGGAAGCATCGAAAAAACTTCCGACTCGCTGCATATGGAAAATCTTTCACTCGGCGACCAGCTCAATATGGTATTTTCGGGCACAATGATTACGACCGGAAATGGGCTGTTCTGTGTTACGGAAACCGGTATGAATACGCAAATTGGGAAAATCGCCGGTATGCTTTCACACGAACAGGCACCGCAGACACCTCTTACCAGGCGCCTCAATCATACAGGAAAAGTGCTTGGCATCCTGGCCCTGATTATTTGTGCCATTCTATTTTTTCTGGGATTGCAGAAAAATCAGCCGGTTTTTGATATGTTTATGACTTCCGTCAGTCTTGGCGTCGCAGCCATTCCGGAAAGCCTGCCTGCTCTTGTCACCATCATGCTAAGCCTTGGCGTCGAGCGCATGGCAAAACAGTGTGCCATTATCCGCCATCTCCCTGCTGTAGAAACACTAGGCAGTGCTTCTGTTATCTGTTCTGACAAAACCGGCACGCTTACCCAGAACCGCATGACAGTTCGGAATATATACAGCACCGAAAATGAAAAAACATTACTTCGTTATTTTCTGCTTTGCAACAACCAATCCGGTCCACTCGAACATGCACTGATTCATTACGGTGCATCAAGCGGACTTATTTATACGGAAGTACGAAAAGAATTTCCGGTTATTGAAGAAATCCCTTTTGACTCAATCCGCAAGCGGATGACAACGCTGCACCGGACACCCAATGGATATTTAGCAATAACTAAGGGAGCTCCTGAATTTATCCTTGCCAACTGTCACTCGTATCTCGATAAAGATGGCAGCACACGTCCACTGACACATACGATGCGGCATAGGTTAAATGAGCAAATTGAAAATTACACCGCCAATGCACTTCGCGTCATTGCTCTCGGTTTTTGTCTGCACAAAAGCCGCCCGGACAACAATTCCTTAGAATCCCATTTGGTTTTCCTTGGGATGGCAGGTCTGATTGACCCACCCCGCCCGGAGGCTTACGCTGCTGTTAAAAGCTGCCAGCACGCCGGAATCCGTCCGATTATGATTACCGGCGACCATAAAAATACCGCTGCGGCGATTGGCAAGGAACTTGGCATCTGCCAGACAAAAGATGAGGTCATTACGGGAGCCGACTTAGATGCCATCAGCGACCGTTCACTTCCTGCAGCGCTCAAAAAATATCATGTCTTTGCCCGTGTATCTCCAGCCCACAAAGTACGTCTCGTAAAAGGGTATCAGGCGATGGGAAATGTCGTTGCCATGACCGGCGACGGTGTCAATGATGCCCCTGCCCTAAAAGCAGCGGATATCGGCTGTGCCATGGGACGCACCGGAACCGATGTTGCCAAAAATGCATCTGACATTATCTTAATGGATGATAATTTTTCCACTATTGTAAGTGCCGTCCGAGAAGGGCGCGGCATTTACGATAACATAAAAAAAGCCATACATTTCCTCTTGTCTTGTAACATCGGGGAAATCATGACGATTTTTGTTGCTATCTTTTTCGGGCTGTCTGCACCACTTTTACCGGTACAACTGTTGTTTATTAATCTCGTGACGGATTCTTTTCCGGCGCTTTGTCTCGGTGTTGAGCCACCGGATCCGGACAGTATGAACCGCCCGCCATTATCGAAAAATGAAAGTATCTTTCACTTTGATACCGTCTTTCAGATGGTTTTAGAAGGTATGTTCATCGGCTCCTTAGCACTTTTTGCCTATACAAGCGGCAATTCCACCATGTGCTTTGCTGTACTTTCCTTATCTCAGTTAGTTCACTCGTTTAATATGAGAAGCGAGCACTCGCTGTTAGAGACAGGGATTCTTGGAAACAAAAAACTTTTATTTAGTGTATTGTTCTGCATTGTCCTGCAATGTCTGGTCATCTGTATGCCCGTTCTCCAGCCTATTTTCCATACGCAGTCACTTAATCTGCGCGAATGGGTTGTCGTAGGTATTTTATCTCTGATGCCGATTCCTCTCATGGAAATCAGTAAGCGGCTTCACGGATAAACTCGCGGATTCGCTGAATGAGAATTTCTTTTACATCTTCCCCCGGATACTGTGTGGCGAGCATGTGTTTCATCAACATGCCGCCCGCTTTATTCGTGTGACCGCCGCCAGCACCAATTCCGCAGCTGACTTTTTCCGCCAAATCACTCGCCGGCAGATTTTTTTTTGCACTTCGTACCGACATTTTATATCCAATCGGCGTTTCATTATATACCACACAGCAGTCAACAGTTGCCACACAATTTACCATATCACTAATAACGCCAAGCAGATTTGGATCACATGGTTTTGTATGCAGCAGCGCAAAACGCTTTTCCTCATCATAGTAATAGTGAGTCAACGCTTCTCCTGCTATCTCCAAATCCTCCCGCTGCAAATTCGCATGAATCATTTCATCGAGACACTCTCTGTTAATCTGCAGAGAATCACGCATCTGCCTGTCTGCCGGATAATAAATTTCAGACAAACTGCTGGTATCACTATACAAACCATAATACAACGCCGTTGCCACCTGCCAGTTCGCATTCACCGGATACCCCGCCTCCAAAAGCAGTTCCCAGACCACGGTACAACAACTTCCGAATTCCGGGAAAATAAAACACCATTCATCCGTTTCTACACAAATCGGATGATGATCAACCATCGCCACTTTTTTCACCGGCATCGATGTAATATTACCTCCCTCATACTGGCAGTCCACGGTAATCAAAATATCATGTTCCGGCATTTCATTCACATATCGAATCGGAATGCCAAGGTACTCCACCATCAATTTCAGCGATGGCTTTGTAATTTGATGTTCCCCTGCATAAATCAAATTTACCTTTTTACCCAGATTCATAAAATACGCATACAAACCAAACGCAGCCCCCATCGCATCCGCATCCGGACTGTCATGGCACTGTATACAAATCGAATTGAATTCTGCAAACTGTTTGAGAAACATAAAACGCCTCGCCTCCCTCTCCTTTGTGGATTAAACTGTTTTTAGAATAGCAAAAAAAGGGGGAAGATTCAAGATTTTTATTGTCTCATTTTTAGGAAACATCATCTGTCAATAGAGCAAAAAAAGAAGTTCATTGAAGAAAAAAGAGAAGAAGAAATAAAAGAATTTAAAGAATATTTAAAAACAGTGTTAAATGAAGATGGAGAAAGAAAGTATTCAGATTCAAAATTAGATGAAATGAGTTATGTTGAATTATCTCTTTTAGTAGAAGAAGAAAAAAAGTTACAAACTACTAAAACAACATCAACTGAAGAATTGGATAAAGAAGAACAAAAAGAATCTGATTCAAAAGAAAGTGAACTTGTTCAACCAGATATAGATGAAATTAATCTTAAAAATATTGAAAAAAACGCAACTACTCCAGAAACAGATCAAAAAATAATAGAAAATTATACTCCAACTCCTGAACGTGCTGAAAAATTAAAAAAAGGTAAAAATACGGTTAAATCAATATTCTTAAAAGGTATGATTATTGTAGGAACAATGCTTGCATTTGGACCAGTATTAGGACCTCTTGGCATAGCATCTTATAATGTTTTGGCTCATAAAATAAAAAATGGAACATTTAATCCTACAGGTGTTCATGGCCAATATTTAAAACACAATATTGAAAATATAATGAATATTGGAACTAAAGATAAAGGGGGAAAAGTTAGATGATAAAAGAAGATACTATAATTAAATTAGAAGATAATAAAGAATATTATGTACTAGATAGTTTAATGAATGATAGTCATAATTTCATAATGATAGGTGAAATAGATCCTGTTAAAGATGAGATAACAGATAATGTTAGAATTATGTACTATGATCCAGAAAGTGAAATGGTTAGAAAAGTAACAGACCCTAATTCATTATACCAATTGACTCAATTATTTGCAGAAAGAGAAATAGAAGCAAATGCTTAAGTGAAGTACCATTTATATTAATGGTACTTTTTTCTTGGAAAAAATACAAATTCATAGTATAATGGTTATAGAGTAAGAGGTGATGGTATGTTAGAACTATATAAACCAGATATGTATAAAAAAGATATATATTCTATCGATTACAAAAAATTAAGATCATATGGCATTAAGTGCTTATTATTTGATTTAGATAATACCTTGGTTCCTAATAATATAAAAAAACCATCTAGAAAAGTAAAGGATTTTATTGAAAGATTAAAAGACATGGGATTTAAAGTAATTATATTTTCTAACACTAATAAAAATAGATTAACGCCTTTTAAGAAAACATTAGAAGTAGATTGTGCCGCATCATCAAGAAAACCATTTAAAAGAAAATATAAAAAAGTTCTTACAGAATACAAATACTTAGAAAGCGAAGTTGCTATGATAGGAGACCAAATAGTAACAGATATATATGGTGGTAACAGAATGGGTATATTTACAGTACTTATTAAACCAATGGCAAAAAATGAGCCAATATGGACAAAATGTAATAGAGTAAGAGAAAATTATATAATAAAAAAAATGGAAAAAAGAAATTTATTTAGTAGAGGAAAGTATTATGAGTAAATATTGTATTGGTTGTGGAATTGAGTTGCAATGTGAAGATCCTTTTATAGATGGATATGTAAATCCATCTGTTTATGATGAAACTATAATGTGTAGAAGATGTTTTAGATTAAAACATTATGGAGAATATAAAGTTACAAACAAATCAAATTCATATTATAAAAGCATAATAAAAGATATTTTTAAAATGAATGAGTTGGTTATTCATATAGTAGATATATTTGATATGGGCAATATAGATTATATATATAGTAAAGTTTTTAGTCCTGCTATATTAGTAATATCAAAAATAGATGTAATTCCAAAGAGTGTAAAAGAAGAGAAAATAGTAAATTATTTTAAAGAAAAATATAAAAGATACATTGATGTAATAGTTATAAGTAGTGAAAAAAACTATAATATGGATAAATTACTAGAACTAATTATGAAAAACAAAACAAGTAATGAAGTGTATGTTTTAGGGAATACAAATGCAGGTAAATCATCATTTATTAATAAAATGATAAAAAATTATACAGAATCTTCTAATTACATAGTAACAAGTTGTATGCCTTCGACAACATTAAATGTTATTTCAATAAAAATAAATGACGAATTAACATTATTAGATACACCAGGAATATTAAATGAAGGAAATATAGTAACACATGTAAAAGAAGAAGTAGTAAAGAAAATAAGTATAAAAGAAGAAATAAATCCAAGAATATATCAAATAAAAGATAATACATCATTATTGATTAATAACATTGGAAGAATTGATATATTAAATGATTCTAATATATCAATATATATTTCAAACAATATAGAAGTAGATAAAATAAGTTTTTCAAACAACGACAAATATAAAGAATTAAATTGTACAAAAATTAAAGCAAGTCCTGATGAAGAGATAGTAATAGAAGGTTTATGCTTCATAAAAAGTAGCAAAGATGTATTACTAAATATTTATATAGAAGATGGAGTAGATATTTATACTAGAGATAAAATAATATAAGGAGAAGATATGAAAGAAGCATTTTGGGGAGTATTAATAATAATACTTGGATTATTTGGAATAGTAATAATAAATATATTTCAAAAATCAACAGTAGATAATGATAGAGTATATTACTTAATAAAAGAAACAAGTGAAGCAGCAGCATATGATTCAATAGATTTAACATACTATAGATTAAATGGAGATATAAGGATAGTAGAGGATAAATTTATAGAGAATTTAACAAGAAGATTCGCACAAAATGTAACAATAGGAGATTATAAAATAATAGTAGAAGACATAAATGAAGTGCCACCAAAGATATCACTAAGAGTAATAAGTCAGATCACATCACTACAAGGAGAGAACTTTAATTTAAAAAATAGAGTAGATGCAGTAGTAGAAGTAAAATACAAATTAGAAGAAGTACTAGATTTTCTAGATATAACAAAAGAAGAATGGGAAGAAAGAACAAATATAAACATAGGGATAGAAGGAACAGAGAAGGTATGTGAAATAACGATACCAGAAGATACAACAGAATGCTTAACAGGAGATATAAAATTTAGTGGATTTGAAGGAGATAAAGTAGACGAAAAAGTATGTAAAGGGGAACAAAAGAAAGCAACAAAAAAAGCAATATATAAAGTATGCGAATGTGGAAAATGGAAAGAATATGAAAAAGAAATAATAGCAGAGCCAAAAGAAGTAGGAAATGAATACGTATATACATGGGAATTCAAAGAAAAAGGAGAACTAAGAGAAATAGAAGAAAAACTAGTAGAGAGAACAAAGAAAGATATATGTACAACAGGAATAGAGATATGGGCACCAATACCAGACGAACCACCAGAACCAAGTGAAGACAATTCAAAATACGAAATATGTGGAAAAGAAGGAATAAAAATAGTAATAGGGAAAACAAAAGTATTACATCCAAACTACATACCAAGTAACGCAACAAATAGAAATGTAACATGGAGTACAAGTGATGAAAGTATAGTAAGTATAAAAGCAAGTAACCCAAATAACAACACAGGATATTCAAGAGCAACAATAACAGCAAATAAACTAGGAACAATAATAATAACAGCAGAAACAACACTAAAACAAAAAGCAACATGTAAAGTAGAAGTAATAAAAGATACAATAGATAGCATTGGTTGTAGTGTAAGTCCAAGAAGTATAATGACAGGAAGTACTGGAGTAATTATACCAACCTACACACCAAGTAATGCAACAAATTATAATTTTGAATATTCAGTAAGTGCCAGTTCTTTTGTAGCAGAACAAGCAGGATACAATACAATAAGAGCAAACTATAATGGAGGAAGTGGTTCAGTAACAATAAAAGATACAGTATCAGGAAAAACAGGGACATGTTATTTTGATGTATATGAACCAGCTCCAGATCCAGATCCGGGTCCATCATGTACATATTTCTCATGTAACCTTTGCGAAGCATCTACTGGAAAAAGCTGTCAGATGGTAAACGGCTGTTGCGAACCAGTTTCTAGTTCAGGTGGGAGTTCTGGTGGAAATAAGTGCGATTATCTTTCGTCTGGTCATTGCATAGGTGCAACTGGCCAAAGCTGTACTTTAGATAGTAATGGTTGCTATGTACCAAATGGTCCGGCTTATGTTAATCCACCTGCTAGTGGTGGTGGTGGTGGTGGATGTGCACACCTGAAGGATATAGGTATGCCATGTACAAAATATCAATTAAATTAATCTACCAAATATGGAGGACATATGAAAAATAAATTGATTTATGTAATAATATTTCTATTTGTTATACTTATTGGAATAACAATATATAAATATAAAGTTTATGATAAAAACGAAAAGAAGCATTATTTTATACCTATGATGCCATCAAATATGAGATCACCAAGAGTAAAAGTAACAAGTAATGTAAAGGAAGAAGAAAAAGATAAAATTTTATATAAAGAATATATAATAACTGATGATTTAAAAGAAATAGAATATACTTATATAGTTAATAATGATGAAAGTATAACGGGGAAAATATATATAGATGATAATAAAAATTTATATATAACAGATATAGTAAATAAGAAAATATATAAACCATCTAATGTTAAATTTAAAACAATGTTTAAAAAAGATTACCCATATAATAATATATACATATATTTAATATCTGAAGATAATAATCTTTACTTCTTACAGCTTAATGACAATGATATAAATAAAACTTCTGTAAAGCAGATATTTATGCCAGGAAAAATTTATAATTTTACTAAATTAGAATATACATTAGATGCATTTCCTAATAGCAATTCATTATTTGTATTAGCAGATGATGATAATGTATATGATGTAGCAACACTTATTAGATATAATAAAAATATTTTATCAATGTTTGATGATTTTTATGTTTATGATGATAATACTATTACAGATGTATATGGTAAT
>ERZ857965.3260-NODE-3260-length-12368-cov-3.730610_pt1 | contig 12368 bp, 12 predicted proteins | sample MGYA00519758_ERZ857965 | MGnify/ENA primary metagenome ERZ857965 (study PRJEB31778, sample SAMEA3449381) | human gut metagenome | biome: human gut; feature: human-associated habitat; material: faeces | place: United Kingdom | collected 2010/2012 ...
GGGAGTGGGATAGGCAATGCCGGCAACGCCCGCCGTGGACGTGCCCGAGGGATGGATGGCGCCGAAGGGGCACACCACCGCGCACAACTTGCAGCCTATGCAGGTCTGCTCGTTCACGACGATGGCCTCTTCGGTGCGCTTGATCGCATCCACGGGGCAAACCGCCAAGCACGGCGCCCCCTCGCACTGATGGCAGGTGACGGCGGCCGTCACCTGCGGGGTAAACGTCAGTGCGAGACGGGGCTCCGCCTGCAGCCCGGCCACACGGTGGCCGTGGCTGCAGGCGGCAAGGCACGTGCCGCATCCAATGCACCTATCCGGCTCTATGGCGATGAAAGTGTTCATCAGAGTCCTTTCGGAATGAGTGCGGTAGCGAGACGCCCTATTGAGCGGCGGGCGCGACGTTCTGAGGTGCCGCCTCCGCAGCCAGGCGATCTTTCATCGCGCTGTAGAGCGACTGCATATGGCGCTCGGCCCACACCTGGTCGTCGATGCAGTGCACCTCGCAGGCGGAGTACTTGTCCTCGGGCGTACCGGACAGCGGGTCGGTCACATGCATGGTCAGGTCGTTGCACTTGCCGATCCACCATTGGTAGGTCATGTAGACGGCGCCCTTGTTGATGCGCTCGTCCAGCTTCGCGCGCGTGATCACCTTGCCGCGGCGCGAGCTCACCCAGACCAGATCCTCGTCCTTGACGGTGCGGGCGGCGGCATCGGCGGGGTTGATGTGCACGTAGCCCGGCTCGTCGGCCAGCATGGAGAGCACCTTGCAGTTGCCGGTCATGGAACGGCAGGAGTAGTGCCCCACCTCGCGCACCGTGCACAGCACGAGCGGATAGGCGTCGTCGGGCATCTCGGTGGGCTCCACGAAATCGTGAGCCATGAGAATGGCCTTCTTGTCGGCGGTGTTGAACTGGCCGTTCTTGTAAAGCGTCGGAGTGCCCGGGCATTCCAGCGTCGGAATCGGCCACTGGGCATGGCCCACGCCGGCCATCTTCTCGTAGGTGGCGCCGGCGAACTGGGGGCACAGCGCGCGCACCTCGTCCCATATTTCGCGCGTGTCCTCGTAGTGCATGGGATAGCCCAGGCGGCCGGACAGGTCGGCGAAGATCTGCCAGTCGTGGCGACATTCGCCCTTGGGCGTCAAGGCGGCCGTCGTGCGCTGGAACGTGCGGTCGGAGGCGGTGTACACGGCGTCGTGCTCGGCCCACGACGTGGCGGGCAGCACCACGTCCGCCAGCGCCGTGCCGGGGGCGTCATCATAGTGGGTCAGCAGAATGACCTTTGCGCCGTTGTCCTTGGCCAGACGCAGCGTATCCATCATGTCCCGCGTTGCACCGGAGTAGGAAACGAACAGCACCACATCCTCCGGCCCCATCAGGCTGGCCGCGATGGCCTGCATGTGGCTGTCGCCGCTGGTATGGAACTTCGTGGAGATGGTGGCAAACCGCGCCCAGATGTCACTCGCCAGCAGGCTGCTGCCGCCCTGCCCGAAGCAGAACACCTGCCGTGCCCGCTGCAGCAGCGTGGCGGCCTGGTCGATGGCATCGGGGTCCAGCGCGTTGCGGGTGCCGTTCAGTGCCTCGATGGCCGTATTGTAGGCATGGGTGCATAAAATCTGCGTATCTACGCCAGGTTCCAGCTTTAATGCCACCGGCACCGTCATGGCGTTGGCCTTGGCCAAGGCAATCTTCATCTCGTTGTAGCCGTCAAAGCCCAGGGAGCGGCAAAAACGGAAAATGGTGGCCTCGGCCACGCCGCACGCCTTTGCCAGCGAGGAGATCGATAAATACTGGGCGTCCTCGGCATGCTGCACCAGGTAGTCCGCCACGATCGTGCCGGATTTTGTCAGGCTGTCGTGCTTGGCACGCAGCATCTCCCAAAAATTCTGCTCAACCATAGATGAAGATTCCTTTCCCTCGGTTTTGCGGCCCTACTGAGGGTCGCCTAACCCTTACTATAATAGTGTAACGCCTGTCAGCGCATTTTTCAAGGCCTCGGCCACCACTCTATGGGCCTCCGGCGTCAGGTGCATGCCGTCAACAGGGGAGCACCCCGCCCCGGGCAGCAGGTTGGCGTCCAGAAACCGCACGCCGGGCAGGTCTTTCAGCATCGGCTCCAGCTGGGCGGCGATGCCGGCACACCGCTCATGACAGCCGGGGCCCATCTCCTCACGAAATTTCAGCTTGTCATACTCCGGCGTGATGGACGGCGGCACGATGACCAGCACGTCCGGGTGGGCGTTGTCGCGCCAGCACTCGGTGCGCAGGGCTTTTTTCACCAGTCGGGTGATGCCCAGCGCTATTAAATAGGAACTGCAGCCGAACCGCGCCTTGCTGTCGTTGGTGCCCAGCACCTGCGGCAACTTTCCCGGCTGGATCGGCGTGGACATCAAAGGCACGCTGGAACGCGAGTTTGGCCTGCCTGTCAACGTTGCCAACGATGCCAACTGCATGCTGCTGGGCGAAGTCTGGGCCGGTGCAGCCAAAGGCTATACCGATGTGATCGGCGTTACGCTGGGCACCGGCGTGGGCGGCGGCATCCTGACCGGCGGCGTCAGCGCCCAGCAAGAGCTGCTGATCGACCCGCTGGCCGAAAAAGTACGCGCCAGCGTCATGCCCGCTTTTGCCGAGGGTCTGGAGCTAAAATCTGCCGCCCTGCAAAACGATGCCGGGCTGGTAGGTGCCGTGTACTATTTTAAAAAGCACCACGATTAAATCACCCGCATAAAAAACAAAAAATTCCCGCACCGCAAGGGGCGGTACGGGCTGCCTGCACTCTCAAATCAGCGCATCCTCTATGATATCCATCAGGTGGACCGGCTCCAGCTGGCCGGCGGTACATCGCGCCGCCAGATTCTCCACAAAAACAGGGTCGGTAGAAACATCCGAGACCTTGCACACCTCCTGCCAGTGCCCGGCCGCTTCTCTCTGCGCCGCAATGCCGAAAGAGCGATACCGCCCCAGATAAGGAGAGGACAGTTCTTCCGATACAGAGATATAGCGGTACATCCTATCGCCTCCCTCCCGTGTGCCGCATCGTTCTTAAACCGCATCGGTTATGGTGGGAAGTATAACATCCGTTTTATTACAGCTTTCTCACCCGTTTAAACGGCGTAAGCGCTTACTGTCCCGCCTTCGACACGCTGTGACAGGATTTCACGACAGAAAGCAATATTTATGCCTTTTTGCCTCTCCCCGGGTAAAAGTTCCCGCAAAAAACCGCGCCGCGATACGATCTCGCGGCGCGGTATTCTTATTTTATCGCAATGATTTTGTCCTGTTAAGCGGCAGGCTCAGTCCAGAATACGGCCATCGGTGGAGATGGTCACCACCTGCCACGGCACGAACTTGCCGCTGTTTTTCAGGGCCGTCACGACGGCGTGTTCCAGCCCGCCGCAGCAGGGCACTTCCATGCGCAGCACCGTCACGCTCCGGATGTCGTTGTTGCGGAAGATCTCGGTCAGCTTTTCGCTGTAGTCCACAGCATCCAGCTTGGGGCAGCCGATGAGGGTGATCTTGCCCTTCATGAACTCTTCGTGCACATTGGCGTAGGCGTAGGCGGTGCAGTCGGCTGCGATCAGGAGCTTTGCCCCGTCAAAATAGGGGGCGTTCACCGGCACCAGCTTGATCTGACAGGGCCACTGGCGCAGCTGCGACGGCTGTGCTGCGGTGGGGGCAGCAGGTGCGCTTTCCTCCCGGCGGAACTGGCGCATGGCGCTGCCCGGGCAGCCGTGGAAGGCCGGTTTTGCGGCCTGTGCCGCCTTTTTCTGCTTGTTTTCCAGCACGGCCTGCTCGTCGTAGGCGGCTGCCTCGCGCTCTTCAAAGGTGATGGCACCGGTGGGGCAGCCGGGCAGGCAGTCGCCAAAGCCGTCGCAGTAGTCGTCCCGCATGAGCTTTGCCTTGCCGTTCACCAGACCGATGGCACCCTCGTGGCAGGCGGTGACGCAGGCCCCGCAGCCGTTGCATTTTTCTTCGTCTATATGAATGATTTTCCGGATCATAGAAAAGCCTCCTTGTGTTTGTGCTTTGAGTATACTATAATCAGGGCAGACCTTCGGTTGTTATAACCACGAAAGTGAGGCTTTTTTATGAGACCCGTTGCATCCCCGCTGTTTCAGGGCCTGTCGGCAGAGGAGTGGGCTGCACTGGAGCAGTCCGGCTGCCTGCGCACGAAGAGCTACCCCCGGCACGCCGTCATTTTTCATGCCGGAGAGCAAGTGCATGCTCTGGGCGTGGTGCTGCGCGGCACCGTCCACATCGAAAATCTCGACCTGTGGGGCAGTAAGAGCATCCTGAGCAGCATTTCTGCCGGGCAGGCCTTTGCCGAGACCTACGCGCTGTGCGGCGACGTGATGATGGTGGACGCCGTGGCCGCCGAAGAATGTGAAGTGCTGTTCGTGAACATTTCCGCCTTTTCCGGCGGCGCACCCGGCACGGTGCACGAAAAGCTGCTGCGCAACCTGCTCACGGTGTCCATGCGCAAAAACCTGAGCCTTTCGCAGCGCATCTTCTGCACCACCCCCAAGACCGTGCGGGGCCGTCTGCTGACCTACTTTTCCGCACAGGCCGCCCGCAGCGGCAGTCTGCAGTTCGAGATCCCGTTCAACCGGCAGCAGCTGGCCGACTACCTCAATCTGGACCGCAGCGCCCTCTCCAAGGAGCTGTGCAAGATGCGGGATGAGGGCCTGCTGACCTTTGAAAAGAACCGCTTTGCCCTGAACGAACTGCCGGAGTGAACCTCCCGCAAACGCAAGAAGCACCCGCCGGGTCCCACGATCCGACGGGTGCTTCTGGTTTTTACGGGTTCAGCCTTGCTCAATCTGCCTTTTTGGCAGGGGCCTTACGGGTGCGCTTGGGCTTTTCGGCCGGGGCGGCAGCTTCTGCGGCGGCTTCTGCCTTGGGTGCAGCCTTCTTCCGGGCAGTGGTCTTGCGGGGAGCCTTGGCGGGCTTCTCTGCTGCTTCCGCCTTTGCGGCGGGCTCCGTCTTCGGCTCTTCTGCCTTTTCGGCAGCGGGCTGGGCGGTCACAGCCGGTTCCACAGCGGCCTTTTTGGTGGTGCGAGGCTTGCGGGCGGCAGGTTTTTTGACCGGTGCCTTCTTCTCCTCTGCCTTCTTCTCCTCTGCCGGAGCAACAGCCTCAGCGGCGGGTGCGGCTTCCACAGCAGGCTCGGCAGTCTTTTTAGCGGTGCGCTTTGCGCGGTCCTTCACCTCAGCGATGGTCCACAGCTGGTCGGCACCGGGCACCTCCTGCCAGATCTGCAGCACGGCACCTGCTTCGGCACCCATGCCCACGGTGTCCACGCACTTGCCACCGGCCCAGGACGAGCGCAGGCGCACGGTGCCTTCCGGCGTGGGGCAGAGTTCCCACATCTGGGAGGTGCCGCCCACATCCTCCCACAGGTGCAGCCAGGTGCCGTTGGCGGTGCCGGTCATGGTCAGGTCCAGCAGCTTGCCGGAGGCGCGGTTGCGGATGCGGTACACGCCCTCGCCCACCCGGACAAAGCTCCACTCCTGTTCGGGCTTGTGGTCATACTTGCCCAGACGAACGGTGCCGCCGTCCTTGCTTGCTTCCACGGCCTGGATCACATTGCCGGTGTGGGCGGCAATGGTATAAAAACGATCGGCTTCGATCACGGTCTGTGCTACGGTTTTCATGCTTCAGTTCCTCCATCTGTCACGATGCCGGGCAGGGTCTGCCAACATCTTCCTGCCTAAATGATACCACATATCGTGATTTTCCACAAGCAATTCGACCTTTCTTTAGCAAATCATACAGAATCGCCGGTTCTTTCGGCGTCATTTTCGCCCCTTCGCACCGGTTTGCGAGCCGTTTTTTCACACGGTTCCCCTCTCGACTTTTTGCCGTACTTGCGTTATACTATGATGTTGCTGATTTCCGCCGTCCGCTTTTGGCGGCGGCTTTCCCTACTCCATCCCATTCAAGGAGGCTTTTTATGACAAGCGATGACCGCAGTGCGCTGCAGTTTCGCCGGATGACCGAGACGCCCATCCCGCAACTGGTCCTCAGCCTTGCTGCTCCCACCATTTTAAGTATGCTGATCACCAGCATTTACAATCTGGCCGACACCTTTTTTGTGGGCCAGATCTCCACCAGTGCGTCCGGTGCCGTGGGCGTTGTTTCCAGCCTGATGGCCATCATCCAGGCGCTGGGCTTTATGCTGGGCCACGGGGCCGGCACCATCATCAGCCGCAGCCTGGGCAGCCGTGACACCACCGCCGCCACCCGGTTTGCGTCCACCAGCTTTTTCACGGCTCTGGTGTTTGGCGTGGTGCTGGCCGTGGCAGGCCTTGGCACCCTGCCCCACTTCATGATGCTGCTGGGCAGCACCGAGACCATCCTGCCCCACGCCTGCGCCTACGCGCGGCCCATCCTCATTGCCGCCCCGCTGATGATCTCCAGCCTGGTGATGAACAACATCCTGCGCTATGAAGGCAAAGCCAGCTTTGCCATGATCGGTCTGGTCACCGGCGGCGTGCTGAACATCGCGCTGGACCCGCTGTTCATGTTCGTGTTCGGGCTGGGCACCGCCGGGGCCGGTATTGCCACCGCCCTGAGCCAGAGCATCAGCTTCTGCATCCTGCTGTCCATGTTCCTGCGGGGCAAAACAGTCAGCCAGTTCCGCATCACCGCCGTGACCCGCGAAGCCCGCGATTTCGGCCGCATCCTGCTGGGCGGTGCGCCCAGCTTTGGCCGTCAGGGTCTGAACAGCATCGGCGGCATGCTGCTGAACCTTGCCGCCCGCAGCTACGGCGACGCCGCCGTGGCCGGTATGAGCATCGTGTCCCGCATCTTCATGTTCATCATCTCGGTGGCCATCGGCGTGGGACAGGGCCTGCAGCCGGTGGCATCCTTCAACTACGGTGCCCGCAAATACCGCCGGGTGCGGCAGGCCGCCATCTTCACCATCGAAGCGGCCTTCTGCATGCTGGTGGTGCTGGTGGGCCTGTGCTGGGTGAACGGCGATGCCCTCATCCGTCTGTTCCGCGATGACCCCGCCGTCACCGCCGTGGCGCTGCCCGCCTTCCACTACCAGTGCCTGGCCATGCTGCTGCATCCCATCATCGTGGTGGCCAACATGACCTTCCAGAGCGTGGGCGCGTCCGGCCGGGCCACCTTCCTGGCCTGCTGCCGACAGGGCGTGTTCTTCATCCCGCTCATCCTCATCCTGCCCCGCACCCACGGGCTGTTCGGCGTGGAGATCTGCCAGCCCATCGCGGATGTGCTCACCTTCCTGGTGTCCCTGCCCTTCCTGCTTGCATTTCTGCAGCAGCTGGGCCGGATGGATGACGCCGAACAGAGCAAAACCGCGTCCTGAAATTCTGTCATAAATCTGTAACCATCCGCCGCGCATTTTCTGCAATGGAATGCGCGGCCGTTTCGTATTCCAGATGAACCGGAACTTTCTTCCGGGTGCGTTTTTCCATTCCAGACAGTAGCATCTGCATTTTGCATTGCTTTTTGTATTGTTTTAAGAGGAGTGATCCCATGAAAAAGACTGTTTCCCGTCTGGGCAGTGCTGCCCTGTGCGTGACCCTGAGCCTTGCGCTGGGCTGCGGCTGCGCGGTAATGCCGCCTGCCTCCTCCGAGAAACCTGCGTCCTCGGCGGCTTCCGTCCCCACCGACGCCGAGGGCAAGCCCCTGTACGATGCCACCCGGCTGGACGACGGCCGCCTGCGCATCCTGTACGGCTACGACAACTCCGGCGACAGCCGCACCGTCCTGTGCGGCAGCAAGGTGCTGTACCAGTCTGCCCGCAGCGAAAACGTGAGCCTGCTGCAGGATATCGTGACCGGCGAAACGAACTACTGGTTCCGCACCTGGTCGGACTCCACCGGCCGGGGCGGCCGCCGCAGCGCCCTGTACGACAAGGACGGCAACGAAGTGATGGCCTTTGACGGCGAGCAGAGCGCCACCATCCAGAACGGTCTGCTGGTGCTGCAGGAGAGCAGGATGGTCGGTGACAGCTACGATGTCGACTATGACAGCTACGGCACCTGCAGTGTCATCGACCTTGCCACCGGCAAGAACCTGCCCGTCCCGGAGGGTGCCTACAGCTGCATCGTCTGCGGGGATATGCTGGTGTTCACCTGCTACGCCCGCCCGGCAGACCTTGCCGAGAACGAATGGGATGACGACAGCAACCTGCACAGCTGGGTCGCCATCCAGCAGAAGGACGGTACCCAGACCTATGGGTCCTCCACCTCCATGGCCAGCCGCATTTCCTATGAGCCGGATGAACTGGACAACTGGGTGGAACTGGACATCTCCCATGCAGACGGCAGCCCGGCCGACCAGATCCTGCACAACCCCGCCACCGGGGAGGGCCTGCGCGGCTACCGGCAGACCTGCGGCCACGGTACGGCGGCTTTCCTGACCCCAAGCGGCACCTATCAGCTGCGGGACCTGACCACCGAGGACCGGGGCGTGATCGCCGAATTTGACGACCTGCCCAGCAACTATTTCCCGGGGTATGTGGTCACCTGGAACGTGGACAGTGACTATCGTTATTCCCTGCACGACCTTTCCACCGGGGAGGTCACACCGCTGTATGCTGTCAGCCTTGCCGGGAACCGCATCGCCCTGTATGCGCAGGACGGCAGCCTGAAGGTCTACGACGCCGACACCGGAGCACTGCTCACCGACGTGAACGCCGGGACCATTGGGGACGCTCAGCGCGTGACGCTGGACTGTGAGGAGGACTGCTTTGTCTGGATGGAGCTGCGGGATGCCGACAGTTATGAGATCGCTGCCATCCGGGTATACGGCCCCGAAGGCCTCGTCTCCGACCTGAGCAGCCTGAATGAGACCTACAATTATCTGGGCTACCTCACCACCGATGCCAACGGCAGGCCGCTGTACTACGGCACCCGCAGCGTTCCCGGCAGCAGTTACGCCACCGGATGCGATGTACTGGACGAAACCGGCAACGTGGTGATGCAGGGCCTTGGCAGCTGCTACAGCTACTACGACAACAGCCTGAACGCCCTGCCGGACCATGTATTCGTGGCACGGCGTGGCTTCTATTACGGCTGGATGGACACCGACGGCAACTGGCTTTACTGCCAGAGCATCTTCTCGTCCGTCAATGCCGATGACGAACTCGGTTACTGAACCATGACAGGAGGTTTTTTCTGATGAAAAACACGAAAATTTCCCGCCGCAGCTTTCTGCTGGGTCTTGCCGCCTGCTCTGCCGCCGGGGTCCTGACGGCCTGCTCCGGCAGCAGCGAGCCTGCTTTGTCTGCTTCCACCGCCCCGGAGCCCCCTGCTTCCTCGGCTGCCAGTGAGGTGACCGCCGCACCGTTCCTGACCGTGGAGGACTTCCCTGCCCTGGACGGCAGCACGGCCTGCATCCCGCTGATGGCCCAGATGATGGCCGACACCACCGGCAGGGATCTGGTAGAAGCCCAGAGCACCATTTCGGTCAGCACCACCGCTTATGCCTGGGAGAACTTTGGCCTGTACGACACCGACACCCAGATGCTGGTGGTGTATGAAGCCCCGGATTATGTGAAGAAAGAGCTGGAAGAGGCCAAGGCAGAACTGGAAAGCAAGCCCATCGGCCGGGATGCGCTGGTGTTCATCGTGAACGAGAATAACCCCGTCAAGAGCCTGACTCAGCAACAGCTGAAGGACATCTACGCCGGCAAGATCACCAACTGGAAGGACGTGGGCGGCGAAGATCTGGACATCGTGGCCTTCCAGCGCGGCGAGGACTCCGGCAGCCAGACCCTGTTCAAAAAGCTGCTCATCCAGGACGGTGAGCTGATGGACCCGCCCACCGAGCTGGCCCCCGCCGCCATGGGCGAGTTGGTGGACAGCATCGCCGCTTACAACAACAGCGCCAACGCCATCGGCTTCTCGGTGTATTACTACATCGACCAGATGTATTCTCAGCCCGGCCTGCGGCTGCTGGCCGTGGATGACGTGACCCCCTCCAACAACACCATCGCCGACGAGAGCTACCCACTGTGCAACGAGTTCTATGCCGTCATCCACCCGGATGCCGCCGCAGACAGCCCGGAGCGCATCCTGTATGACTGGCTGGACACCGACGCCGGGCAGGACTGCATCAAAAAGTCCGGCTATGTGGCCGTCGGCCCGCAGACCGCCGTCACCATCGTGGATTGAAATTGACAGACCTTCTCTCGTCTGCTACAATAAAGGCAGGATTTTGTCGATCTTTATGCAGCAGAATGCCGAAAGGACGGTCTTGTTATGGAACATCCCGCTTCGCATGTGGAAAGCCACTGGCGCACCCAGCTGCGCAACCACATCATTCAGGCGTCCAGCCTGCTGGAGATCCTGCTCTCCGGGCTGGTGCTCATTGGTCTGCTGCTCAGCGCCGTGCCGCTCATCCGGTGGATGCCCGGCCTGCTGATCGACGGCAACGAGGTGGAGATCCGCACCTTTCTGGAGCGCAGTCTGGACATCGTGATCGGTATCGAGTTCATCAAGATGCTGGCCAAGCACAGCCCCGGCAGCAGCCTGGAAGTACTGCTCTATGCTATTGCCCGCCATCTGGTGGTTGGCCATGACTCGGCGCTGGAAAACCTGCTCAGTGTGGGTGCCATCGCCCTCATCTTCATCGTGCGCAAATACTTCTTTGTGCCTGCCTTTGGTGCCCATCTGCCGGACGGCCACCTCGCTCCGGACCTTTCGCCCGCGCAAAGCGGCATCCACTGGCTGCACCCCGAACCGGAAACAGAACCGGGCGAGGACGACGAATAACCTTACAAAAAGAAAAACAGGCGGTGCCGCACAGCATTGTGTGCAGGCACCGCCTGTTTCATTGTTTGATTTTACTGTTTGCCGTGGCGGCCAAAGCGGTATTCCTTGCCGTCGCGGATGCGCTGGATGTTGGAGCGGTGCATATAGATGACCATGGCAGCCATGATGACAGAGCCCACCAGACAGATGAGCAGGTCCTGTACGGCATAGCCACGCAGCAGGCAGTAGCCCAGCGTCAACAACGGATAAGCCGCCGCCATGGTCACACTGCCCAGCGACACCATACCGGTGGGCAGCAGGCAGGCCAGAAAGATCAGGGCCAGGAACGGCAGCAGCACCGGCTGGATGGCCAGAATGGCTCCACCGGCCACCAGCACGCCCTTGCCGCCCTTAAAGCCGAAATACAGGGGCTTCAGGTGGCCCACCACCGCCAGGATGGCGGCCAGATACACGCCCAGCCAGGCCGAGAGGCCAGCGTCGGCGGGCAGGAAGTGGAACAGCCAACGGCCGATGCACACGGCAGCTACCCCCTTGAGCACGTCACCGGCGGCCGTGAGGGCCGCGGCTTTCTTGCCAAAGGTGCGCAGCATGTTGGTCATACCGGCAGCGCCGCTGCCGTGGTTGCGCACGTCATCGTGATACACGAATTTGCTGATGAGGATGCCGGTGTCCACACTGCCCAGCAGGTAAGCCTGCGCAGCCGTGAGCACGGCGATGAGGATGGTTTGCATCATAACGGAACCCGGATGCCTCCTTCGGGGCGCTTACACGTCCTTGGCACCCACTTCGCCGGAGCCGCGCTCCCGCACGACCAGACGGATGGGGGTGTGTTCCAGGCCAAAGTTCTCGCGGATCTGGTTGATGAGATACCGCTGATAGCTGAAGTGGAACAGGTGTTTTGCGTTCACAAAGGCCACAAACGTGGGCGGGCGGGTGGAAGCCTGGGTCAGGTAGAAGATCTTCAGGCGGCGGCCCTTGTCGCTGGGCGGCTGCATGCGGGCCGTGGCACGGGCCAGCATCTCGTTCAGCACGCCGGTGGGCACGCGGGCACCGTTCTGGGCGTCCACATCCCGGATGAGCTGCATCAGCTTGTTGACGTTGTAGCCGGTCTGGGCCGAGATGAAGATGATGGGAGCATAGCCCATAAAGCTGAAGCACTCGGCGTAACCCTTGCGCTGGAGCTCCATGGTATTGGTCTCCTTCCCCTCCACGGCGTCCCACTTGTTGACAACGATGATGCAGGCCTTGCCCTGATCGTGGGCATAGCCTGCCACCTTGCTGTCCTGCTCGGTGAAGCCGACGGTGGCATCCACCAGGATCAGGGCCACACGGCTCCGCTCCACAGCGGCCAGAGCGCGGACGACCATGTACCGCTCCAGACCATCGGTGATATTGCTGCGCTTGCGCAGGCCTGCGGTATCGGTGAAGATGAACTTGCCGTAGGCGTTGTCCACCGGGGTATCAATGGCGTCGCGGGTGGTGCCGGCCTCGTTGGCCACGATCATCCGGTTCTCACCCAGGATGCGGTTGGTCAGGCTGGACTTGCCCACGTTGGGGCGGCCGATGATGGCGACGGGGATGCGGTCTTCCTCCACGACGGTCTCACTGAAATCGAGG
>ERZ857965.3265-NODE-3265-length-12349-cov-7.901659_pt1 | contig 12349 bp, 4 predicted proteins | sample MGYA00519758_ERZ857965 | MGnify/ENA primary metagenome ERZ857965 (study PRJEB31778, sample SAMEA3449381) | human gut metagenome | biome: human gut; feature: human-associated habitat; material: faeces | place: United Kingdom | collected 2010/2012 ...
CCTAAAAACAGTTTCCAGTTTTACTGTTTTTACTTCCTGTCCCTGATATTTCGCAGTCACCTCAATCTGCTCATCTGAAGATACAAAACCATCTGGTGCTGCCAGTTCTTTTATATAATAAGTTCCAAATGGCAGATCCTGCTCAAAAACAGTTTTTCCATCTTCACCTGTTACCGCTTTTGTAAGCAGTTCGTCTGCTTTTACCAGTACCTTATCCCCTGCTTTTATATCCTCTTTTGCGTAAAGACCAAACTCTGCTCCATAAAGCCCTTTCTCATTTTCAGCATCTTTTTTCACAACTGACACTTCTACTTTCTGGCGGTCATTTATAAACTCTGCACTCTGTGAGATCACTGGTGTATCCTGGTCTGCATAGACGAAAGAAATCTTCTGTTCTTCTTCATTTAATACAAATCCCTCCGGTGCAGTCTTTTCTACAACTTTGTATTCTCCTAGAGGCAGATTATCAAGCTCTGCTTTTCCGGATTCATCCGTTGTCAGTTCTGCAACTTTTTCACCCTTTGCATATTTCAGGATTCTTTTTCCTGTGTCATCTTTCTGGAAATCAGCTGTATAAATATCCTCTGCAGCATACACTTCATATACTGCACCGGAAAGATTCTGAACTTCATACTTAAAATCATTCTTATAGGTCGAAAGAACCTCTCCTTTTTTCTGTACAGTGAGTTTTCCTTTCACCGGATGATTCTCATATACAACTTCAATGATTGCATCACCTGATACCGGATCAGTCTGATACAGGGTATTGGTGTCCACCTGTATTTCGACATAATTTTTGTTAATGGTATAACCGTCCGGTGCTGTTACCTCTTCGATTCTATAATGACCGATTTTTAAATTCTGCGGCAGGATCAGATATCCATCTGTATCTGTGAAATAAGAGATATGTGTAACGGTTGTCGGGTATGTAGTTACCTGCTCTACATATTTTTCATGATCCATATCATAAATTTTAAACTCTGTTCCCGGAATTAGAACAGATTTTTTAGTCTCATCATCCTGTTTGATAATTTTCAGTTTTGCAGAAAATTCTTTATCCAAAAGAACTCTCCATGTCTGCGGCTCTGTTGGTTTATTCTCTGTAATCCGGACAATAAAATCATCTACAGGTTTGTAATTATGGGGTGTTGTAGTTTCTCTCACCAGATATGTTCCATATGGAATTGCAATGGATTTTACATAGCCTTTCTCATTTGTAAAAATTTCCGTTGCTCCATTTTCACCGATCACAACCGGCTCTGCAGAGGAAAAATCATAATTTCCATCCTCTTTTACCACCAAAGAAGATACCAGATATGCACTAAATCCAGCTCCGGATAGTAATGCAGCATCTGTGTCTCCATTATTGGCAGCTTTAATAAGTTCAAACGGCTGTTTCTTCACCGTTTCCAGTGAGGTACACTCTTTTTCTACAACCGCTGTCAGATCACCTTCATCACTGCATACAAGATCATATTCATGCTCGTCTGCCAGATATCCTACGGATGGGGTAATTTCCTTGATGTAATACTCTCCAAGATAAAGATTCTCTATCCTTGCTTTTCCTTCTTTATCGGTAGTTAGCGTACCAATCTGGCTTCCGGCTTTATAAATAACGCCTGTCTTTCCATCTGGATGGGTAATGTCGTTTCTTGCATAAAGTCCATACACCGCATTTTCCAGGGAAGCATCTCCCTGTGCCTTATTTTCTTTTGTCTCGGCATCTTTTTTATTCAAAGAGATTGCAGCACTGACCCTGTCATTCACAAAAGTATGACTGAAAGAAATTTTTGCCTGTTCATCATTGGTATAACTGAACTGGAAAGAATAAGTATCTTTCTCATTTCTGACATAACCAGCCGGAGCCTGGACTTCTTTTACATAATAAGAAAATCCCACTGGAAGATCTGCTTTAAATGCTGCTTTTCCATCAGTACCAGTAATTGCAGTCTCAATCAGAGCATCTTTTTTTACTGCTACTTTTCCATCCACAGTTTTCATATCCTGCGCTGCAAACAGAGCAAAATGCCCTCCGGATAGTGTATTTTCAGTATCTTTGTCTTTCTTTATCACCTGCACCACTGCTTTCTGACGGTCATTTGTAAAGGTAGTCTCTGAGAAAGCCGCTTCTGCAGTCTGCCCTGCATAAGAAATGGTTACTTTTTTTGTTTCTTTTGCATTATAAAAATTTTCCGGGGCCTGTGCTTCTGTTACATTATAGCTTCCAAGCGGAAGATTCTTTACCGTTACAGAACCGTCCTCACCTGTGATCAGATTTTTCGCTACTTCTGCGCCTTTTTTGTAAACTGTTTTTCCACCTGCTGTTACAATATCCTCGGCAGCATATACGTTATAAACGGCTCCTTTCTGACGGCGTTTCTCATACTGGAATGAAGTTCCATTTTCATCAGATACAGCTCCTACAAAAACTTCTCCCTCTTTATAAACGGTCAGATTTCCTTTCTGCTCTTTGTCCGTTACAGTCTGTTTGGTTGTACTGCCAACTACTAATTTCACTCCATACGAAGAAGCCTGGACAACATAACCTTCCGGTGCTGTAATCTCTTTTAAGTAAACAGTATCCTGTGTCTTGGTAAGAGTTACACGTGAAGAACCATTGCTGTCTGTTGGCGGCATCTTAACAATCAGCTTTGTGCAGGCGTTATCACTATATACCCCATACACGGCTCCAGCTAGATTTTTTCCAGTATCTCCATCTTTCTTTGTAATTTCAATAACTGCTTCTTCCGGCCAGTCAACTGTAATCTGCAGGTCAGAGGAATCTGTATAGTAGCCAAAACCAATGTCCTGTGAACTCTCCAGTTTTAAAAGCATTGCATGGAAATCCAGGGGAAAATTGGAAGTGATCGCATACTTTCCTTTCAGACTGCCCATATTGGCTGTTGTAGCTACAAGATGGAATTTCTCTCCACCCTTTACAGTGACATTTCCAGATGCCGTTTTTCCTGTGGTTTCATTAACAAGGCTTACTCCGTTCTCCAGATGAATGGTAATGGTAAATGCTTCATTTGCCTTCCAGGTAAAACTTTCAGTTTCCTTTCCCGTTGCATTAACGGAAAGTCCTGGAAGAAGTTTCATTGCTGTCGGATCAGGCATTTTAGCAAGAGCTGCTTTAATCTCTTTCAGCATATTTTTAGCGGTTGTAGAAAGCGCACCTCCAAATCCGGATTCGCCATCATATAAATAGTCAACCAGGTAATGCTGCATGGCTCTTGTCTCAGAACTGCATCCATATTTTTCCATAATGGATTTTACATTATATCCATTGAATGTATGTCCCCATCCTGGACCGCCATATCCATAGAATAAGGCTTTTCTCAAATATTTATCATCTCCGCCTTCATCCAGTTCAACCATATTTTTATATGTTGTCCCACTTGGAGGTGACTGCATGGAGTGCTGCATACAATACGCATTTACTGTATAAGTCTTTCCGCCTGCTTTGTAACGAACATATTTGTAGCTGTCATTTCCACCCTGTCCCATAACTGTATCAAACGGATGAAGCTGGCCATCTGAATAATAGTAATATTTATTTGCTTCAATATTTGTTGCATCATCCCATGGAGTATCGGTTGCAAGTAACATGATACCGTTTTCTGCCTGATCCATGGAAACACTTAGATCAATGTCATCTGCTGGCATTTCAAAACTGAATTTATCCGATTCTTCGTGATAAGTCACCTCAGAATACAATAAATCTTCTGTATTCTCTGTCTGGTTTGCCTGTACTTTTGTTGTTCCTACTGCAATTAAGCTGCCTTGCGGCATATCTCCGGAAAAAACAACGGTTTCTCCTGGCTGATACTGTCCATCTTCATGGTTCAGCTCAATATGAAATTCCTCTCCACGAACAATATTTACCTGATAATTTCCATCTGCATCTTCTGTTTTCTCTGTTCCATCTGTAAAAGAGTCGTCTGTCGCCTCTGGCATTTCTTCCGGATCTGTATCTGTAATTTCTTCAAATGTGCTGTCTGTATCCGGATTATCATCTATGGCAGGTTCTTCTGTTGAAACTTCCTCAGACGGGTTTTCCGGGATTGGTGTATCTATTGGCTCTTCCTCAACCGGAATTTCTGTCGGAGTTACTTCTTCATAGATTCCATCCTCTGACGGAATTTCTACATTTACCTCATCCTGCACAGGTTCTTCACTCTCTGCAGTGCCTATGGCTGGTTCCTCGCCTTCTGCTTCATTCTCATCTTCCTGGTTGCTTACAGATTCCTGATTCTCAGATTCAGCAACCTGCACCACCGCTTCCTTTACAATCAGCTTACGATTAATCTGATAAATTGGGTGGCCACTTACTGGCTCTACATAATAAACAGCTTTGTATGTATCTTCGTAATCTGTTGTAAAGTCCTGCTTTTCCTCATTTTTTGCCTCATGGAAAGTGATTTTCACCTTTTTTTCATCTGGTATTTCCAGTCCGGTAAAATCTTTCTCCACTTCAAAAATACTGCCTGTTTCCAGTTCCAAATCTTTTGCTTTTACCACCTCATCTGCATCAAGTTCATTTTTTACCTCTTCGTATAACGGTGGCTCTTCTGGCACTGGCACTACATCTGCCGCATAGGACAGTATTGGAGATAGAATTGTAGATAACACTGTAAGCATTGCCAAGAATCCCGACAAAAATCTTCTCATATTTTTTTTATTCTTCATTCTTTTTTCCTTTCTTCCGTTCCGGGAAAATCAACTGAAACTTTGGATTTCCGGTTTCTGAAACCTCCATCTTTATAGTTGCTTCATACTTCCTTTTTGTTTTCTCTGATACCAGATCTTTGAAATGCACCTGCTTCTCACTCAGCAGTTTCCTGACAGTTGCTTCATCAAGTGTTTTTCCCTGACTCTCAAAAAATCGGTTATTTTTCCATAAAGTAAAACTGCAATCACTTCCTGAACAATAATAATTTCTCTTTCCCACATAAACCTTATTGTCGCATCTTGGGCATTTTCCAATTTCTTTCCGACCATCTGAAAATAGTTTCTGGTATTCTTCCACTGGCTGTCCATTATCACTTACCAATTTGGTAACCATTTTTTCAATTTCGAAGAGAAATTCTTCTACATTTTTCTGGCCTCTGGAAATCAGTGTCAGATCATTTTCCCATTCTGCTGTAAGTTTTGGTGATTTGATCATTTCCGGAAGAATCCTGATCAGATTTCTTCCATCTGCTGTAGGTAATATCTGCTTCTTTTTACGCTCAATAAAGCCTTTCTCAATCAGTTTTTCAATAATCGCTGCCCTGGTAGCCGGAGTTCCAAGCCCTTTTCTCTCTGCGTCTTCTATCGTATCCGAACTTCCAGCGTGTTCCATGGCACTAAGGAGCGTATCCTCCGTATAATGTTTCGGCGGTGCTGTAAAATGTTCACTAAATTTTACAACAACACATTCAAATACCTGTCCTATTTTTATGTCTGGAAAATCACTTTCCTCCTCTTCTGGCTTTTCTGCATTTTTCCCATATGATTTAAAGAACCGTTCTTCCACTTCTTTCCATCCATATTGGAGAACATTCTTTCCAGATGCAGTAAACAGTTCTCCATGACAGGAAATTTCAGTCTTAATACTCTCATATATGTATTCCTGTTCCGATGCACATAATAACTTTGATGCAATCAGCATAAGAATTTCTTTTTCTCCACCCGGAAGTGCTTTTAAATCCATGTTTGTAATTTCTACCGTTGGTATAATTGCATGATGATCTGATACCTTTTTACTGTTCAAAAGTCTCTTTATATCTGGTTCTGAACCCTTTATTGACATTTCAGGAAACATACTATTTACTGCCCCGACAACCAGAAGAGCATTTTCTTCCATATCATCTGTAAGATATTGGCTATCCGTCCTTGGATACGTCACCAGTTTCTTCTCATAAAGGCTTTGGGTATAGTCCAAGGTTTGCTGTGCCGTAAATCCAAGAAGACGATTTGCTTCCCTCTGTAATGTGGTCAGATCATATAATTTCGGCGGCTGTACCTTTTTCTTCTCTTTCTTTACTGAAAGAATCTGTGCAGTTTCATCCTTCATATCCTCCATCATCTGAACGGCAGCACTTTTCTCTTTTATCCGGCTGCTTACAGCATCCAATCCATCCATCAGAAGATGAACCAGATAATACTTCTCTTTCTGGAAGTTCTCGATGCTCTTTTCCCGTTCCACCAGCATTGCAAGTGTAGGTGTCTGCACCCGACCTACAATCAACCGATGGTGATACAGCACCGTAAACAGTCTGGTGGCATTAATTCCCACCAGCCAGTCTGCTTCACTTCTCGCCACCGCAGAATAATAAAGATTATCATATTCATGTCCATCTTTCATCTGCTGAAATCCTTCCAGAATTGCTTTTTCCTCCATGGAAGAAATCCACAGTCTTTTAAAGGGAAGTTTACATTCTGCCTGGTTATATACCAGACGGAAAATCAACTCCCCTTCTCTTCCTGCATCTGTTGCACATATAATTTCTGTGACATCTGCTCTGTGAAGCAGTTCCTTTAAAACCCGAAACTGCCCTTTGGTACTTTCTTTAATCTGATATTTCCAATTCTCCGGGATCATGGGAAGTGTTTCATATTTCCATGCTTTCCAGTCATACCGGTACTGATCTGCACTGGCCAGTTCAATCAAATGCCCAATACACCAGGAAACCAGATACTCTTTTCCTTCCAGATAGCCATCTTTTACGTTTGTGGCATGAAGCACCTTCGCAATGTTTCTGGCTACGCTGGGTTTTTCCGCAATTACAAGCTGCAATTTTCTATCTCCTTTCTGCACCTGTCGCTGTAATTAAGTGAAACAAAGTTATTCCTCTGATTCTTCGTCTTCTACTTCACCTTCCATTTCATATTCTTCTAATTCTTCATCATCCTCACGAATTGTATCTTCTTCCTCCTCATCGTCGTCCTCGTCCTCTTCATAATCAAAAGAAGTATTTCTTCCTTTCATAAATTTCCAATAATAGTAAGCACCACAAACTCCTGCCAGAACCAGCAGCATTAATAAAATCGTGCCGGAATTATTGCTTTTCTTCTCAGGTTCTTCCTTTTCTTCCGGTATGATCGTAACTTCTGGTTCCGGTGTCTCTGTGATCTTCTCTGTTTCAAGTGGCAGTGCGGATTCTGCAATAGCCTGGTTCTGTGGAAGTGTGACCATGTTGGTATCCGTAAAGTTCAAAAGATCATTTTCGCCTACCTCTGTAAGAAGATAAACATTTTCATCCGTTTTATCCTTATCTACAATCAGATAAAAAACCTTATCACTTTTTGTCTTGATCGTATAAAATTCCTTTCCCCCTTTGTCCTGAACTGTTCCTGTTGTCATGCCGGAAGCAGAACTTTCTCCCTGCACCCGTCCGGTATCTGCTTCTGTATCCGTTTCATTTCCTGTGTTTTCTGGTTCTGTTGGTGCAGTAGCAGTCTCGTTCGTTGTCTGATGTTCCGTTACGGTTGCCGTAGCACTGGTGGGCTTACTTGCAGTTCCATCGGCTGGCAAAGAAGCTGCATTCTGCTCCGTTCCGGAAACCTCTGTATTCTCTTTTACTGCATCTGGATTTTCATAATAAGGGTTTCCTACTTTATAGATCTCCGACATATTTCCTGCTTTGTCTTTTGCCTGCAGGGTAAAGTATTCATAGGAAGTATCCGCTTTTTGCAAACGGACATTTAACGTATTATTCGTCAGTTCTGTGAATTCATTTCCATTGACATACAAAGCAGCAATTCCCGATTCCGCATCAACTCCCTGCACGATCAGTATCCCATTCTTCGCAGCCGCAATAATAGTTGGTTTGGTTTTATCAAAACACTCTATGTAACGATTCTGCTCATAAGTATTTCCATTCTGATCGGTAACTCTCACATAAACACTACAATTAGAAGAGATGGATACTTCCATATTTCCGGTTATGTCTGACCATCCTCCATTTTCTGAAAGTCTTGCTTCTACTTTTGCAATAGAAAAAGCACCTGTATTCTTTGTATCTTCCACTTGAATTTTTACGGTTGCCGTATCTGTCTGCCAGCCTTCGGGTTCTGTAAAGGTAATCCCTACTTCTGGTGTTTCCGTCACATCATTTCCTGCATCTTCCTGTGCCTGTTCCACTGGATCTGCATGAATTTCAACTTCTGATCCATCTGAAAAATCAACATCTTCCGGGCTGCTTTCTTCTGATGATTCCACTTCTACATTATCTGCCCATACAGTCAGACTTCCGGGCGAACTATAAAAGAAAGCTCCTGCCGGAAGTCCTGCTAACGTAGCTGCGGTTAAAAATACAGCTGCTCTTTTATGAAATTTCTTCATTTTCTGTCTGCTCCTTTTCTCTGGTTTCCAATATCTTTTTTTGTTCCTCCTTGCTGATATCAATCATCAACTGAAGTTCCTCTGCGGAAACTCCATTGCTTCGGATAATTTTCAGATACTCCATATCCTCTGCCTGTTTCTTCTGTTCTTCCAGATCCCTTGCTTTTTTCTGTAGCTTTTCAATCTTAACGTAGGTTCTTGCAAGTTCTTCTTTTATTCGTTCAATGTTCAAATACGCCCCTCCTTATGGCCTGCCAAAAGCATAAAAATGAGACTGCCAGTATGCAGAATTAATGGACGTATACTGAATTGGATTTCCACAATGGATCATCTGTCCATCTCCGGCATAAATTCCTACGTGGGTAACCGGCTCTCCCGCATCATACGTCCCAGTGAAAAAGATAATATCTCCTGGCCTTGCTTCTTCTGGTGATACAGGCATACAAATGTCATAAATTCCCTGTGCAGTAAGTCTTCCCATATTGCAGACACCCGAATTGGTAAACACATAGCTTACAAAACCAGAACAGTCAAAAGAAGTCTCCGGGCTGGAACCGCCCCATACATACGGCATACCAAGATATTTGTCTGCTTCCGCAAATAATCTCCGCACAGTCTCATCATCATAACTGCCGCCTCCACCATACAGCCCGCTATCTCCGGTACTGATATAAAAAACAGGATTATAATATTCCCCATCTTTGACCAGTTCCAAATATAACTGGCTTCCGGTTGCACTTCCTGTACTTCCCGTTGTACCAATTACAGTATCTGTTGTTACTTCCTGACCATTTGCTACCGAAATGCTCTGCAGATAAGCGTATTTAATCTGCACACCTTTTTTATCCTGCGTAACTACATAATTTCCAAAAGTTCCGCTATATCCTACATCTACAACAAAACCATTCATCGCTGACTTCACTTCTGTCCCCTGTCGTACATTAACCGTCACACCTCTGTGAAGTTGTGTCTGCCCGGTTCCATTGTTTACAGAATACCCATAATAGGTACTGATATAGGCATACCAGTTTAACTCAACCGGAGTTTTATATGTCTGTAAATTTCCTCTGTTGGAATAGACCTCTTCATAAATTTCCTGCTCATCCTCTTCCATTCTGGACAGAATAACACTTCTAAGCGGTTTTGCCTGAACAGAAACATTCAGTACATCTGCAGTTACTGTACGGGTAACTTCCACAGAGTTCTGATTGCCCTCTGCCAGAAAACATTCCCAGGTCTGATGACCATGTGCCTCAGCTACTGCGTGATTATCATAATAAACATCAAACTGGACACCATACTGGGCAAAGTTTCCAGTATCTTCTACGGTGTACTCAATCCCATTCATCACTACTTTCGTCCCCATTGGAAGAAATGGGTTTGCAGCATCAACCGCAAGCGTATGATTAGCCTGTGGCATTGCCCCTGAAGCAGTTGGTCCTCCACTCCACACGCCACAGCAGATAGGACAGTTACAGTATCCACTGGTCACAACATTTCCCAATGACTGCCCTACCTGTATTGTAGATGTTTCCTGCCGGGTTTCACTTTTTTCCTCTACGGTGATTCCGTACTGTAAAGAAAAAATTGTTTCCAGTTCTCCTTTTATCTCATCAAACTTAAAATCCCCATACCTGGCAGTCAGATAACTGATCAATGTATGGGGATCATGGCCGATTTCACCAATGTTATATCTGTATTCATCTTTTCCTGGATACCGGGCTTCCATCTGGTTTATTTTCTGTTGAAGACTGGCTTCCAACTGCGTATAATACAACTCTGCTTTTTCAATTTCGTCCGGATCCGCAATGTAACTGGAAGCGATTACCGTAGAAATTCCATTAGAAAACATAGCCGAACAGGAAGCAAATCCTGTCATTACGGAAAGAAGCAAAATCAATAACAACCCCATTGAGATCAGAGTAGTTACATTTCTTACAAATACTTCCTGTGCCTTTCTTGCAATTTTAGTAGCAAGATTTACTGACCGGATTGAGGTGTCTTTTGTTTCTTTTGCAATCTTCCCAGCCCGGTATGCCATCTGATACTCTCGCTTAATCCTCTGCTTCTGTATTAATTTTCTGATCAGCTTTTTCTGCATCTCTGGATGTTCTTCCAGATATTTCTGATATTGATACCTGGATGCACTCTTCCAGGCTCTTTGCTCTAAACGGTTTTCTTTATGTATCTGACTGCGGTTCTTCCGGATATTTCTACTGCTATGTTCCTGTAATATCCACTCACCTGAACGCACCAGCTTATGTGCTGCATCTACAGCACTGTTTTCCTCTTCGTCTTCGCCTGCTTTCTGATATACTGCATTTTTTAATGCTTTCTTTGGAACAGAAGACAAGGTTTTCTTTTTACCATCCGTTTTCCCTGTTTTTTTGTCGAAATATAAATGGTACTTTACCTTTGCTTTCTGTTCCTCATTTGTTTTCTTGGTATAAACAGAATCTTTCGGAATTTTGTTCTGCCTCTCAGCTTCCTGTTTTCTTGCAGCCTTATCCACTTCCTGATAAGTTTTTATTGTTTTTCGGCTATATTTCTGCTTTCCTTTTTTTCGGTTTGTAGAAACATCATTCTTCTCTGCCTGAAAATGTCCTCCATCTGTTTCAGCCGAAGTTTTCTTTTCTTTCTTCAGACTTCCATCTGTCTCCAGTTTTCCAAACTGCAGTCTCTGCTGTTTCTTTTTCTGTCGCTGATACTGGCTCCTGTGTTTTTCTTTGCGCTCACGTATTTCTACCGCTGAATCCACAGATACACCTGCAGGCTTGTCCCGATATCTGTACCGTCCCTGTGTTTTTCGTTTTCCCGGAGGACTGTTTGCAGCCTCTTCTTTTTTGGCAGGATTTCCCTCCTGAACTTTTTCGGAAAATTGTTTCTTTTCAGCTTTTTTATGAGAGTTTTTCTTCTTTTCAGAAGTAATAAATGCCTGTTCTACATCCTTCTGTTTATAAGGCAACTCCTGATCGCTGTTTGTAACTTTTCTGGTCTCCTTTGTTGCAAGATTTTCCTCAACCAGACCATTTCTGGTCATACGGCTGACTTTCTTCTCTTTCGCCGTATATTTTTGTTTTCCCAATGTACCTCACCTCTGCTTTTTTGTCCGTTAAGTCTGAATCTCATCCGGTTTAGTACTCATCAAAGCATAGGTTCTGGTATCCTGCGGATATCTGTCTGCAAAAGGTATGATTACATTTCCGTAAAAAAGCAGCCCTTCTCCTGCATTACTGTTATTTACAAAAGAAATCTGATGCTTGGAAATATTCAATTTCTCCGCAAGGATCTTCTGATCCCCGCTGTGCTGATTTAACATCAGGATAAAATCACTGTTTCCCACAATACTTTCTACTGCCAGAGAGCCAAGAAAATCTGTTACATTCTGACTGATTCCTGTAATGATTCCACCCCACTTACGAAATCTCTTCCACATTTCAATAGAATAATTAGCAGTCTGTGGCTGGTTCAGCAAAAATGCCGATAGGTCAGACCCTTGCGGGTCTTTCGCCCCGGCCCACACCGTGCAAGCAACTTTCATTGCACACGGCGTTCCATGGGATAAGTCTTTATTGCTAATACAGTTACTTCAAAGTCTGGTTAATTGTTATAAGGTTAACTGCTTCCAATCCTGCTTTGGCTCTCCATTTGTTAAGCTTGGCAATCTTGGCAGGTGCCCTGCAATCGAATAAATCAATGAGGGACTTGATGATTTTCACGTCAGTAGAATAGATAAGGCGCTTTATATCCTTGTGAACGATTCTGAGGTTGGCATATTCATCCGTACCACCTTGGCTTGGTGGATTAAGATATATGCACTCCACATCCTCAAACGCAAGGGACACCTTTGAGAGTTCACACTTACCTTTAGATGCCACAAATCGTGACAGGCGGTTATCACAAAATTCGATACTATGTTTCGTATCGTTGTCTCTGCTTAACTTCAACAGCGTTTCTCCGTATTTAGATTTAGCAAGCATGCGGTGAATACGTTCACGTCCCTGTGGGGTGTAACGATTG